>Ga0209075_1003001_pt1 | contig 14408 bp, 11 predicted proteins | sample Stecom2011_FD_187523 | JGI IMG/M metagenome (GOLD analysis project Ga0209075, IMG submission 187523) | Agricultural soil microbial communities from Utah to study Nitrogen management - Steer compost 2011 (SPAdes) (version 2) | ecosystem: Environmental > Terrestrial > Soil > Agricultural land... | reverse complement strand
GTTCTTTTTGCTTTTAATCGACTGTTTGAAATAACTGCACCAGAATTCATTTCAGATCCAGTAGCTGGCAATGTTAGCACAGTACCAAAAGGGATACCGTACTCAAATTTACATCCTTCTTTGCGAGTCAACACATCCCAAGGGTTTCCATCATACTTTGCTGCTGAAACAATAAACTTTGTTCCATCGATAACTGATCCACCTCCAACTGCTAAAACGAAATCTACAGGGTTAGCTTTGATCTGTTCCACAGCTTTCATTAATGTATAGAATTCAGGATTGGCTTCTATTCCTCCAAACTCAACGATATCAAAACCTTCAAGTGACTTTTTCACTTTATCATAAACACCATTCGTTTTAATACTTCCCCCTCCATAGGTCAACATGATTTTATTACCTGCTGTAACTTCTTTTATTTTCGCAGGAATTTGGTCATACGTGTCTTTCCCAAAAACGATCTTTGTTGGGTTGAAATATTCGAAATTATTCATGTTCTTTCTGTTTTTTTTATATTGTTTGAAATAAATCTTCCATTGGTCGGCGTACTTTTTTAAACTGCAAGCGGTAATCCTCTTCTGAACGATGACCTAATGCGAAAATAACAACTGCATCCAAATGTTGTTCATTAAACCCTAATTCTTCATTCAATCTTTTACGATCAAAACCTTCCATAGGACAAGCGTCAATTCCTTCGATGGCACAAACGGTCATTAAATTCCCCAATGCAATATACACTTGGTTGTCCATCCAGATTTTCTGATGTTCTTCTGGAAAAGAAAGACTCACACGTAACGATTTATCATAGCTCTGCATTGCTTCATGAGAAACATCCATCTCGTTGGCAGAAGCAGCAGCTTTGATAAAAGTATCAATGTCCTCTGGTTTAACATCCGTTTTTCTACACATTATAATAATGTGAGAAGCCTCTTCAATTTGTGGCTGATGATAAGCAATAGGTGTAATCTTCTTTTTAATATCTTCAGACTCCACCATTACAAACTTCATCAATTGCAAACCCATTGAGGTAGGTGTTAATTGCAAAGCTTTTTTTACTCTTTCTATTTCATTGGTCGTCAATTTTTTTGTTGGATTAAACTTCTTTACTGCATACCTCCAATTTAACGCCTTTAATACATCCATATTACTTAAAATTTGTCAATAAATTACAAAAATACTTCTTCACAATCGATAAAAGCACTTGATTCAAAACGAAATTCGATTATATTTGTTCATTATCATTTTTAAATCATAAATCTTTCACACAATGGCAGAAGATAAAACAAAGTTCTCAGATGATGAGCTACAGGAATTTAAGGTAATTATAGAGGGTAAGTTAGAAGAGGCGGATGAAGATTTACAGATTCTTAAAGACTCTCTTTCATACAAAGATGATCATGGAACAGATGATACAGGACGTTCTTTCAACATGATGGAAGATGGTTCTGACACATTATCACGTGAAGAAATGGCACAACTGGCCTTAAGACAAGAGAAATTCATTCAAGCGTTAAAAAACGCATTAATTCGTATTGAAAATAAAACATACGGAATATGCCGTGCTACAGGAAAATTAATTCAAAAAGAAAGATTAAAACTTGTTCCACATGCTACATTAAGCATTGAAGCGAAGAATCAACAAGACTCCTAAAAAGGAATACGGTTTGAGAAAACGCTATTTAATTACTTTCGGTATAGTTCTTTTTATTCTCATCTTAGACCAAGCGGTTAAGATTTGGATAAAAATGAACTATTCATATGACGACCCAAGCGTTCCGCTGATTGGTGATTGGCTGCGTTTAAACTATGTTGAGAATCAAGGAATGGCCTTCGGAACTCAACTTGGAGGAGGAATGTGGGGTAAATTGCTACTCTCTTTGTTTAGGGTTGGCGCAATTACTGCCATTGTTGTCTACATATTGAAACAAATTAGACAAAAGGAAGTTAAACTAGAGTTTTTAATTGTTGCAGGGATGGTACTTGCTGGTGCAGCAGGAAACTTATTTGACTCCATGTTTTACGATTTTATTTTTAAAGACTACTTTGATCCTTGCATCTCATACAACCAAGTGCAAGGTTCAGGAATTTGGGCAGAATGTTCTTATTATGGCTATACCGAACAGGTTGAAATACGTCACCGTGGGTTCTTGTTTGGCAATGTAGTAGACATGTTCCAATTCTATGTAATATGGCCCTCTTGGGTTCCATGGTTAGGAGGAACACAGGTTTTCCCTGCGATATGGAACGTAGCAGATTTTGCAATTTCTTGTGGGGTAATATTGGTGCTGCTCAGACAAAAAGTGTATTTCCCTAAAAAGTAGAACGATTCAACTTTGAAAAAGTATAAATTCAAATCTCTTAATCGATAGAAGGATTTTTATCGTAAAAACCATGGCCCATAAAACATGCAAAAAGACTTAAATATTGTCTTTCCTACAATTGCTATTTTTGATAAAATCAATTGAATTGACAAATAATCACTTATAAAACAGTCATAAAGTGATCTTTCTTCTCTATAATCTTTATTTTCTATCCATTAAAAATAAAGTTGAAGTTCTCCTAACAAACATAGTGTTGCTTCATTTTTAATAGCAATCTTCATTATTGAAAGTCATCTGTTCTTTCGATTACTTTGGATTCCCATAATGTTTTATATAGTTTTATGGGTTATAAAACCAAATCTCTAAATGAAGTACTTAAAATTCTTAGCAATCGCATTCTCAATCACTTTGTTTTCTTGTAAAAAAGATAAAGACAATACCATTGAAAACACAAATGAACCAGCTATTATTCCCCATATTCATATAAATGTTGACAATGAAGCAGAAGTGAATACAAAAGCTAATTATTTGCCTGCCGAAATAATAATTGACGGTAAAAACAAATATGAAAGTTATGAAGGAAGAACTGGAATTAGAGGTCGAGGGAACTCTTCTTGGTCATTCCCAAAAAAACCATATAAACTAAAATTAGATGCAAAAGAACCCCTGTTTGGTATGGCTCCATATAAAAAATGGATCCTTCTTGCAGAATACCTTGATGGTTCAATGCTCTATAACTCTATACCTTTTAAAGCTGCTGAGATGTTAGGAATACCCTACACAAACAATGTTGTACCTGTTGAACTGACTATTAACAAAGAATACAGAGGTTTTTATGTATTTATGGAACACAAAGAAGTTGGACTAGATCGAATTGACATTGGTGAAGATGGAGTGCTATTAGAATTAGACGCCTATTACGATGAAGATTGGCAATTTAAATCAGATAAATTTGATTTACCTGTTATGGTTCAGTATCCTAAGTCGAGTAACATGACAGGAAATAAGTTAATTGAAATCAGGGATGAATTTGAAGTTTTCGAAGCATTGGTTGCCGACCCTTCTTTTCCTAATAATAACTATTTAGATTATTTCGATGACTTATCTTTTGTGAATTACATGATCATCTATGAATTAACTCAGAACAGAGAAATAAGTCATCCTAAAAGCACATATATGAATAAGAAGAAAAATGGTAAGTTCAGGATGGGAATTATTTGGGACTTCGACTGGGGCTTTGGATACTCTTTTAATCAACAACATTATGATTTAGGTTCAGTTAATACGCCCACGTTCGCAGACGCATCCTATCCTGGAACAGATTTCTTCACTAAATTCATGGATGATCCACATTTGCAACAATTGTTTGCAGAACGTTGGAATTGGTTCAGAGCCAACAAGTTTAGGGAACTTAAAAGACATGTAAAAGAATATGCAGAGTTAGTAAGACAAGCAATGGAAGCTGATCACCAAGTTTGGGGTGCAAGAAACTCTTCTGGCGACATCGATGTTGACTTATTAAACGCGCTTAGCTGGCTTGAGGCACGTGCTAATTATATTGATAATTATATTTCTTCGTTTTAGTTGCTCAAATAATAACATTGGAAAAGGCACTTGGTCAATCGAGTGCCTTTGTCATTTTGTGAATTATTCAAAACAAAAGGTGCAGGTATCCAATTAAACGAAGAAAACAACGCCTATAATGACCCGTCTGCAAATTGACCTGAAGTACATTTACTGATTGTTAAACAAGCGGTTTTAAACCACTAAGGATGGATTTATAAACATGTAGATCAATCCTATATACAGATATAAGCCAATTCTAAAACTAACTATAAAGTAAGGGTAAGCTTGAAGGTGTTTTTCAGCTATGACATTATCTTAGCATACACGGCAGAACCAGGGAATTTTTCCATGATCTTTTTAACCAAAGCAGTTATTGGTATAGAAAGAATCAACCCTGGTATTCCCCATATAAAGCCCCAAAGTGCGAGCATAACCAGAACCGTAACAGTATTGATGGAAAATGATTTCCCCATTAAAATCGGCTCTAAAATTCCTCCAAACAAAACTTGTATTCCAGTTATTACAATAACAAAGAATGCCAAAGATCCACTTACATTTAATTCTACCAGTGCAAAAGCGGAAAGGACAACAACTGATATTACAGAACCAATCATCTGTATAAAGTTGATTAAGAAAGCGAATACACCCCAAAAAATCGGGAAGCTTACATCAAAATAATAACATGCTAAACTAAAGCCGATCCCTGTAAATAAGCTGAGCAGAAACTTAACTATGATAAACTTGAAGATATCCTTTTCAATTTGCCGGAATGTTTTAACCGAGGCGTGCTTTTGTTTGAAAATAAGCATTTCCATTACTTTCTGAACATTGACTGATCCTGCAAGTAACAAGACCATGAAAAACAAAGTCATCAATGCCATACTTATAAATTTCCGAGCGAAATTCAAGCCACTTCCAACGTTTCCAAACAAGTTGGTACTTATCTTTTCATCATTCATTAAAGCATGAAACTTGGTTTCATCTTCCTTAGGTTCAATACCCATAAAATCAACTACCGGAGATACGATATCGTTCATGCGGTCATTGAACTTATCACGAAAATCATCATCAGCACTTGACAATTCCTTTCCCGTGAGCTTTACCATTTCATAGGCTCCTTTGAAACCAAGAGAAACAATTAAAAGAACAACAATCACTCCTAATAAATTCGGAATATTTTTCCTTCTGAACCAACGCATTAATGGAGAGAAGAGAAGAGCAGCGAATAAGCCAAAAGTCAAGGGTATGAAAATAATTGACAATACACTCAATAGGTACATTATGAATGGAACTACTATAATAAGTAGTAATTTTCTTATGGATAATAATTCACTTCTCATTTTAGATGTTTAGAAAGTTCAATAATAAGGATTAAAAACAAAACTTTGCGTTTTAAGTTATATTCAAATGATAAATATTTGTAAAAAAATGATCTCTGTTATAAAAAAATGAATTCTTAAATGAATCTCTTCACTTAAAAATAAAGTATCTTTAGCTCTAGTAAATGAAGAACATTAAACAAAAAATATTATACCTCTCCTACGATGGTATGACAGACTCACTTGGGCAGTCTCAGGTTTTACCTTATCTTTTTGGACTCGCAAAAAAAGGAATTTGTATTCACCTGATCAGTTTTGAAAAGAAAGAATACGCAAAAGACATTCCTAGAATTAAAGAATTGTGCGAAGAAAATGGTGTGATTTGGCATCCTCAAAACTACACAAAAAAGCCACCTTTGATTTCAACGTTAAAAGACATTAAGCGAATGAAAAAGGTAGCCATGAACCTTCATTCAACAATAAAATTCGATATTGTTCATTGCAGAAGTTACATCTCAGCTATTGTCGGAAGATTTTTTCAAAAGAAAGAAGGCTTAAAGTTTATTTTTGATATGCGAGGTTTTTGGGCTGACGAACGTGTTGAAGGAGGAATATGGAATCTTAGTAATCCCGTTTTCAAGAGTGCATTCCGATATTTCAAAAGTAAAGAGCTTGAATTTTTTAGTCACGCTGACACCATTGTCTCTTTAACGCACAATGGGAAAAAGGAAATTGAATCTTGGGGAAACCTACCTCATCCGCTTCAAATAGAAGTGATTCCTTGCTGTGTTGATCTAGAGCGCTTTGATCCTAAAAATATAAAATCAGATACCATTGCGACAACTAGAGAAAGTTTAGGTATTACAGAAAATGATTTTGTTTTGGGTTATCTTGGTTCGATCGGCACGTGGTACATGCTTCCAGAAATGTTAGACTTTTATGTGCTACTGCGTCAACAGAAAGAAAAAAGTAAGTTCTTGTTTCTCACGCAAGAAGCGAAAGAAGACATCCATGAAATAGCGAAGGAAAAGGGTATTCCAAAAGACGAAATTATTGTCATTAGCACAAAGCATAATGAAGTTCCTCGGTATATTTCAATTTTCAATTTTTCAATCTTTTTTATCCGTCCTACTTTTTCTAAAAAAGCCTCTTCTCCTACTAAGCAGGGAGAACTTATGGCAATGGGAATTCCAATAATTTGCAATGCAGGAATAGGAGATACAGATAAAATAATAATGGATTCAAGTGCTGGAAAAGTAATACAAGTAATGAATCCAGAAAGTTATGAATCTTGTAGTTTAAATACTGAGAAGTACGACAAAGAAAAAATTAGAGATGGAGCCAAAAGATGGTATAGTTTGGAAGCGGGTGTAGAAAAATACCATGAGATTTATCAACGGCTATTAAATTCTTAATCCAAAAAAACATAGCCTAAACCAAAGTTAAAGATTTAGAAATCTATCAATTTGAGTTTTTATTCCCATCACATCTTGATTCATCATACATTTAAAGTGACCTTTTGGACATTTAGCAAAGCCTATTTTTGAACATGGTCGACAAGACAGGTCTTTAACTTCATGAATTGAATAAGAGTTTGGAGCTTGAGGTCTGTATGGATACATACCGAAATCAGGAACGGTATTTCCCCAGATACTTACAATAGGCAATTCATAGGCGGCTGCGATATGCATCATTCCAGTATCATTTGTAATCAATAGCTGTGCATCCTTAACCACTTGTGCTGATTCATGAATAGAAAGTCCACCACATGTATTATTGATGTCATGATTGGGCAATAATTGCTTGATTTTTTCTGCTTCTTCTCGATCACCAGGGCCTCCAACGATAACAATTGGAAGCGAAATCCCATTCAGCACTTCAGCCATTTTCTCAGCAGGCATTCTTTTGGTTGCAAACTGAGCACCTATAGCCACTGCGAGATACTTTTCAGTTGTTGGGAAACGTTTAGAAAACGCAATGAAATCGATTTTAACACGAAATTCTAAACCCTTATTATCGTTCTTTACACCCAATGATTTTACGGCCTCAAAATAACGATCTACAATGTGAATGTCTGGCATTAAATTCCATTTGAAATTCACATACAACCACTTTTGAACATTTAGTTTTGGGAAGGAGAAGCTCGTCTTTTTTAAATGATTCTTTATTTTTGCAGTACGAATGTTTTTATGTAAATCAATTACATAGTCGAATGAAGCAGTTTTCAAATCAGATAAAACAATATTATTTTCCTCTCCCCATTCGTGCACAAAATCAACATGCCGATTGGTAGAATATAAATTAGAATACTGTTTTTTTGTTAAAACATGTAATTCTACATTTGGAATTTGTTCTTTAATGCAACGCAAAACAGGACTTGTAAGAACAATATCCCCAATAGAACTGAAACGTATGACAAGAATTTTGGTCATGAAGCAAAAGTAAGGAGAATATCGTCAATTACGATTGCTTCAATTGCGAATTATTCATTGTAATTATAGTTTCTCAACACGCTCTATTTAAAAACCTTGGGCTCTACCAATCAATTCGTCACTACAAAAAACTTATTTTCAAAAACACTTGGATTCTATTTACCTTTTTTATTATCTTAATTTAGCAACGGCAAAAGAAATACGATAATATAAACAATCATGAAAGAAATTACAACCGACATCCAGTCTCCTGCAGATTTCACAGAAAGGTTCATAAATCAAACCAATCACTCTGTGTTTTTAACAGGAAAAGCAGGGACAGGAAAAACCACCTTACTCAAGAAAATAATAGATTCTACACACAAGAATACAGTAGTAGTTGCTCCAACTGGAATAGCAGCGTTGAATGCTGGAGGTGTAACCATCCATTCCTTCTTTCAATTGCCATTTGCTGCTTTTATTCCTGATTTTGGTCAACCACCATTTGCTGGTCAGCGAACACAGTTCAATACAAAAAACACATTACAGCAACATTTTAACCTTAACAATAAGAGAAGATCAATATTCTTAAAGTTAGAACTTCTGATCATAGATGAAGTAAGTATGCTCCGATCCGATTTATTGGACGCAATGGATTTCATGCTGAGGAAAGTCAGAAGAAATGACGCTCCGTTTGGCGGTGTACAGGTATTATTTATTGGTGATTTAATGCAGTTACCTCCAATAGTGAGAAGAGAAGAAAAGGGTGTTTTAGATAAATATTACAATGGTAGTTTTTTCTTTCATGCAAAAGTGATTCAAGAGCAGCCTCCTTTATACATAGAATTAGAAAAAATATATCGCCAAAGTGATCCGGAATTTATAGAGTTATTGAATAATTTAAGAAACAATCACATCTCGGATGAGAACGTTCAATTGCTAAACAATTATGTAAAGCCAAATTTTGATGCAACAGAGCGTGAAGGGTTTATAACTTTGACAACTCACAATGCTAAAGCCGACGAAATAAACGACAAAGCACTATCAGCATTAAGCGGAAGATCTAGAAATTATAATTCTCAAGTCACCAAAACTTTTCCTGAACATATGTTTCCAATTCCAAAAACGATGGAACTAAAAGTAGGGGCTCAAGTGATGTTTATAAAAAATGACTTAGCACATGAAAAGCGCTACTATAACGGTAAAATAGGGCGAGTAACTGAGCTTTCAGCAGATGAAATTCGCGTAACCTTCCCAGAGGAAAACCTAACCATTAGTGTGGAACAATATGAATGGGAAAATGTGAAATTCTCATTGGATGAACAATCAGGAGAGATAAAAGAGGAGGTCATTGGAACATTTGTTCATTTTCCATTAAAACTGGCTTGGGCTATTACAGTTCATAAAAGTCAAGGATTAACTTTTGAGAAAGCTGTCTTGGATTTATCTAATGTTTTTGCTCCTGGACAAGCCTACGTAGGTCTGTCTCGATTGGTTTCTTTAAAAGGGTTGGTGCTCACAAGTCCAATTCGTTTAAATGGCTTGAGAAACGATCAGCATGTGGTAAACTATGCAAAGAACAAAGCAGACGAAAAGCTATTGTCAAGAAGCTTAGAAATAGGTACGGTCATGTATTTACAGCAGCGTTTGCAAAAAACGTTTAACTGGGATGCGATGGTAAGTCGTTGGTTGGCATTAGAAGCAGCGCACAAAACCGCAGGTCCACGAAGTGAAATGGCAAAAAACAAAGTTTGGTTTGAAAACCAAGTCAATGAATTGATGAGTACGTTAGAGCCATCGCGTAAATTCAGATCACAATTGATTAAAATTTGTCAGCCTGATCAAATGGACATTGACGTTCTTTACGAACGTTATGAAGCCGCATATAATTATTTCATAAAGAAACTTGAACCTGTATTTAGAGGCACCATCAAACAATTGCTGTTGCTTGGAAAAAAGACAAGTGTAAAACAATATTCTGAAGACTTAGGTGAGTTAGACGACTTACTTACTGATGTAATTATCGATTTAAAGAAATCACGAAAATTAGTTCAGAATTTATATAACGGTAAGGAGCTTTCAAAGGAGAATATTTGGGATGATCAAATTAGAAACTTTAAAATTGCGAAAATACAAGTTGTCAAAGACGAGATCCGAAGAGAAAACCCAACAATTGAAGGTTTAGATGAAATTACACTGATTAAAACCACCACTAAAGAGAAAAAGAAAGACAGTAAACCTAAAATTACAACTTTTGACAAAACTTTAGACCTGTTTGAAAAAGGAAGAAGTGTGAAGGAAATCGCAGACGAAAGAGTACTTACTGAACAAACCATCTATAATCATTTAGGACGACTGGTAAAAGACGAAAAAATCGAAATAGACGCAGTTCTTGATCAAGAGAAGATTGAAATCTTAAGGGATAAGCTGGGAAAAGAAATAGAAGGCACTTTAACCGAAGCTAAAGAACTCGTTGGAAATAGTATCACGTGGGATGAGTTAAGGATTTACCATGCAAGCTGTTTGAAGTAGCGAGATAGATTAACTTTGAATTGTTGCCTTTTTGAGTTGCCTTATAAAGTCGCATAAAAACTCACTTTTTCAGCAGAATGCAATACAACTTACTGTGTTAAGTTGTATTTTCAGTCTGTAAATATTTTGGAAATCAATTCATCTGCAAGTGTTCAGAAACAAAGCTGATATCACATCTGTTCAACAAACTCAACTAGTAACCTTACTATATTATTGTATGCAGAAAATGACAACTCTTCATAGGTATCATACACATCATGATAATGTTTATTCGGACCCATTGTATAAATAAAAAATGAGGGTACCTTCTTTAAATGAAAGTGATGATGATCACTATTGGCTGTTTCGCCTCTTGGATTTACCTTAGATAAATATCGTTTTTCATCGTTAATAGACTTAAGCTGTTCATATTCTTTTGTATGAACACTTCCATTCACAACGGTAATCCCTTCTTCACCACTGCCCATAATATCAAGATTAATTAGAAACTTAATCTTCGAAAGATCCAACTCCTCACTTTTCACAAAGAACTCTGACCCCACAAGACCAGCTTCTTCGCCTGCAAATGCAATAAAAAGAATATTGTAATCGCTTGGGTTTTCAACAAAGTAATCCGCCATTGAAATTAACATTGCTGTTCCACTTGCATTATCATTTGCTCCAGGAAAATAAGTCTGAGGTTCTGTTCCCATTCCTCCTAAATGATCATAATGAGCAGTAAACACGATAGTTTCTGCTTCCTTATTTTTTGACGGCAGACAACCAACAAGATTGTGATTCTCGAATTTTTTCAGCATTTTAGCTTCAACCTTTGCAGATACAGAAGATTTAAAGCTGATCTTATCATTTTTCACATGGAATATTGGATACTTCATTTGTCGTCTGCCAACCGACCATGTAAACTTTTGATCTGTTTGATAAACAACAGTTCCAATAATGGCTAAAGAATTAAATTTTGACACAGCACTATATGCATCTTGTGCATTCATACCAGTTAAGTCAATAAAAAACCCATTCTTTTTACCGATACGCACCTCCTCAACCATTGGGTCCAACAAATGTAGTTTTGACAAAACATTTGTATCTACTTTTATAAGGTTCAAGTTGCCATTAAAAGATCCAGAAATTTCATCGACTAAAAAATCAACACCAGGTTCAAGAGCTTTATCATCAACACGTAACTCTATAACACCTGGAAAGGAATTTACATCAAACTTAAAAGATTGGAAGTATGATGTATCGCCAAAGAAAGGGTTTAAACCAGCCTTTTGAAATTCATCTTTTAGAAAATCTGCTGCTTTATTTACACCATTATTTACATAACCCCTACCATATAAAGAGTCACTGCATAAAACTTCCGTTACCCGTCTGGCCTTTTCTTCTTGACCAAAAATCAAAAAAGAATAGAGAAATATTAAAGCCAATACCGCTGATTTAATCGACATATCTTCTTGTAATTAAGTGTGCAAAATCATCGACTGCTGACTCCTCCTTATTCCAGTTTTCTTTTGCTGCTATTTCACTAAGCTTTCGCAATGCTGCTTCACTGTTTTCAAATTGATCTAAAACATCTATACTGCTATTGTATAAATCAGAGTCACCACCAAAAAGCTCACTAATGAATTGTAAGCGATCGTTTAATCCAACTGCTCCTTTGAGCGAATTAATTTTTGAAGTTCCAAGTTTATCGCCTGCCGCTTGTCGGTATGCTTTTGAAAAACGTTCATAAAATGAATTTGAATCCCCGCCTATCTCATCAGACTGGTTTATCGTTACCTCAGGAACAATAGGTTCTTCAACATGCTCAAAAGATTTTTCTATTGGTTCATTTTCTTGCATTGGCAGTTCTACCACCTCCTCAACTTTCGGAGTTAAAACTTCCGTAGGCTTTGAAGTCAGCTCGCTTTTGAAAGTTTCAGAATCACTTGAAAAGTCAAATCGAATTTCTCCTGAACTTGATGGTTGTTCAACTTTCTCTTCTTGCTTCTTCGGCTCTTCAATTACTGGTTCAATCACAGGATCTTTCAAAACCTCTTCATTTTCAACACCTGTATGGTCTTGAGATGATTTTCCATATACGCTTTCTTCTTTCGCTTTATAATTCAAAATGACTGCCCTTTCGTACAGTTTTCTTGAAAGCATTTCAAACTCTTCTAATTCTTCTTTAGACAATTTAGAAGTAGTTAGTTGATGGCTTAGTTCTTTCAAACGAGAACTAATGGACTGAAGGGTATCAAATGAAGTCATAAAATGAAAATAGTTTTAGTATCAAAAATAAGTAAAAGAAGAACACCTTCTTCCAAATCTTGAAAGAAGGTGTTAATAAATTTTAAGAAGGGAACTACAAAGTACCTCTCAATTCTTGTTCACGCTCGATAGATTCAAAAAGCGCTTTAAAGTTTCCTGCACCAAAACCTTTAGCTCCCATTCTCTGAATTACTTCGAAAAACAGAGTCGGTCTGTCTTCTACTGGTTTAGTAAATATTTGTAATAAGTAACCTTCTTCATCTGCATCAATCATAATCCCAAGTTCCATCAGTTTATTAATGTCTTCTTGTAATTTATGGTTGTGTTTATCTAAACGTACTGGTACGTCTTCATAATATGCTTTTGGTGGCGTACTTAAGAACTCAATACCACGAGAACGCATATCAGCTACCGTTTTTAAGATATCATCTGTCGCAACAGCGATATGTTGAACTCCGGCACCTTCATAAAAGTCTAAGTACTCTTCAATTTGAGATTTCTTTTTTCCTTCAGCTGGCTCGTTGATTGGAAACTTAATACGTCCGTTTCCGTTAGACATTACCTTAGACATTAAAGCTGAATACTCGGTTGTAATTTGTTTGTCATCAAAAGATAGAAAGTTCACAAACCCCATCACATCTTCATACCACTTAACCCATGTATTCATTTCGTTCCAACCTACGTTTCCTACCATATGGTCGATAAATTTCAGTCCAACAGGCTCAGGATTATAATCTGATTCCCATTTTACATATCCAGGAAGAAATTCTCCTTTATAGTTTTTACGTTCAACAAACATGTGAACAGTCTCTCCGTAAGTATAGATACCTGCGCGAAGCACTTCTCCGTGTTCATCTGACTCTACTTTTGGTTCCATGTATGACTTAGCACCTCTTTTGATTGTCTCTTCATAAGATTTGCGTGCATCATCTACCCATAAAGCAACGATCTTAACTCCGTCACCATGTTTCTTTACATGTTCACCAATTTCTGAATCGCTTTTTAAGGCAGTTGTCAATACAATTCTAATTTTATCTTGCTTTAAAACATAAGAAGCCCTGTCTCTCACTCCAGTTTCCAATCCAGCATATGCATGCGATTGAAATCCGAAAGCTGTTTTATAAAAATGGGCAGCTTGTTTTGCATTTCCTACATAAAACTCAACATAATCAGTACCCAACAAAGGAAGGAAATCTTGAGCTCCTTCAAATATTTTCTCTAAACCGTACTCAACATTTTTTATACTTTTTGCCATTGCAATATTTTTATGATTGTTTATATATATCCTTAATTTAATCTTCTAACCAACTGTATGCATAATCAGGGTTACTGATATCTAAAGCAGTCTGTGTTAACTTTAAAGGTTTAAAAGTATCTACCATTACTGCTGTTTCACCAGTTTCTTTCGCTCCAATGCTTCGCTCCATCGCCCCTGGGTGTGGTCCATGAGGAATTCCCATTGGATGTAAAGAAATAAATCCTTTTTCCACATGATTTCTTGACATGAAATCACCGTCGACATAATAAAGCAATTCATCCGAATCTATATTGCTGTGATTGTATGGAGCAGGAACTGCTTCCGGATGATAGTCATATAACCGTGGAACAAACGAGCAAATAACAAAGTTATGCGCTTCAAAATGTTGGTGAATTGGCGGAGGTAAATGAACACGTCCCGTGATTGGTTCAAAATCCTTAATATTTGTAGCGTAAGGAAAGTTATAACCATCCCAACCTACAACATCAAAAGGATGTGAAGCATAGGTCAAATGATGAATGGCATTTTCTTTCTTTATTTTCATTAGAAAATCTCCCTTTTCATCATGTGTTTCTAATTCACTTGGTGCACGAAAATCTCTTTCACAAAAAGGGGAGTGTTCCATTAATTGGCCAAAACCGTTTCTATATCGTTTAGGCGTATAAATTGGAGAAAAAGATTCAACAATAAATAGTCGATTATCCTTTCCATCAAAATGAATTTGATAGATGATTCCTCTTGGAATAATAAGGTAATC
>Ga0209075_1003000_pt1 | contig 14410 bp, 12 predicted proteins | sample Stecom2011_FD_187523 | JGI IMG/M metagenome (GOLD analysis project Ga0209075, IMG submission 187523) | Agricultural soil microbial communities from Utah to study Nitrogen management - Steer compost 2011 (SPAdes) (version 2) | ecosystem: Environmental > Terrestrial > Soil > Agricultural land... | reverse complement strand
CCCCCAAAGATGCTATCGATGCCGCGCCAAGATGAACGCATGATTTTAGCGTTTTAAATATACACCAAAGGAGTCCCCATGGGCGCGATTTCAGGAACCCTGTCTTATAAAGTCTTTTATGTGCAAGGCGAACTTCCCGCCGACTGGCAGGATAGCTTCGTGCAGGCCGTCGAGAAGCACGGCTTCGAGGAACTTGAGCCCGATGACGACGATGACGATTCGGTCGGCTGGGTGGTCGTCGACCGCCCGCTTCAGACCCAGATTGACCTGCACGCGATGCTTTTTGATCATTTTATCAATTTAAGCCTGCGCCAGGACCGCTACGCGGTGCCCTCGGGCCTTTTAAACGCGCATTTCGAAGAAGCCGTGCGCGAGTATATGTTGGAGAATAATAAGCGAAAGCTCTCCAAATTCGAGAAAGAAGATATCAAGGAGATGGTCAAGCGAAGGCTTAAGGAGAAGCAATATCCGCGCATGCGCATCACCGATATGAGCTGGGATATTCAGCGCGGCCAGGTCCGTTTTTGGAGCCACTCCAATAAGACCTGCGAGCTATTTCAGGGATTTTTCGAAGACACCTTCGGCCTGCAAATTCTGCCGGCCAATCCCTATATCAACGCGGTCGAAGCCGGGCTGACCGAGGACGATATCGAGGCGCTTAAGATGGTCGAGCCAAGCATCTTCGTCGATGAGACGATCTAAGCAGCGCTTTGTCGACCGCGTTTTTGACCCCAAGACTTCTTTCGAATTTTAACGGATATATCTCATGGATTTAATCGATCTTATAAATAGCCGCTCGTTTCTGGGCAGCGAACTTCTGATGTGGCTGTGGTTTAAGGCCGAGTGCTTCGACGGGGTTTTTAATATTCAGGGAGGCGACCGCATCGAGCTCTCCTTTGACGACCAGCTCACCCTGGAAGCGTACCTGGCCGAGACCGAGCGCAACTCCTTTCGCGGCGGCTCCCCCGCGCACTCCCCGGAGGCAAAGACCGCGCTTCGCGAAGGAAAACGCGTGCAGTCGGCCAAATTATGCATCATCAAAGAAGGGCGCGAGTGGACCTTCCGCATCAAGGCGGAGACGCTTGGATTAAGCGGCGTCAAGATACCGTCGCTTTTGAGCAAGGAAGAAGACGAGCAATTCTACGAACGCATGTATCTGCTCGACGAGCTCGAAGAGATCCTCGACGCGCTGTATCGCGAGTTTTTGGAGATTCGTCTGTCGACGGCCTGGCAGGAGGTGATGCTGCCGGCGATGCAGGCGTGGATCAAGAGCGATGAGCTGATGAAACCCGCGAATTACCCTGAGGCGGACACGCTTAAGGCGCCGCTTATCAGCGCGAAAGCCGGCGCGAAAGCCAAGGCCGTCGAGGCCGCGCCCGCCGAGTAGACGCCCACAACGACTAAAGCGCCCTTGCGTGCGCGCCGACTTCGGGTCGGCGCGCATTTTTTGATTCAGCCCTCGATCTGACACGTGCTTGAGCAGCCATCGCCGCTGATCGCGTTGCTATCGTCGCATTGCTCGTTATCCTGGACGACGCCGTCGCCGCAGCGCTCGGCGAGCGAGCAATCGGGGTTACACGTTCCGTAACTTCCGTCATTGACCCCATCGTCACACGCCTCGCCAAAGAGGCTATCGACCGCCCCGTCGCCGCAGAAGGACGGTTGGCGACAATCCGGCGTGCAGCCATCTTCGCCGTAGAGATCCTGGTTTATGCCGTTATCGCATTGCTCCATTTCCGGCTCGACCAACCCATCACCGCAATACGGCCCGCGGGTGCAATCGGCGTTGCAACCGCGATAAGAGCCGTCGTTGACCCCGTCGTCACACGCCTCATCGCGCGTCTTGATCCCGTCGCCGCAGAGGCTCTCACACTGGGTGGTGACGTTAATAAAATCGCCCAGCGTGAGCTGATAATTGGAGCCGGTGGAGTGGCGTTCGGCCTGGAAGACTGCGACCTCATAGAGCTCATCATCTTGCAGCCCCAGCGCCGTCTTCTGGGTGTCGAGGTTAACCTCGCCGCTGACCGGCGAATGCAACCCGCCCAGGTCTAGGGCGAGTTTCTTATTGATGAAGACCCACAGGTCATCGTCGCCGGTAAACTGGAGCACCTGCCCCGGGCGATAGACAAACCAGTAGCGCACCTCGCTGGTAAAGGCGTAATTATGATCGGCGCCAAAGCCTTCCTCGAAACCGTAGCCGAGTCCGTCCAGGGGAAAGAACGCGCCATTATTATATTGGAAGGTGCCCGGCGGCGAGATCTCGTCGAGGGTCATGGTTTGCACAAAGGTGATATTAACCCCCGGCACGTCGCGATACCACTGATAAAAACTCGCCGCGCTCGTGAGCATCCCCTGCAAGGCGAGGAACTCGGGTTTTCCATCAGTGCCGAGGATATCCTTGACCATACCGGTCGTGGCGCCGCTGCCGCTGAAGGATTCAAAGTCGGGATGGGTGATCGAGAAGTCCCTGAGAACCAGGGGCAAATGAAGTTGGTCGACCTCCTGGGTCACGTCATTGCACACAAACCCAGCCTCAACCGAGCAGGTGGGACTGCACCCGTCGCCCGGGGTCGTATTTCCGTCTTCGCATTGTTTCAAAGACCCTGGAAGCCGAATGCTATCGCCGCATGAAGAACTGCACGCCCCGCCGCCATCCGGGCAGCTTGGCTCGAGCGTACAAAACGGGGTGCACCCGTCGCCCAGATCATTATTTCCGTCGTCGCAGGCCTCGCTGCCCTCGCGCACGCCGTCGCCGCAAACCGTCGCCCGGCAGGCCGCCCCGGGGGCATCGCACTCAAAGCCGGGCTCGAGTTTGCACAGCGCGTTGCACCCGTCGCCGGCGACGCTATTTCCGTCATCGCACTCCTCTACTCCCACCACGATGCCGTCGCCGCAGCGCGCCGCCTCGCAGGCTTCGCCCGGAATCTGGCAGCGCCAACCCGCCTCGGGCTGACAGGTCGACGAGCAGCCGTCGCCGTCCACCAGGTTTGCGTCGTCGCACAGCTCGGTCCCCCCGATGACGCCGTCCCCGCAGACGTCATTTCTCACACACGGGCTGCCGTCGGTGGGGCAAGTAAAGCCCACCTCGCTTCGACAGTGGGCGCTGCATCCATCGCCGGAGATATTATTTCCGTCGTCACACGCCTCGCCGCGCGCCCGAATGCCATCGCCGCAACCCGCCGCCACGCACGGCTCGCCGGGCACCAAACACTGGTAGCCGGGCTCGACCTGGCAGGCGAAGTCGCAGCCGTCGCCATTTCGCCGGTTTCCGTCGTCGCATTGCTCATTGCCGACAATAATTGCGTCGCCGCAGGAGGCCGGCTCGCAGGCGGCGTCGGCCTCGGGGCACGCCCAGCCCTCTTCGATCTCGCAGGTTGAATCACAGCCGTCGCCGTCGACCAGGTTGCCGTCGTCGCAGGCTTCATCCCCGGCGAGTACGCCGTCGCCGCACACGGCTTGGGCGTCTGCGATGTCGCTCGCATCGGAGGCGTCATCCGCCGCGACATCTTCGCCCGAGCCATCCTGAGCGCTGGCATCATCGCCGGTGGCATCGGCATCAGGCGTCACATCGCCCTGTGCATCATGCTCCGACTGCGCATCATCGACTCCGCTGTCTGCGGCGTAAATCGGCGTTCTTGGACCGTCACCGGTCCCGTCGGCGCCACAACCGGCTGCCGCAAATAAATATACGATCCACAATATGGGTAAGTAGCGCAGCTTCATGATATAATTACTCAATAAGAGAAAACGAGCTCAATTAATTGATTCCACTCTGCGCGTCAGCCTTCCGCCTGGCACGTACTCGAGCAGCCGTCGCCGCTGATGGCATTGCCGTCATCACACTGTTCATTTTCCTGCACGATGCCGTCTCCGCAGCGCTTCGGGAGCGAGCAATCGGGGTTGCACGTCCCGTAACTTCCGTCATTGACGCCGTCATCACACGCTTCGCCAAAGAGGCTATCGACCGCCCCGTCGCCGCAGAACGCGGGTTGGCGACAATCCGGCGTGCAGCCATCTTCGCCGTAGAGATCCTGGTTTATGCCGTTATCGCATTGCTCCATTTCCGGCTCGACCAGCCCGTCGCCGCAATACGGCCCGCGGGTGCAGTCGGCGTTGCAGCCGCGATAAGAGCCGTCGTTGACCCCGTCGTCGCACGCCTCATCGCGCGTGCGAATCCCGTCGCCACAAATGCTGTCGCACTGGGTGCTCAGGTTATCGAAATTCCCCAGCGTCAGCTTATAATTGGACTGCGTCGTGTGGCGCTCAGCGTGGAAAACCACGACTTCGTAGAGTTCATCATCCTGCAGACCCAGCTCAGTCTTTTTGGCATCGAGGTCCACCGAGCCGCTCAGTGCCGAGTGCACCCCGCCAAGATCCAGGGCGAGTTTCTTGTTGATAAAGACCCACAGATCATCGTCGCCCGTAAACTGGAGCACCTGCCCGGGCCGATAGACAAACCAGTAGCGCACCTCGCTGGTGAACGCGAAGTTATGACCGTTTGTCCCCGCATCACCCTGACCCACGCTCTCAAAGCCAAGGCCGTCGAGGGGGAAAAAATTATTATTATCAAATTGAAATGTGCCCGAGGTCGCGATCTGATCAAGCGTCATCGTCTGCACAATTGTCATATTGATCCCGGGGACGTCGCGGTACCATTGGTCAAAGCTCGCCGCGTCGGTGATCACGCCGTTCGAGGCGCGAAAGACCGGTTTGCCGTCGGCGCCAAGGGTATTTTCGACCAGCCCGGTTTGCGCGCCGCTATAGGACTCAAAGTCGGGATGACTGAACTTAAAGTCGCGCAGCACCAGCGGAAGTTCCAACTTATCGACCACGATGGGGATATCCGAGCAGGTGAATCCCGTCTCGATCGTGCAGGTCGGGCTGCAGCCGTCGCCGGCGCTGGTATTTCCATCTTCGCATTGCTTTGGCGAGCCGGGCAGGCGAATACCATCGCCACATGATGAGCCGCACGCCCCGCCGCCATCCGGGCAGCTTGGCTCGAGCGTACAAAACGGGGTGCACCCGTCGCCCAGATCATTATTTCCGTCGTCGCAGGCCTCGCTGCCCTCGCGCACGCCGTCGCCGCAAACCGTCGCCCGGCAGGCCGCCCCGGGGGCATCGCACTCAAAGCCGGGCTCGAGTTTGCACAGCGCGTTGCACCCGTCGCCGGCGACGCTATTTCCGTCATCGCACTCCTCTACTCCCACCACGATGCCGTCGCCGCAGCGCGCCGCCTCGCAGGCTTCGCCCGGAATCTGGCAGCGCCAACCCGCCTCGGGCTGACAGGTCGACGAGCAGCCGTCGCCGTCCACCAGGTTTGCGTCGTCGCACAGCTCGGTCCCCCCGATGACGCCGTCCCCGCAGACGTCATTTCTCACACACGGGCTGCCGTCGGTGGGGCAAGTAAAGCCCACCTCGCTTCGACAGTGGGCGCTGCATCCATCGCCGGAGATATTATTTCCGTCGTCACACGCCTCGCCGCGCGCCCGAATGCCATCGCCGCAACCCGCCGCCACGCACGGCTCGCCGGGCACCGAACACTGGTAGCCGGGCTCGACCTGGCAGGCGAAGTCGCAGCCGTCGCCATTTCGCTGGTTTCCGTCATCGCAGGTTTCATTGCCTGTGATAACTCCGTCACCGCAAAATGAATCGGCGTCCGGGGCATCGGAAATATCGACGTCCCCGGAGCCATCCAGATCGACCGCGTCCGGCTCGCCCGTTGCGTCATCCCGCGCATCCAGATCCGATACGATATCGTCGGCCCCGCCATCTGTGTTGGAAGCGTCTTGCGAAGAAGCGTCTGCCTGGGAGCCCGGATCAAGCGGCCCGCCGGCGGTATCTTCGAAACTGCAACCCATCGACCCGAGCAAATAGGCGCTCAGAAAAACAACCAGATATCGCAGTCTCATCGCGTAGGCTCACCGAGTAAAAATTATTTAAAAAGACCGTAATGACGACTTCATCTCGGATATCGTATCTTTATAGGGCTTAGAGTTAAAGACCCCGCTGCCAGAGACGAGCACATTGGCACCGGCTTGATAGATCTCGGCGATATTCTCGCGCTTGACCCCACCATCGACCTGAACCGGCATATCGTGGATGCCGTGGTGCGCAAGGCGCGCCTGAAGCTCTTCGAGCTTGCGAAGCGTCTGCGGAATGAAGGATTGACCGCCAAAACCCGGATTGACGCCCATCACAAGAATCATATCAAGGTCTTCGATGATATAATCGAGCACGTCGAGCGAGGTGGAGGGATTGATCGCCAGTGAGGCAAGGCCGCCGGCGGCGTGAATTTGCTGAATCACCCCGTGCGAATGGACCGTCGCTTCGGGATGAAAGGAGACCGAATCGGCGCCGGCTTCGACGAACTTCGCCGCGTAGAAGTCGGGGTTTGAAATCATGATATGCACGTCGAGGAATGCGTCGGGAAACTCCGCGCGAAGCGCCTGCACCACGGGCAAACCGATCGTAATATTCTGGACAAAATGCCCGTCCATGACGTCGATATGCAGCAAGTCAGCGCCCGCCTCGAGCACCGCCTGGCACTCTTCGGCAAGGCGGGTGAAGTTGGCCGACAAGATCGACGGGGCGAGCAGCGGCTGGGTGGCTGAGAGCGCGCGAGGGTGTTTTTCCGGGCGTTTTGACATGATAGAATCTTCCAATAAAACTTAGCGCCGGCGCAGCCGCGCGGCGAAGAAGCCGTCGGTGCCGTGCTCAAGGGGATTTAGCCAGAGTTGCCCATCTTCGTTGAGAAAGGGCGTCCAATCAATGGTGGCCCCAGGCCCCTGGGTGGGTGGGCCAAGGGCTTCAAATTCGGGGTGATTTTCCAAAAACGCCGCGATTTGCCCCGCGCCTTCTTCGCGCGAAAATGTGCAGACGCTATAGACGAGCGTCCCGCCAACTTTTGTCTGCTGAGCCGCAACGTCGAGCAGCTTTTTCTGAATGTCAGCCAGCGCCAGAATATCGGATTTATCGCGTCGCCAACGGGTTTCGGGGTGGCGGCGGATGACGCCCAGGCCGCTGCACGGCGCGTCGAGCAATACCAGGTCGAAACGCTTTGGTTCGCCGGCGCGCGCCTCCGCCTCAACATAGCTTTGCAGCTCGTTCTTATGCGTTGAAATTCGCCCCAATAGTTTTGCCTGCTCGGCGGTTTCGCGCAGAATCTGCAACTTCGACTGCACCGGATCGACGGCCACCACATGCCCCTCGGCACCCACGAGTTCGGCCAGGTGCAGCGTCTTTCCGCCCAGTCCTGCGCAGGCGTCCAAAACCTGCATGCCCGGCTCGGCGCCGCTGAAAAGCCCGATCAGCTGGCTGCCAAGGTCCTGGACCACCCACTCGCCGCGCTCCAGGCCCTTTCGCACGGTATCCTCGATCGCGTCGGCCAAAAATGCCCCTGGCACCGCGGGGCACGCGCCAAATTGGGCCGGCGCGACGCCCTCGGGAAGCTTATCCACCGGCGCATCGCCCGGCGAAACCCGCCGCAGATAAAGCGGCGGGCGCTCGGCGAAGGCGGCGGCCATCGCCTCGGCCTGGCGAAGCCCCCAGGTCTGCAACATCCGATGGCCCAACCAATTGGGCAGCGAATAGCGCTGGCCCAGATAGCGCGAGGGCTTCTTTTCTCGATCCTCATCGCGCCACCATTGAATCGCGTCCTCGCGCAGCAGGTTGCGAAGCACCGCGTTGACCAGCCCGCTTGCGCGCCTGCTCGGGCCCGCCTTGACGATATCGACCGCCTGGTTGACCGCGGCGTGCGCGGGAATCCGGTCCAGAAAGACGATCTGATAGACCGCAAGGCGCAGCGCGACGCGCACCGGCAGCTCCAGCGAGGCGATGCCGCTGTCGACAAATTGCCCGACGATCGTGTCGAGCGCGCGCTGCCAGGTCAGCGTCCCGTAGACCAACTCGGTCACCAACCCGCGGTCGCGCGCGTCGAGCGCGCTGCGGCGCAGCGCCGCGTCCAGGGCGATATGACTATAGGCATCGTCTTCTTCGATGCCCTCCAAAACTTGCTGGGCGAGCTGGCGGGGCATCACAGACTTCCTCGAAGCGGAACGCTTCGCTGGGGGCCGAAAAATGGCGTAAAATCGAGGGTCAAAGTAGGCGCTCACCGACCACAAAATCGCAGCCATTGAGATAATCGCGCACTTTCATCGCGCGCTTTCCGGGAGCCTGAACCTGCAGCAATTCGAGCACGCCGTCGCCGGTGGCGATTTGCAGCGATCCGGCGGCGCAATCCGCCCGAATAATCGTGCCGGGAGGCGCGTCTGTTTCGGCATCCTGGGCGACGCGCGCAGCGTGAATTTTAAGCGTAAAGCAATCGGGTTCGCTCGACGCCTCGGCGCCCTCTTGCGGAAGCTCGCGCAGCGAAAACGCGCCCGGCCAGGGATAAAAACCCCGGATATGGTCGACCAACTCTTGCGCGGATTTTTGCCAGTCAATGCGCCCGCTCTCGCGCGAAAGCATCGGCGCATAGCTCGACGCCGCGTCATCCTGTGCGGTCTGCGCCAGCTCGCCAGCTCCGAGTTTATCCAGCGCCGCGACCAGGACTTCGCCGCCCAGCTCGGAGAGCGCGTCGTGCAACTTCTGCGCGTTCATGTCGGCGGTGATATCCACGCGATGAATCTCCAGGATCGGCCCGGTATCCAGCCCGGCCTCCATCTTCATCAGCGTGACGCCACTTTCCTTTTCGCCACGCACGATGGCCCAGTTAATCGGCGCCGCGCCGCGGTAATTGGGCAAAATCGACGCGTGAATATTGACGCAGCCCAGCCGCGGCACGTCGAGCACCGATTGCGGCAAAATTTGCCCGTAGGCCGCCACGACCACCACGTCGGGGCGCCAGTCCTTAAGTGTCTGGAGCGCCTCGGCATTCTTCTTGACGCGCTCGGGCTGATAGACCTGAATCTGGGCCTTTTCGGCCGCGATCTTCACCGGTGGAAGCAGCATTTTTTGCCCGCGCCCGCCCTTTCGATCCGGCTGCGTAAAGACGCCGACCACCTGATGGTGGCTATTGATCAGGGCGTTGAGCGCCGGGACCGCAAAATCCGGGGTCCCCATATACACGACGCGCAGCGGCGCCGCGCTCTTTTGAGCATTATCACTCGGGGTCTGAACCACTGTTTTCCTCTTCTTTCTCAAGTTCTTCTTCCAACATTCGTGCGCGAATTTTCTTATATTCCTTTTGCGCGATGCGCCGCTTCAGACGACTCATTCGCTCGGTGAAAAGCACCCCGTCGAGGTGGTCAATCTCGTGTTGCAAGGCCACCGCCAAAAGCCCTTCGCCCTCGATCTCATAGGGTTCACCGTGGCGGTCCAGCGCGCGCACCGTGACGCTATTTGCGCGCACAACCTCCCCGTAAAGTGACGGAAAGCTCAGGCAGCCTTCCTCCCACTTGAGCTTGCCCTCGCTGGCGACGATCTCGGGATTGATCAGCACGAAGACCTCCGGCGGCGCCTCCGACTCGCCATCTTTGCTGCGCTTGCTCACGTCGATGACCGTCAGGCGCTTGGTCACCCCGACCTGCGGGGCGGCCAGACCCACGCCATTGGCGTGGTACATCGTCTCGATCATATCGTCGATGAGCGTCTGAATCTCGGCGTCAATCTCCTCGATAGGCTCACATTTCGTGGTGAGAATTTCGCGCTCTTCCGGGTAGAGAATAATATCTAAAATCGCCATGATTTGCCTCGTGTTCTCATAAGTCTGCGGTATCGGGAGCGCGCGCGAAATGCCAGCGCATTATCCGCGCACGGTGTAACGGTTTGACCTCCGAGGGTCAACAGGAGAGCCGCGCCGAAACTTCCGCGCGCAGCGGCCTATGGTGGCAGATAAAACAGGGTTTTGTGGGAAGGAAAACCATCAACTTCAACCGCGCAGCGCCTGACTTAAATAGGCTTCGCGAAGCGCCGGGTCGCCGAGCACCGCCCAGGCATCTTCCAGCGCGTCGCGAATCTCGGCAAGTTCGGCCTCAAAGCGGTGGGCGAGGCGAAATTCGACCGCGTCGGGGTCAAATTGCTGGAAGAGGCGCTGGAAGGCTTCGCGCACCACCTCGGTCTCGCTGCCCCGGCGAATCTCAAGGATGGCATAATAATCCCTGTGGCGAACCGCCTGCAATTTTTGCTCAATCGCGCGTCCATCCACGCCCGGCGGGCTCGCGCCCAGGTCGTGCAGGCGTGAGCCGGAAGACGGAAAAATCGACCCGTGATCGATCGTCTGGGGCTGATTCCACGGCACCTGCGCCGGTGCGTTCTGAGTTTCGGGGCGCTCCCACGGCGGCAGCGCTCGCGCTTCATCAGGGGCAGCGGTGGGGGTGCCAATCGGCTCGATATAATAGGCGGGTGCGCCGGATTCAGGCTCCGTCATAAACGGCACCGTGGGCGTTCGCTGATCGCCAAAACCGTGCATCGACGGGCCCATATCGAGTCCCAAGGACTGCTGAAGCGCGCGCCACAGCGGCGCATCGCCCTGCGCATGGGTCACCCAGGCATCCACCTCGGCGCGTGCCTCTTCGTCGGGCGCAGGGCCGACCACCAGAATGGGGATCAGTTGGCCCAGCGGGCGCTCGCGAATCGCGCGCGCCAAAGTCGCCGCGCGCGCCGGCGCGCCGGACTCCACGATGATCAACGCGTCCGGCGGCGATGCCTCAAGATGGCGCAAACCGGCGGCCGGAAGCGCCACCGTTTCGAACCCAAAATCAGCCCCCGCCCGCGCGCCAAGCGCACTCGCCAAGGCCGCGGCGTCGCGCCCGATAAGAAGAATCTGAATCACGCAGCACCCCCGGATTTTTGGATATCGGCGCGCCTACTTTCGAGCTGTGCAAGGCGCGCCGCGATCACAAAGTCGTGGAGCCATTCATAATCGCTCGGTCGACTCGGCAACGCCGCGTCCTCGGGCTTTAGCGCGGTGATAATCGCCTCCATTTCGCGCTCAAATTCCCGCAACCACGCCGGCTCCATAAGATCATCGGCGCCCATATTTGCCAGGCATTCGGCAAACTCGGGCGTCGCGTACTGCGCCAGCAGACGCGTCAGGTTGAGGTCCACCTCGGCGCGCATCAACGCCCGGCCGGTCAGCGCGCTGCGCACCAACCCGAAGACGTCGACCCGACGCGCGCCCTGCCCCTTTGCAGCCATCAGGCGCGCCAGTCCAGTGCGCGCCACATCACGATAATGATGCACGAGCTCCGAGGTCACCGCGGCATTCAGAATGCGCCGCGCCGGAAACGCCTCATCGCTCAAAGACATGCGCGTCTTGAACAAGACCGGGCTTGCCAGCATCTCAAAAGCCAACCCGCTCTGGCCCAGAAGCATGCGCACGATCTTTTCAACCTCGAAGATCGCGTACGGAATCGGCGCGCCGCCTTGCCCCGCCAAAATACCCTCGCGCGCGTCATTCCAACTTCGAAGGCCCAGGACCACGTCGGCCGACTCCACAAATACCCCGCCCAGGCGCAACCCGCTGTCAAAACCGTGCAGCACCGAGCCCGACCAGGCGCTCAGAAACGGCACCGATCGCAGCTCATCCGGCAGATTGAAATCGCCCGGGGCGCGGGGCGCACCGGGCGGCGTTGCAAAGCTTAGGGGCATCGCGCGCCTCGCAGAATCATCGGCCACTCGGGCCGCCAAAAATCAGGCGCGTCGCTGATAGATATAGCCTTCTTTATGCAGCGCAAATTCGTCGGGCAAAATATTCTCGACGTCGGCGCGCTCCTCGTCCGGCACCTTCCAGGTCTGATTGCCGGCGAAGGCATCGGCGAGTCTTTTTACGATCCGAAGCGACTCTTCCTCGCGCAGGCGCTCGCGAAGCGGCACCTCGATCAGCTCCTTATAATCGTGCTTCAGCAGCGCTTCGACCGCCAGAAAGCGAATCGTCTCGTTGAGGTCGTCGATAAAGCGCAATAGCTGCACAGTGAGCGCTTCATTTTTAAGCTCGGCGCTTCGAAGGATCAACTCCTGCTTCTTCTCCGGGTTGCGCTGATAGTCCGCACCGCAGGATTCCAGAAGTTCGCAAACCAGGCCGATCATTTCCTGGTAATCGAGCAAATCCGCCAGCACCTTCATCGGCCAGTTGATCTTCTCCTCGCGCCCGCGCAAGTACGCGACGATAATCCCGCGCACGTCGAGATCCGGGTCGGCGGCCATGCTCACCAGCGACTCATAGACATAGGTCTTCTCGTCGCCGTCGACCGTGGTATTGGGCGCGTTATCCTCAAAGCGCGCCAAAAGCGCGCGCACCGCGTCGGGGCTCCCGTCTTCGCGCAGCGTCTGGATGGCGTATTTACGCTCCGGGGGCTGCACGTACATATTGGTGAGCGTTTTTTTTAATTTTTGAATCCGACGGGTTTGCGCTTGTTCTTTGTCGAATAAAAAGTCGAGAAGTCCCATGATATACTCCGAAAGTTCTGAAATTGACGCCTGGCGCCGACAACATAAGGAAGACGCCACCCTGCGGCAAGTGCGCATCCAACGAATTGAGCGAAGTTTGGAAAAAAGATTTTCGCGAATTTTACCGCCACGCCCATAGCACAGAACCCTTGTAAAATGCGACTCGCCTCAACGCGCGGTACTGGCCTATCGTTTGAGGGGGGCAAGAAATTCCCGGGACGCAGCTTGTAGAACATCAATTCTGCCGCTATGTACAAAAATGTCTCAAATTCCCTCGGGTATTGCCGGACGGCGATATGTGCGCAATTTTAGGGCATAAGTTGAGACAGAATAGCCGGGCCGACGCTGGCGCTGCGGATTAGGCGCCCCGATTTCGCTTTTGTTTTTAAGCTTCCTTTCGCTCGAAAATTTCTATGCGATTTGAACTCCCCGACACCCGTCGTTATTTTTCCAAGCGCCACCCTCGCCGCCCAAAGCCGGGCATTTTGCTGCGCAGCCTAAGCCTGGGCCTGGTGGTGATCATCGCGACGATCTTCACGCCAAGCGCTGATTTTGAGCCGGCGCGCGCCCAACTTCCGCCGACGCCGCGGGTCTCGGCGGCGAGCACCCTTTCGGTCGCTTCGGCGGGCTTCGGGCCGGTGGCACTCAACGCCATCATCGACCCGGGGACCCTGGAGCGCATCGCGCGCCAGATTCGCGACGAGCGCTGGAAGCTCCCCGATGAGCGCGCGCTGTGGCCGCTTGAAGACGGCAAGCCCATCGTCGCCACCCAGCAGCTCGACGAGTTGTGGCATACCGTGCTCCCCGGCGAGACGCTCAATCGACTGCGGCATATGTATAAGCATAATACCTCGGCACTTCAAAGGCTTAACCCCGGCGTCAATCTCAACGAACTCAGCGCCGGCCAGCGCATTCGCGTGTGGAAGCGAAGCCCCGAGCACCTGTCGAAAAGTTATGGCGCCGCCAATCACGGCCGCCTCTTTTACGGCGAGCCGCTGCCCTTTAGTCCCAATTACCGCGTTTTATACCCGCATCGCACCTTCGGCACCTATTATACGATCAGCGAAGTTACCCGCGTACTCAATAACTTCGGCAGCGCCTATCCCGACAACGAGCCACTGATCGTGGGCGATATCAGCTTTCGAAACGGGCGCAAGATTCACCCGCACGCCTCGCACCGAACCGGGCGCGATATCGACATCAGCTACCCGCGAAAGAACGCCTCCGAGACGCTGCGTCGATTCAGCCATACGCGCCGAAATGAGCTCGACGCCAAGAAGATGCTCGTCATCCTCAAAGACTTCCTCGACGGCGGCTACGTCGAATATATCTTCATGGACCGCCACCTTCAGAAGAAAGTGCGCGCCGAAGCCCTCGCCCAGGGCGCCCCCCAGGAGTGGATCGACCGGGTCTTCCAATACCCTGCCTACACCGGAGGCACCGCCATCGTGCGCCACGCGGGCGGGCATAAAAATCACTTTCATGTGCGCTTTACATGTCAGCCAACCGACCGTCGCTGCCGCTGATTCATGGATCAGTGCGAAGAAATGCGCCCTCCGGGCTCGATTCTGGTTCGAGCGAATATCCTTCGCTTGTTCGTCCCCATATATTGACACGCCGCGGGCTAATCACGCATGATTATCGGCAATTCTGTCCCATAATTGATTCACCGTCTTATACACCTTTAGCTATAGGAGCCAGTCGATGAGCCAGTCCATTTTGGGCCTCGCAGCCGAGCAAATCGAGACAGTCGTTCGCAAGCTCAAAAATGGTAGCGACAGTTACTCGAAAATGAACGTTCTCGAGGATTTTGGCGTTGGCTGGAGCGAGCGGCTGCCGGCGCTGTGGGAGCTCGTGCGCGAGGGACACTACGACGCTTGGAATGATCCGGCGATCTGGGGGGAACTGGCTGGCGAGGAAGGGCTTGGGTTGGTCTCGGCCGATGACCTGGTCGATTTTTTGGCCAAGGTTGAGCATTACGACGCGCAAAAGGATGACGTCGAGGTCGCGGAGGGGCCGGAAT
>Ga0209075_1002999_pt1 | contig 14412 bp, 11 predicted proteins | sample Stecom2011_FD_187523 | JGI IMG/M metagenome (GOLD analysis project Ga0209075, IMG submission 187523) | Agricultural soil microbial communities from Utah to study Nitrogen management - Steer compost 2011 (SPAdes) (version 2) | ecosystem: Environmental > Terrestrial > Soil > Agricultural land... | reverse complement strand
AGGAAAAGAAGCTTTAGGACTTGTATACATTGGCGCCCATTCTATGATGTCTGGAAATTACATTTCTGAACACGACCAATTGATTTCCGAGAAATTGGGGTACGTATTAGCCGGGGGCGACTTATCAGAAATCACCGAAGTTTCTGAGAGGTATTTATTGGAATTAGAGCGTAAAGCCTTTGTTGAGCTCTGTGCGACAAAAAAAACTTTAGAACGCTTGCAAAGTATGGTAACCAAAGGGAAAGTGCTTAGAAATTAAAAAGGAATAAAAAAAGAATAAAATGGAAACATATATAATAGCAGGATATCGAACAGCCGTAGGAAAAGCACCAAAAGGTTCACTGCGGTTTACCAGACCAGATGATTTAGCTATAGCCACCATCAAACATTTGATGAAAGCTGTTCCTGAAATTGAATCAGGTCAAATTAGCGATGTAATTGTAGGAAATGCAACACCTGAAGCAGAACAAGGGCTTAATGTAGGCAGGTTGATTTCATTGTCGGGGCTTAACAACATTGATGTACCTGGAATGACAGTAAACCGATATTGTGCTTCGGGTTTAGAAACCATTGCCATTGCAGATTCAAAAATTAAAAATGGTATAGGTGATATTATTATTGCTGGAGGTGTAGAAAGTATGTCGCCGATTGCTATGGGCGGTTGGAGAATAGTTCCCAACCCTAAAACAGCAAAAGAAAATCCAACTTATTATTGGGGCATGGGTTTAACGGCCGAAGCAGTTGCTAACAAATACAAGGTAAGTAGGGAAGATCAAGATGAGTTCTCTTATAACTCTCACATGAAATCTTTAAAGGCAAACAAAGAAGGGACATTTAAAGATGACATTGTTCCTATAGAGGTTGAAGAGGTATATTTGGATGAGGATGGCAAAAAGAAAAAGCGAACTTTCACTTTTGATCAAGATGAAGGGCCACGGGCCAACACTTCATTGGAAGCACTAGCAAGGCTGCGACCAGTTTTTGCACAAGGTGGCAGTGTAACAGCGGGAAATTCATCTCAAACTTCTGATGGAGCAGCATTTGTAATGGTAGCGTCGGAAGAAATGGTAAAGCGCTATAACTTAAAGCCAATAGCGCGTTTAGTGAGCTATGCCGCAACTGGTGTACCTCCAGAAATAATGGGAATTGGCCCAGTAAAAGCCATTCCAAAAGCATTGAAACGAGCAGGTTTAAAATTAAACGATATCGACTTGATTGAGCTTAACGAGGCCTTCGCCTCACAGTCTATCGCAGTTATTCGGGAGCTCGGCTTAAATCCAGATATTGTAAATGTGAATGGCGGTGCAATTTCACTTGGTCATCCATTGGGATGTACTGGTGCAAAATTGTCTGTGCAGATGTTCAATGAATTAAAAAGAAGAAAGAAAAAATACGGTATGGTCACCATGTGCGTAGGTACAGGTCAGGGTGCTGCTGGTATTTTTGAAATGCTATAATTCAATAATCAAAAAAACAAATACCATGAGCAAACATAAAATAATAAAAGGCGGAGAGTTCCTAATTAGGGAAACAGCAGCCAAAGATATCTTCATTCCTGAAGAATTTGATGAAGAGCAACGTATGATTGCACAAAGTAGTCAAGACTTTATCGCTCAAGAAGTGCTGCCAAAATTGGATGAGATTGACGAAATGCAAGAAGGCTTAATGGCTGAATTGCTAACCAAAGCTGGCGAGCTTGGTTTGTGCGGCATATCTATTCCCGAAGAATATGGTGGTTTTGGAAAAAACTTTGTCACTTCTATGTTAACGGCTGAAGTTACTGGAGCAGGGTACTCCTTTGCTGTTGCACTTTCGGCACATACTGGGATTGGCACCTTACCGATTTTATATTATGGTACTGATGCTCAAAAAGAAAAATACATCCCAAAGTTGGCTACTGGAGAATGGAAAGGCTGCTATTGTTTAACCGAACCGGGTTCGGGCTCTGATGCCAATGCTGCAAAAAGCAAAGCCATTCCTTCAAAAGATGGAAGCCACTACATATTAAATGGCCAAAAGATGTGGATTACAAATGGAGGTTTCGCCGACATATTCACTGTTTTTGCAAAAATTGAAGACGATGAAAATCTTAGTGCGTTCATTTTAGAAAAAAATTACGAAGGCATAAGCATGAACCCAGAAGAGAAAAAAATGGGCATTAAAGGTTCTTCAACTCGTCAAATATTTTTTAACGATGTTAAAGTGCCTAAAGAAAACTTATTGGGCGAGCGTAATGAAGGCTTCAAAATTGCTTTGAACATTTTAAACATTGGTCGTGCTAAGCTTGGAGCTGCTGCTTTAGGAGCAGCTAAAGCGGCCATTACACGATCTATAAATTACGCCAATGAAAGAGAGCAATTTGGCAGAATCATTTCAAAATATGGCGCTATACGGCACAAGCTCGCAGAACAAGCAATTAAATCTTATGCTTCAGAATCTGCAATTTATCGCTTGAGCCAAAACATTGAAGATACTATTCAAGCGCATATTGCCGATGGAATGGACAAGCAAAAAGCAACCTTAGCCGGATTAAGAGAGTATGCTGCGGAGTGTGCTATTCTAAAAATTCACGGTTCTGAAACACTAGATTATGTTGTTGATGAAGGAGTGCAAATATATGGAGGCATGGGATATTCTGCAGAAGCAGATATGGAACGTGCTTATCGCGACGCTAGGATTAACCGGATTTTCGAAGGTACCAACGAGATTAACAGAATGTTAACGGTTGACATCATTCTTAAAAGGGCGATGAAAGGAGAGCTTGACATATTAGGACCTGCACAAAAAGTAGCTGATGAGTTGATGGAGATTCCAGATTTTGATGTGGATGATTCAGGCGAATACGCAGCAGAAAAGCGAACAGTAGAGAACTTCAAAAAAGCTGTATTACTCACTGCAGGCGCTGCAGCTCAAGCATTAACAACTTCTTTAGCAAAAGAGCAGGAAATATTGATGAACATAGCTGACATTGCAATGGAAACTTATGTTTCTGAATCTTTAATCCTTAGGTTAGAAAAATTAAAATCGCTAGGCAAAGATTATGAATTGCAAGAAGCAATGATGAAGGTTTATATCTATGATGCAGCAGATCGTATTGGCAAACTGGGTAAGGATGCAATCAATGCTTTTGCAGAAGGAGATGAGCAAAGGGCAATGTTAATGGGTATTAGGCGTTTTTCAAAGCACGAACCAATCAACTCTAAAGAGCTTCGACAGGATATTGCTCAAAAAATGATTCAAGAAAATCGTTATTGTTTTTAATTAAACACTGCTGTGAACATTTTTTAAAGAAAAGCGTCTTATGCAAAGACGCTTTTCTTTATGATACAAATGAGAACAATTCTTTTAGCAATTGCCTTTGTCTTTCTTAACTCCTGTCAAACAGCAATTGAAAAAACACCTTCTGCCAAGGACATTGTAAACAAGGCAATACAATATACTGGTGGCGAAAAATTGGACCACAGCAAGCTTAGTTTTGATTTTAGAGACATTCACTATGCATTAAATCGAAATGGAGGTGCTTTCACCATGGAGAGAAGTTTTGAGAAAGATAGTCTGCAGGTTCATGACCGCTATACAAATGATAATTTTGAACGTAAAATAAATGGTGAAATATCTGCAATTTCAGATAGCCTTGCCAGTTTGTATCGCCAATCTGTAAACTCTGTATTTTACTTTGCACTCCTACCCTACAAATTAAATGATGCTTCTGTTATTAAAGACTATTTAGCTATAGACACAATTTCTGGAAAGAGTTACCATAAAATAAAAATCAGCTTTGAAGAAGAAGGTGGTGGAGAAGATTTTGAGGATGAGTTTATTTATTGGTTCAACACAGAAAACTACGCCTTAGATTACTTAGCCTACTCTTTTCATACCGATGGTGGCGGCATGAGGTTTAGAGAAGCATACAATGAGCGATTTATCAATGGCATTCGCTTTGTAGATTACAAAAACTACAAACCAAAAAACAAGTCTCTAGGATTTAATCAATTGCGCGACGCCTTTGTAAATGGGGATTTAGAATTGCTTTCTAAAATTGAACTTAGAAATATTGTAGTTGATTAATTTTAGCATTATAAGCATACTACTAAAGCAAATAAAGTTTGAGCAATCCGTTAATTTGTCAATCGTCTAAAGTCAGTTCCAGATGGATTTTGAAAAACCTCCAAATCAAATTGAGATATTACAGCTAAGATGTGGTCGAAAATATCCGATTGTACTCCTTCGTAATTGGCCCATGCTATATCTGAACAAAAAGCATAGATTTGAATAGGCACACCATTTGGCGTAGGCTCCATTTGCCGAACTAAAAGCGTTAGGTCTTGACTGATTTTTGGATGATTCTTCAAGTAGTTCATCAAATAGGCTCTAAATGTTCCAATATTGGTCATTCTTCTACCATTTGAAACCTGAGTAGTATCTATGTTAATCTGTGCATTAAAGTCAGCAATTTCCTTTTGTTTTTCAATTACATAATCTTTTAGAAGGTATATTTTTTTGAAACGCTCAATCATTTCTTCGTCGCAAAACTTAATGCTATTTTGATTAATTAAAATAGAACGTGCAATTCTACGAGCACCCGTCTCTTGCATTCCCCTCCAGTTTTTAAATGAATCGGAAATGAAGGAGTAGGTAGGAACTGTGGTAACAGTTTTATCCCAGTTTTTAACTTTTACGGTAGTTAAATTAATTTCAAACACGTCGCCATCTGCACCGTACTTATCCATTTGCACCCAATCCCCAACACGAACCATATCATTAACAGCCAATTGAATACTAGCAATAAACCCTAAAATTGTATCCTTAAAAATTAAAAGTAGTACGGCTGAAATGGCACCAAAAGCACCAAAGAAGTACATGACAGATTTATTTACCAATACAGATAAAATAAAAATACCAAACAACAAGCCTATAAGGATTTTAAAAAGCTGAAAATAGCTTTGTAAAGGCTTGTCCTTTAATATCTCAATCTTTTGCAGCAGCCCTTTAACAGCATCCAGGATCCTAAATATAACCACCAAACCGGCGAAGAGAATTATAAGTTCGTTGAAAAGCTCAATATATTTTATAACCGATTCATATCCTTCAAAAATGAGAGGTAAAAAGTGCAAGATAACGAGTAGGGGAATGATGTGAGCAATTGCAGAAAAAACCCTGTGTTTTACTAGCATATTGTCCCATTTCATTTTGCTCCTTTTAGCAAACTGACTAAAACTACTTATCAATACCTTGCGTGAAAATCGATCTACTAAAATGCTAAACAACAAGAGACCGACCACCATAATTAGAATTGCAAAACCTTCAGCATAGGAGTCACTAAAAGACATTTTTGCAAATAATCCTTTTAACCAAATCTTAACTTCATAAACCATCATTTGTCTTTGTACTTTAATTATCGTTTTTTCTTCTTTTTTATTTGCGGAGATTCGTGGAAGAAGTACCGCAAGTCAATGGTAAGGTAATTTCCCGAGATATCAAAAAATGCCTTTTCTTTAACAGAACGAGGATGGACTTTTTCGGTGTACCCTACTCCTGCAGTGGTTATTTTTGTAAACGGACGGTGAAAAGAAAAGCCAAAATAGAAGAAGCCACTCTTTTTCGTTCGATATTCAAAACCCAAGTTTGCAAGAAGGCTTGGCACAATCCATGACTCTCTTTTTGAATAATGCAAAAAGTAATCGTCAAAAGTATCCCAATCAGAAGGCAAAAAATTAATGGCTGCACCAAAAGCTGCATTCATAAAAAAGTCTTCACCAAGCTGAACATAAACCAAGCCCAATATGGGGATTTCATAAATAATATATTTAAAATTAGAGTTGCCCACAAAGCCTGTTGAGTCTTCTGTAATCTGCAAGTTGTATTTGCGTTTGCTAATGTTAATCCCAGTTTCTAAAGAAAATTGCTCATTAAAACCTTTCCTAACTACCATGCCAAGGTTAAATCCACCTTTGGGCGCTATTTCAAAACCAATCTCACCTACTTTTTGATATTGAGGCCCAGTATTAACAATGCTTGAGCTAATGATTGGCTTAAACTGCAAACCAAAGGTTGTAATTTCTCTTTGTGCAAAAAGCGTAGCATTGCTTAAAAGCAATAGAATAAAAGATATTAAAAAAGGCTTTAGCATTGCGGCAAAATTACACTTATTTACTGGCCTAAGAATTACTAACCCATGCTCCAATAAAAGCCAAAGCAAGTAAGATTACTGAAATGGCAATTACTAAATAACGAAAAAAAGCATCGGGAATAAAAGGCTTTCTAAAGTGACCAATTGTGAGGTAATTAAGATTCTGAACTCTTTTATAATCATAAACACTTACACCAAAATAAATAGTTCCATCTCCCTCTTCGTCAATTTGCTTCTCATATTTTATTTTACTTTCTACCAACATAACTTCAAAATAGTTTGCATGCTGATGCTTCCGAAAAAAGAATACTTTCTTTTTTCGATTGGTAGGGTGATCATTGTGATTTACAAACGTAAAACCTTTCATTTAACTTTCTATCCTAAGTTTTTGACCAACATATAAAGGTCGATTTCTAGAGATTCTATTCATCTTACAAATTTCGTTAATAGTGGTTCCATATCTAAGGGCAATTCGATATAAATTTTCACCTTTTGAAACTATATGATAATTTAAACCCATTGGAATAACACTATAACTCCATTTCTGTTTAACCAACTGAATGGAGTCGCTGATTAGTTTGTTGTTTTTAAAATCTATAATTGATTTTGGGTTCAGTGCTTTTCCCTTAAAGCGCAATTCAAAGTGAAGATGGCTTCCTGTTGAATGTCCTGAACTGCCACCCAGGCCAATTAAATCACCAGCTTCAACAATATCTCCAGCTTTTACTTTTAAGCGGTGTAAGTGTGCATAAAGTGTTTCTAAGCCATTGTAATGCCGAACTATAACAACTCTCCCATAACCACCAGAATTGTATCTAGCAATGCGTACCATTCCAGCAAAAGCCACTCGCACTGTATCCCAAACATTCAAATTTATATCTATGCCATTGTGATTTCTTCCATTGCGCCAACCGTAGTTAGAAGTAACAATTCCTTTAACCGGTGGAACAAATTCACAAGAACTTGCCAAATCTTGAATTACCAATTTCACCTTTTTGTCATTTAACCTCAAGGCTTCCGTATAAGGATGTAATTGATAAGTATCCCACATATTATAATACATAGAATTTGAAGGATAAATAGAGGTATCGTAAAAGTTAGTAAGTTTTACATGCAGCTGATTTCGCAATCTTTTCCTTTCAGTGTAGTTGTTGATTGCGTCAATCAATTCATAGGGTATCGATTCAAGTTCAAAAAGAGAGTCGATAAGTGCAACAACCTTTTTTTTACTCATTTTGTCTAGGGCGATTTCATTGGAATACTCTAAATTAGCCCTATCAATTGCATTCGTGGTATCCTTTCCAGTTTCCCCTCCACTAGCATACATGGTAATTACATGCAAAATAACAAGGGTGAATAAACTAAATTTAATCATCTTTTAAATATCAAGCGGCTAAATAAAAGTGAATGAGTTCTATTAACTCATAGAAAAACACTCCCATAGAACCTTTATTTTTTCAGCTACCTATGCTTAACGGCAACAGCTTAAAATAATTGTACCATTATAAGTTATCTCGAAAAGCAGCTATGGTATATTGTCAAATAATTCTTTACAAAATTGCTAAAAAAAACCGCACACATCAAAAAGCAGTCACTTTCTTGCAATTTGCCACAGAAATAATTAGCGTAAAATATAAACCTAACAATAAACTTATAAGAACAAGCATTGCCAGCCTAGCGATTGACAAAATATATGCCTCATAATTTAGAAAACAAAAAAATCTCCTATCTTCGTTGAAATGGTTGTTAACCAAAATCCAATGAAAATGAAAACACTAAAATGGATTACGATTGTCCTCATCGGACTTTTTGCCGCTTTTCTAATCTTCTCTGCTACTCAACCAAACACATTAATCATTGAAAAAGAAATAATTATTGACGCAAAAGCGGATTTAATTTATGAGGAGTTGCTCAACTTCGAAAACTGGAACAAATGGACCACTTACAATGAGCTTGACAAAGATTTAGAATCAAACATCTCAGAAAACGCAGGAGAGATTGGGTCTTTTTACGAATGGAGTAGTGCGAAGCCAGTTGTTGGCAAAGGAAAAAGAGTGTTGGAAGAAAAGATAGAAAACAAATATGTTAGATTTAAAATTCGTCTAAAAGGCTGGAGGGATGAAAGTCAAGATGAGTTTAGCATTAAAGAAAAACCAAACAGCACATTGCTGAGCCGCAGGTATGAAGGTTCAAAAACTCCATTTTACCTCAACTTTCTCAATACTTTTATGGAACCAATGGTAAAGAGTAGTGTGTATAAAGATTTAGAAAATTTTAAAAAATACGTTGAGCAGATTCAAGCAAAAGAAATACCCAATCCACATAACTTAACAGTCAATTCATTTGAAGGACTCAAATTTATCAGCATTACAGATAGCTGTTCAGAAGGTAATTTATCCACAACACTTTCAAACCTATTTACAGAGCTTACAATTTACTTAGAGTTAAATGACAATGCGCAAGAAACAACTGATCCAATTGCAATTTATCATCAAAAAAGTGCGAAAAAAATAATTGTGGAAGCCGCCATTCCTTTTGCAGGAAAAATTGCAGCAAGCGGGAGAATAAAAGTTGATAGCATTGCACCTACAAAAGTAATTCGCGGAAAGTATTATGGAGAGCATAAGATGTCGGCTGACATATACGATGCCATCCGAAGTTATGCCAAGGCCAAAAAATTAAACTTAAAAAATTCGCCATGGGAAGTATACACCGCTATGAATTCAGGCAACAACAAGAATACAGAAGCTTACATTTATTATCCGATAAATCAATAAATCAAACAAAACACCTTACGGTTTGTATGTTTATAATACCCATTTGATCATGTTGAAACAATACGCTTTAGTTACACTTTCCATTGTCTTTTTAATGGCTTGTCGTATTCCCAATCACCCAGCAGACAACAAAGCTGAATATCAAAACAATTCCGATGAAACCTTTGACAACTATTGGTATGCTGGAGTAGCGGAAATAAATTCTTATGAATTGGAGCAGCCTAGGTATGGAGAAATGCGAGAAGGTGAAGCAGTTTTGATTTTTGTGACAGAAGATTTTCTTACAAAAAATCAAGTGAAAAGAGAGCATGAAACCAACGACAAATATACTTCAGCACTCAAGCTTAATTTCAACAGAAAGTTTACAACTGGAATTTACGATTATTCAATGATGACATCGGTATTTTCTGCTGTTAATCAAAGTCGAAATAACTTTCCCATTAAAATTAGCAATAGCGTTCAGGAGTGGTGTGGACAAAGCTTTACCCAACTCAATCAAACCAAAGGGCACTACCACCTGCGAACATTTTCATATTTTGAAAATGAAGGAGATGTAAACAGGCTATTGCCTTTAAACAATACAGAAGATGGAATTTGGCTGCAAATAAGAATTGCCGAAGATCAAATCCCCGAAGGAGAGGTTGAAATGATTCCAGGCATCCAGTATCAGCGACTCTCACATGTTGCACTAAGACCTTATAAAGCCATCATTAAAAAAAGCAGTGAAAAAATAGACAGCAGCGGTGAGGCCATCACTAGCCTATCAATTACATATCCGGAATTAGAAAGGACCTTAAGTATTTTCTACCTGCAAGAATTTCCACATAAAATTGTAGGCTGGGAAGAGCAAAGACAAAGCAATGGCAAGCAAGTAACTACAAAAGCCAATCTTAAAAAGACCATTTTGGAGCCTTATTGGGATCAAAAAAGTTTAAAAGATTCTGTTTTGCGCAAAGAATTAATGTTGCAGCATTAATCTCTTTCTTCAGCTTCAATCAAAGTTTCTAAAATCGCTTGAGCGGCAGCTGGGATTTTAGTTCCCGGACCAAATATTCCAGCTACTCCCAAATCCCATAGGTATTGGTAGTCCTGTTCTGGAATTACTCCACCAACAATAACCATAATGTCTAAGCGATCGTACTTTTTCAATTGCTCCATTACTTGAGGCACCAAAGTTTTATGACCAGCTGCAAGCGAAGAGACGCCAATGATATGAACGTCGTTTTCTATGGCCTGCTTTACTGCTTCCTCGGGTGTTTGAAACAAAGGACCAATGTCAACATCGAAACCTATGTCGGCAAATGAAGTAGAAATTACTTTTGAACCCCTATCATGACCATCTTGTCCCATTTTGGTAACCATAATTCGTGGACGACGGCCTATTAATTCAGCATACTCATCAGCTTTTTCACAAGCTTTTATATAATCATTGTCTTCCATAGCTTCTTGAGAATAAACACCAGATATCGACTTTATGTTTGCTTGATAACGACCAAAAACAACTTCCAATGCATCGGAAATCTCTCCCAAAGATGCTCTTTGTCGAGCAGCTTCTACAGCCAGTTCAAGGATATTATCATTGGACTTTGCGCCTGCTGTTAAAGCCTTCAAGGCTTCATTTACTTTATTTTCATCCCTATGTGCTCGCATTTCTTTTAAGCGGGCAATTTGTTGCTTCCTAACCTTATCGTTATCAATGTCGAGCAACTCTATCTCGTCTTTTTCTTTTGTTTGATATTTGTTAACCCCAACAATAACATCTTTCCCAGCATCAATACGCGCTTGTTTGCGCGCAGCAGCTTCTTCAATTCTCAACTTTGGCAAACCCTTTTCAATGGCTTTTGCCATGCCTCCCATCTCTTCTACCTCTTCGATTAACTCCCAAGCTTTGTTGGCAATTTCATGGGTTAAGCTTTCTAAATAATAAGCGCCACCCCAAGGATCTACTACTTTTGTAATGTCTGTTTCTTCTTGCAAATACAATTGCGTATTTCGTGCTATTCTCGTCGAAAAATCAGTGGGCAATGCAATTGCTTCATCCAAAGCATTGGTATGTAAAGATTGTGTTCCGCCGAAAGCAGCTGCCATGGCTTCAATACAAGTTCTTGCAACATTGTTAAATGGATCTTGCGCTGTTAAACTGTAACCAGATGTTTGGCTGTGTGTTCTCAAAGCAAGTGATTTTGGATTTTTAGGATTGAAACGACTTAGCAGTTTTGCCCACAACATTCTCGCTGCGCGCATTTTTGCAATTTCCATAAAGTGGTTCATCCCAATTCCCCAAAAGAAAGACAATCGTGGAGCAAAATTATCGATGTCTAATCCTGCATCAATACCAGTTTTTAAATACTCCAATCCATCTGCCAAGGTATAGGCCAACTCAATATCTGCTGTTGCTCCTGCCTCGTGCATGTGGTAACCAGAAATACTGATGGAGTTGTATCGGGGCATTTTTGAAGCTGTATATTTAAATATATCTGCAATCAAACGCATGGATGGCTGTGGAGGATAAATGTAGGTATTGCGCACCATAAATTCCTTTAATATATCATTTTGAATCGTGCCACTCAGCTGTTCGGGCTTTACTCCCTGCTCCTCGGCAGCAACAATATAAAATGCCATGATTGGAATAACAGCCCCATTCATGGTCATAGAAACCGACATTTTATCCAAAGGTATTTGATCGAAGAGCACTTTCATGTCTTCAACAGAATCAATGGCAACTCCAGCTTTTCCAACATCCCCAACAACACGTGGATGATCGGAATCATAACCTCTATGTGTTGCCAAATCAAAGGCAACTGACAATCCTTTTTGTCCTGCTTTTAAGTTTTTACGGTAAAAAGCATTCGATTCTTCGGCAGTTGAGAAACCAGCATACTGCCGAATGGTCCAAGGACGCATTACATACATGGTAGAATATGGCCCCCGCAAATAAGGCGGAACACCTGCACCATAATTCACATGCTGAAGTTGTTCAATATCTTTTGCTGTATAAAAAGATTTCAACTCAATTTTTTCAGCTGTACTCCACTTTTGAGCAACTTTATCTTTTGATTCTGTCGCCTGCTCAGCTTCTTTAAGTTTTTCAAATTTTGGTCTCATTTCCTAATCAATTTCTTTTGCCAACAAATGCATTTTTAATCCCTTTCCACTAAAGCCATCAGCTTTTACTGTTAAAGTATCTGCTTGCTCATTAATATACTTGTTTACGCCCACCATGCTTCTCCCTTCTTTCTTATAAGCAATTTGCTGTTGTTGCCAACTAGCATCCAATTCTTTTTGGAGTTCTCCAGATTCAAACAGCTTTATCAAACCGCCAGCTGCCTCCATCTTCAAAAACTCATCCCAAGCCTTTTCTGCAAAAGAAGCACTCAAAGATTCTATGTAATATGAACCAGCTGCCATATCACTCACTTCAGACAAATAAGCTTCTTCAGATAAAATCAAAGGGATATTTTTTGCCATTCTCAAACCCAACTTCGAGGAAGCTTGTAGGCTATCAAATGCCAATGTGCTCACCTTATCGCAGTTTCCAACAACTGCCGCCATGCTTTGGGTAGTTGTTCTCAATAAATTGGTATAAAAATCTTTATGCGACAAGTAAGCCATGCTAGCAGCTCCCCAAATGTATGCTTGGGTTTCTACCTCATAAGCTTTAAACAATTTGTCAATTAAATATCGAAGCGCCCTCGATTTGGCGATTTCTAAAAAATAGCTGTTGTCAAAAGCGAGCTTAAATTCCATGCGGTCTGCAATTGCTTTAGCCGACAATCCGGCTGTTGTCAACTCATCAAAATAAGCAAGGGCGTGTTGTAAAACACAAGCCATCTCTTGCACAACATTTGCAGCTGCAGATTTGTATATGCTCCCATCAACCAACAAAAACCGATCGTTTTTATCCGCGGCTTTTGCTTCGAAAACACTTTTTAGTTCAGCTGCTTTTATATTTGAAACACCACTTTTAAGGTAGCTAGCAATAGGGTCTAATTGAAAAAAGAAATTTTTACTTTGCGGAATACTTTCCAACTGAAAACGCAGGGCTTTATTTTTTGAAGTAAAGTGCTTGCTCATTTTCAAAGCTGCAGCCTCATCGAGACCATAAACCAACACCTCTTCTACTCCATTTTCTAAAGCCTGCTCAATTGCCTCTTTCAATTCCGCTTCACTTCCTTCAAACTGCAAGCTTTGCGCTACCTTCCAAGTACCAGACTTTTGCTGCGCTTTTTGTATGGCAGCAACCAAAGGATTGCCTTTTATATCCGATGCACGGTAGTAGGGTTCATGATCAATGCCCTGAGCATCTGTCCAAACCAAGGTTTCAGCAAAATCTTTTCCTTTTAAATCTTCAATAACTTTTGCCCGCCAAGCCTCATCGCTTAAAGCGGGAAAGTCAGAAAATAAATCAACGTTTTTACCCATAGTATATTCCGTTTTGAGCATACGAAGTTACAACATTCGATGCTTTTAATTGGCAACTGCAAAGATAAGATAAGCAATCTGTATGCTTTCTTCAAATTGTTTTTGGAATGGAGGGAGGGGATGAATATAGAAAAAAAGACTAAGCTACAATGCCAAACTCCAAATTGTTGATAAAATTAAATGCAATGATGAGTACACTATTGATGAACTCAAGCGAAAGAATTTAAAAAAGCATTGTTGAAAATTAGACAAGCCATGAGCCAAAACAGCCTATTAATCAAAGTATCTTTGAAAAAGGGAAAGCCCCATTGCGGGGCTTTTAAAGTAACCTTCATTAAGGGTATTTATAATTAGATGGTCAGCAAATATATACTGATTGCAAGCTCATATCAGCGATAGTTTCATAAACTATTCAAGCTGAACATTCCGACCTAATTATAAATACAAATCCTCTGTTTGCTCAGAGGTCAAAGGGATTAGTCTGCAGCTAGTCCCTTTTGCATTTACAAATATAAACCATATAACAAATAGAAAGCAACATTAACAACCAGAACTTTAAATTTATTAAGTATAAACTGCAATATGAAGTCCTTTTAGAAATCATATTTTCAGGTGACGCAACCACGCGGTAGCGCGGGGCTTACTTTGAGAGAAAATAATAGAATTGAGCAAAATCAACCTTTATAGTGATTGAAAAGCTCTTTTATTACTTTTATCGGACAGTAGTGATTTTTATTCTATAATTGTTGTTTCTATTTATGTCAATCCATTAGTTGTAATACTTTCGAATAATTCTAACTTTTTTTTCACCTATTTGAAAAAGTCTTGATTTGTTTCAAAGTCGGCCTGTTATCAAATAGTATATCAAAAATATTATTCCACCTATTACAGTAGATATGATTAATATTTCATTTATGTTACCAGTTGGCATTTTAATTAAACCTAATGCATCTAATCCACCAAGCACTAAAAAACCAAGAGATGCACAAGCACCGAATGCTCCTACAATAACAGGTGAAACCAGAAAAAGAGGGATTGCAATAATTACCAATAGAACAATTTTTACCGTTTTCATACATCAAA
>Ga0209075_1002997_pt1 | contig 14415 bp, 12 predicted proteins | sample Stecom2011_FD_187523 | JGI IMG/M metagenome (GOLD analysis project Ga0209075, IMG submission 187523) | Agricultural soil microbial communities from Utah to study Nitrogen management - Steer compost 2011 (SPAdes) (version 2) | ecosystem: Environmental > Terrestrial > Soil > Agricultural land... | reverse complement strand
CGATTGTGCTTCGTGGTCTTCAATCGAAAGCAAAGCACGTCCGTGTCCCATACTGATAAATCCGTCGCGAATTCCAGTTTGAATGATAGGATCAAGTTTTAATAAACGTAGATAATTGGTAATTGTCGAACGTTTTTTTCCCACGCGGTCACTCATTTGTTCCTGAGTGAGTTCTATTTCATCGATGAGTCTTTGATACGACAAGGCAATTTCAATCGGGTCTAAATCGTGACGTTGAATGTTTTCTACCAATGCCATTACCAGCGAATCATTATCGTTGGCAATACGGATATAAGCAGGAATAGTAGTCCGTCCGGCAAGTTTTGAGGCTCTGAGACGACGCTCTCCTGAAATCAATTGGTATTGATTGAATTCTATTTTTCGCACCGTAATCGGTTGAATCACTCCCAATTCCTTGATAGAAGAGGCAAGTTCTTTTAATGCTTCTTCATTAAAATTGGTTCGTGGCTGAAACGGGTTGATTTCTATACTTTCAATATCTAATTCAATGATGTTTCCCACCACTTTATCCGCATTGGTATCCTCTACCGATTTAATATCGTTTGTAGGATCTTTTAACAATGCCGACAAGCCCCGTCCTAAAGCTTGTTTTTTAACTGCTTTTGCCATATTGAATTAGTTGTTTTTTTTGATAATTTCTTGTGCCAAACTCAAGTAGTTGCTTGCTCCTTTGCTTGCAGCATCGTAATTGATGATGCTTTCTCCAAAAGACGGAGCTTCGCTCAATTTTACATTCCGTTGAATAATGGTTTCAAACACCATATCGTGGAAATGCTTCTGAACTTCTTCTACCACCTGATTGGATAAACGCAAACGCGAATCATACATAGTGAGTAACAATCCTTCTATGTCTAATTTTGGATTGTGAATTTTCTGAACACTTTTGATCGTGTTGAGTAATTTCCCTAAACCTTCTAAGGCAAAATATTCACATTGAATAGGAATTATTACAGAATCTGCTGCCGTGAGTGCATTCAAAGTTAGCAATCCCAATGACGGTGCACAATCTATGATGATATAATCGTACTGCTTTTTGATCGAAGCCAAAGCCTGCTTCAACATATATTCGCGGTTTTCTTTATCGACCAATTCAATTTCGATGGCAACCAAATCGATGTGAGCAGGAATTACGTCAACGTTCGGCGCACTACATTCCATTGCAGCTTCCTGCGGTGCAACACTGTGTTCTAAAATCTGATAGGTTCCGGCTTCCACGCTTTCTACATCAATTCCTAAACCGGAAGTAGCATTCGCTTGTGGGTCGGCATCTATCAAAAGTACTTTTTGTTCCAAAGCACCAAGTGAAGCGGCGAGATTTACAGAGGTAGTGGTTTTTCCTACACCACCTTTCTGATTGGCAACTGCTATTATTTTACCCATTTGTCTGATTCGATTTTTAAACCGTAAAATTACAATTTTTTGTGAGTTTAAGAAACCTTATTTATTAACATTTTGCTAAACTTTGCAGGATGAAAGGGTTAACGAATCTGGGCTTAATAATGACCGAAGCGTTTTTATTCTTACTACAATTTGTTTTTTAATACAATATATTGATTATGAGTGATATGTTTTATTTATGTTTAAAATAATTTGTAATTTATGTGGATTGATTTAAGAGAAATGTATTTTTGTTCCTTGTTAGTTGTCTGTTATGAATATTAAAAAATTGATTTTCTGTGCTTTTATAGTTACAACATTTTCTTATGCACAAACCGATTCTTTGGATGTTACACTCCAAGATAGTAGTTCTGTAATAACCTCAGGTCTATTCAAAAAAAACAATGACTTGATACGTGTTGCCGATGCATTTGCCTATACGATGACTGCTCCTATTCGCTGGGAGGAAAGTGACTGGTTAACAGCTGGAGGTGTACTTGGCGGGACGATGATTTTATCATTGGCAGACAAACCTATGCACGATTTGATGCAGAATAACAGGTCTAAATTTTCTGATTACCTCGGCGAATTTGGTTATCATAACGGGAAACCTTATGCAGCTTTTGGGGTGGCAGGAGGGTTTTATGCCGTGGGTTTAATTATTGATGACGAATGGACCAGAGAAACCGCTGCGATACTCACTTCAGCTTATGCTACCTCTGGAATTTTGCAAAGTGCATTAAAACAAATTGTTGGTAGAGCTCGACCTACGGAAGGTTTGGGTAATTATGAATTCAGACCTTTTAAAAATGATGCGGGATTTAGTTCTTTTCCCTCAGGACATTCACAAATTGCTTTTGTAACGGCAGTAGTTTTAGCAGAGCGCGTGGATCAAACCTGGCTAAAAGCTGTTTTTTATACTGGAGCGGCAGTAACTATGGCAAGCCGAATGTATGGCAACGCCCACTGGCTTACCGATGTAACCTTTGGAAGTATTTTGGGCTATTTCTGTACCCAAACAGTTATAAAACGCTTTGAACAAAATAAATACGGAAAACCTTTTTCGGGATATACCAATAAAAACAAAATCAATTGGCAAATTGTTCCGTCTTATAATGGAATTGGTTTGATTGGTACGTTTTAAAACAATGTTTTAGTGTTTTAGGTTAATTCAGTAGGAATCTTTCTATTGATTATGAGCTGTTTTGTATTATTTATTCCCTTTTGCTTTAATCATTTGTTCCAGCATATCCCATAATTCTTTCGGAATTTGTTCCAATAAATTAAACTGACCTGCACCTTGCAACCATTCGCCACCGTCAATAGTAACCACTTCGCCATTTATGTATTGAGAAAAATCGGAAACTAAATAAGCAGCTAAATTTGCTAATTCTTGGTGTTCACCCATCCGACGCAACGGGACTTGTTTAGAAAGGTCGAATTTGTCTTTTAAATCTCCGGGTAATAATCTGTCCCAAGCTCCTTTCGTAGGAAAAGGTCCGGGAGCAATAGCGTTCATTCTGATTCCGTATTTTGCCCATTCTACAGCCAAGCTTCGGGTCATTGCCAACACACCAGCTTTTGCTGTGGCACTTGGTACAACATAGCCCGAGCCTGTCCAGGCATAGGTTGTTACAATATTTAGTACGGTTTTGTTCGTTTCGCCTTGGTCAATCCAATGTTTTCCTAATGCCAATGTACAGTTTTTGCTGCCTTTCAATACAATATCAATAATGGTGTCAAAAGCATTGGCAGATAAGCGTTCGGTAGGCGAGATGAAATTTCCGGCAGCGTTATTGACCAAAACATCTACTTTACTAAAAGCAGTTAGTACTTTGTTTAACATATTTTCCACTTGATCGTAATGACGCACGTCGCAGGCAATTGGTAGGCACTTTCCACCGGTTTTTTCTTCTAATTCCTGAGCAGTAGTTTTTAACTTTTCTAAATCGCGAGAAGTAATGACAACTTTTGCACCTAATTCTAAAAAATAGGAGGTCATTGCTTTGCCCAAACCACTACCGCCGCCTGTTACAATAATTACTTTATCGTTTAATGCGTCGTCACGCAACATTTTTTTTGTGTAATCCATAGTTGTTGGCTTTTTATATGCTGCAAGGTTTTAAAAACCTTGTAGCTTTATTATTTTTTTAAAAACAAGTAAAATAAATGGTTTGTAGCTACCTCATTGATTAATCAACGTTCCGAACTCATTTAAACTTTTTTCAAACCACATAGTTATCAATGTTTTATAAGATTTTATAGATTTACCTTTAGTAATGCGTCGCTGAGCTATGTTTTTATCGAAGATAAAAAGCTATCTAAAACTTAAAATCAGCTATATTTTAAAATACCTATGAGATCTATGTGGTTTATTTATTATTTTATGCTTTTTACTATCAATAAAGTTTAAACCACCTCTTCTTCTAAATTATCTAATTCAAAATAATAATCGAATAATTCTGTTCCAATGGATGTAAATTTTCCAATAATTCGTCCATCATTTTTTGACCAAATTCAGCGTAAAGCGTCGAAAAATTATCTACACGTTCTTGCAAACTGTTGTTGGGAAACAAAGCGATTTTTAAATCAAGCATTCGGTCTAATTGCTCTTGATTTTTCAAACGTTCGGCTTTAAAATAACGCTTTTCTAAATTTTCCAATCCTTTAATTTGCTTGGTTTCCTGTGCATTGACCGCTCCTACAAAAGACGGATGTGTTTGTAAAGTAAGTTTTTTTAATGCTTCAAACTGTTGTTTTAAGAAAGCTTTTTGTTGTTCAAAATCAAACGCATTGTCTGATAAATCGTGGGTTTTCTTTTGGGTAAAAGCTTCTGTTTTAAGAAAAAGTTCTTCCCAAGAAAGTTGTAGTTTTTCTCTTTTATTATTCTGTTTTTCCGTTGTCAATAAAACCGAGTTTCTCAATAAAAGCATCGGAAACGGAATCTTGTGTAGTTTGAAAACCTCTTTCAATTCCAACCAATATGCCAATTCGCCACCACCACCGATGTAACATAAATTCGGTAGAATTACTTCCTGATACAACGGACGCAGAATAACATTTGGACTAAATTTTTCTGGATTAGAATCAACCAAATTCAATAATTCTTGTTGAGAAAATGCCAAATCGGTATTTAAAATTTTGTATTGATTTTCTTCAAAAACAATGCGTTCTCTCAAGTTGTTTTCTATATAAAACAGATTGATTTCCCGTGGATTGACCTGAATGTTATAGTTTTTTAAAAGCGAATATGTTTTTTCAACTTCTTTTATGGCGGATTGATGCAGTAACTCTTCTTTGATATGTGGGATAAACATTTTTTTTAGTTCCACATCATCTCCGTCAAGAATGACCAAACCTTCTTTTCCAAATAATTCATTCGCTAAAAATCGGGTAGCATCGGCTAAATTATCGTGTTTTAAGTACGCATTTTCAAACAAATCAACCAGTTTCTTAGCATTATTTCCAAAGGAAAGATGTTGTTTAAACTGTTCAAATACAGCTTCTAATCCTTCGGTAGATAATCGTCCGACTGGTCCTGAAGCTTCTTTGTTCCACTGAAACTTCATCCGATTGAAATTAAAGAAATTGATTTCTTCAAAATCGTGATCTTCAGTCGCCATCCAATAAATTGGCACAAAATGATGTTCAGGATATTGTTTTTTTAATTCCTTACATAAATTAATCGTAGAAATAATTTTATACAAAAAATACAACGGTCCGGTGAATAAATTCAACTGATGTCCGGTTACTATGGTAAAAGTATTCTCATTTTTAAGAAGTTGAATGTTTTGTAAAGTCAAATCTGAAAAGTCAACCGATTGGTATTGAGATAAAAGTTGTTTTACCAGAATTTTTCTTTTATCAACAGAAAATGATTGTTGCTTTTCTTCGATTTGTAGTTTGAAATTTTCAAGCGTCGGAAAACGATGATACAGAGATTTAATTCGATGATCTTGACTCAGATAATCAATCATTAATTTTGAAAAATAGCCCGTTTGCGAATAAGGGATTGAAAACATTCTTTTCTTTTTTTCAAATTTACTAAATATGTTGAGATTGAAGAAGAGAAATGTTTTAAAGAGTTATTGTTCTGTTTTCTTCTCTTTTGCTCCAAACCTTCAATCTTACAAAAAGCGCAAAACAAGTCCTTAATCTCACAGTATTTTCTTATTTTTACAAAAAACCATATACGAATAAAATGTTTGAAAACAATACATTGGAATTAGATGAAATTCCACAATATCAACAAGTTGATTATACTTACCTTCATAAAGATTACGTAAAGATTTTGTGGATGAATGCCAGAATTACGCTTTTTACCGGAATAGTGGTGTCTGTTGCCATTTATTTTTCTTTTGAAGAGGTAGAAAAATTTTATTTCATCATTGGAATTTTATTTTTACTTTCTTATATCGCTTTGTTTCCATTAATTGCTTATAAAAAGAAAAAGTATGCTTTTCGCCAGCACGATGTTTTGTATTCTAATGGTTTGATTTTTAAAGCTACTCATATAGTTCCTTATATACGCTTGCAACACGTGGTAATTAAACAAGGTTGGTATGCTAAGCGTTTGGGATTGGCTGTTTTACAATTGCACACTGCGGCAAATGACAATGTGGATGTGTCGATTCCCGGGCTCACTTTAGAAGATGCCGAGCGTTGGAAATCGTTTTTGTTGAACCGTTTGCAGGAGTTGGAGGATGAATCAGAAGCATAATTACGACTTTTCGCAACCCAATAAATTAGACCGAAAAGCCTTATGGTTGGTTTTGGGAAATGCGCTGTGGACTATTGTTCGTAGTCTGTGGCCAATATTAGCTGTCTTTGCTCTTCGTGGTTTTAAAACAGAAGCCTATTGGATTTACATAGGGGTTTCGGCAATTACATTGTTGATTTTTGCCCGTTTATCCATCAATTATTTTTATTATTCTTATCAAGTCGCAGGTGATGAATTGATTATCTATAAAGGTTGGTTGAACAAATCAAAAACGGTAGTAAAATTAGATAAAATACACGAAGTGAATCTCAATCAAAAACTGATTCATAAAATCATTGGTTTATATTTGATTAGTGTTGATACGGCAGGAAGTTCCAAAACAGAAATTACCATTAACGGTATTGCTTATCACAAAGCATTGGCTTTGAAAGAAGTACTTACAAATACCGAAGTAGAAACAGTTGTTGACAATTCGGAAGATTTGATTATAAAATCGACCGAAAATAGTACAGAAGATTCGTTGATCAATGAAAATCTTTCTCAAAAAACGAGTGCTTCAGAAAAAATAGTTATCGGCTTACCAAGTTTGATTAAGATTGGATTGACGCGAAATTACTTACAAACATTTGCACTTCTTTTTGCTTTTTCGTTTCAAATCATTGATCAGGTACGTAGTTTTTTATCTTATGATGTGGACGAAGAAGATGCTTCAAGATACGACGAATTGTTTCAAACATCTAATTTTGAACAATTAGGTGGATTGCTTATTCTGTTGTTTATTTTAGGATTGGTGCTTTTTGTTGTCCTTTTTAATTTGGGCAGAACCTTGCTTACCTACTACAATTATCAAATTCAATTAAAGAAACAGCATTTAACAGTTTCCTACGGATTGACCGATTCACACATCATCGCTGTACCCTCTCAAAAAGTACAGTTGTTTGAGATACAACAAAATTACTTTCAAAAATTAATGAATCTGTTTGAAGTTAAAATCAAACAAATTGAATCAAGCGAAAATAATAAAAAGAAAAAAGGATTGGTTGTTCCTGGAGCGAATCAAGAAGAGCTAAAAAAGATTTTTAATGTAATTTACCAAAGCGATTTAGATATTAAATCAAACGCTTACAAACCACATAAACGTATTTTGTTGCTTAAATTTCTTTGGTTGTGTATTCCGGCATTTATTGCATTGATGGCATTTTATTTTAGCGAAAATATTTCTTATAGTTGGATTATTTTACCGTTTTTCGCAGTGATTTATTTGTTTATTTGGTGTGGTTATCGAAACGAAAAACTGTATATTGAAAACGATTTTATTGTTTTGAAAAAAGGAATTTGGGACATAAGCACTACTTACCTTCAAATTAATAAAATTCAAAAAGTTTCCATTCGTCAAAGCTATTTTCAGGAAGGAAGACATTTAGGATCTTTAGATTTAGATACAGCTGCAGGAACGGTTACGCTTTTTTATTACGATTTTGAATTAGTGCAACAATTAGCTAATGAAATATTGTATAAAATCGAAAAGAATAAGTACAAATGGATGTAGTAAAACAAACCGAACATACTGTTTTTATAAAAGCATCAAACATATATTATAAAAAGTGGGAAGTTGAAAACCCAAAAAACACCTTAATATTATTGCACGATTCCTTGGGTTGCACCGTTTTGTGGCGTGAGTGGCCACAAGAATTGGCAGAAGCTTTAAATGTAAATGTCATTTCATACGACCGCAGAGGATATGGCAAGTCAGATAATTACACTGTACCTCGTCCTATAGATTATTTAGAGCAAGAAGCTGAGATTTTAGACCAATTGATAGCACATTGGCAGATTGAAAAACCTGTTCTATTTGGCTTTTCAGACGGAGCTTCGGTAGCGACGATCTATGCAGGAATGTTTCCTGATAAAATAAAAGGTCTTATCATCGAAGGTGTGCACGTATTGATTGAAGAAGTAACTTTAAACGGTGTTCGCGAAGCACAAAAAACCTTGGAAACCACCAATATTTCAAGGGCTTTGGCGAAATATCACGGTGATAAGGTGTTTGATTTGTATTATGCTTGGACAAAAACCTGGTTGTCAGAAGAACATCAATCGTGGAATATTGAACATTTTATTCCAAAAATTCAAGTGCCGATACTAATTATTCAAGGTGAAAAAGATGAATTTGGCACTATGAATCAAGTTAATGCTTTTGATAATGCTGTGGTTAATGTGGAGAAATTAATCGTTCCAAATGCTGGGCATACGGCACATAAAGAAAATAAACAAATGGTTTTTGAAACCATTGTGAAATTTGTAGAAAACATTTTTTAGGAAGGTTTTAGACTAAACAACTTTGTAAGTAACTTAGTATTAAAAAAATAAAACAACATAGAACACAATAGATTTTTTAACTTTTGTAATGATTAAAATAGTTTAGATCGTTTTGGTCTTTGATAAATCACAAAGCCGAGCTATGTATAGTAGTCTTGTTAAAGACAAATCTATGAGATCTTAAAATAAAGGCGACTAAAAATAAAATCTATGTGGTAAAATAAATAACGGTTATTTTTGCCGTTTACAGTAAAAACAGTTTATGAAAAAATGGATTAAAGCAGCTCGTTTGCGTACTTTGCCTTTGTCGATTTCGGGTATATTAGTAGGAAGTGCTGCGGCTTTCAAAGAATATCATTTGCAAGATAATTATTATATTATTGTGGTTTTGTGTTTGTTGACCACTTTATTTTTTCAAGTATTGTCCAATTATGCTAATGATTACGGCGATGCAGTAAAAGGGACGGATAACGAAAATAGGGTAGGACCTAAAAGAGCCGTTCAAAGTGGAGAAATTACAAAAAAGCAAATGAAAAATGCGATAATTATCACCTCTGTTTTTTCGCTAATAACTTCTTTAGGTGTAATTTATGCTTCGTTTGGTAATGATGATTTTTTATCGGCTATACTGTATTTTGTTTTGGCAATTGCTTGTGTAGCAGCGGCTATTAAATATACGGTAGGAAATTCGGCTTATGGTTATCGCGGTTTAGGTGATTTGTTTGTATTCATATTTTTTGGATTAGTCAGCACCTTGGGAACGTATTATTTATTTGGTCACACAATGAATATAGCTATTATTTTCCCAGCAACCGCTATTGGTTTGTTAAGTATCTCTGTATTAAATATGAACAATATGCGCGATGTAGAAAACGATACTGTTATGGGCAAAAACACGTTGGTGGTTAAAATGGGGTTTGAAAAGGCAAAACAATACCATTTTTGGTTGCTTATAATAGCAACTATCCTTTTTAATCTTTACGCAATATACACTTTTTCAAAGTGGTACCAATTTATTTATGTCATCGGATTTATTCCTTTATTGAAAAATATTGGAATTGTAAGCAAAGCAAAAAATCCTCGTTTATTAGATCCTGAGTTAAAACGTTTGTCGTTAAGCACATTTTTTATATCTTTATTATTATCGATTGCATTAATTTTAAACGCATTAATTTATGAAAATCACCTACCTTGGACACGCTTCTTTAGCGATTGGAGTTAACGGAAAAAACCTTATTGTAGATCCATTTATTTCCGGAAATGAATTGGCAAAACACATTGATGTCAATAGTTTAAAAGCAGATTATATTTTGATTACACACGCGCACGGTGATCATATTTTGGATGTGGAAACCATAGCCAAAAACACAGGTGCAGTCATTGTTTCTAATGCTGAAATCGCTGGCTATTACGAAGCGAAAGGATTTAAAACGCATTCAATGAATCACGGAGGAACCTGGGAATTCGGTTTTGGCAAAGTTAAATATGTAAACGCTATTCACTCCAGTAGCTTCCCGGATGGAACCTATGGTGGACAACCAGGCGGTTTTGTTATTGAAGCAGAAGAGAAGAATGTTTATATATCCGGAGATACAGCACTGACTTATGATATGAAGCTGATTCCAATGAAAAACCCTTTGGATTTAGCTATATTACCAGTGGGAAATAATTTTACTATGGATGTGGACGATGCTGCAATTGCCGCAGAATTTTTGGAAGTAACGACGGTTTTGGGCTATCATTACGATACGTTTGGATTTATTAAAATAGATCACGAAGCCGCTAAACAAAAATTTGCCAACAAGCATAAAGAGTTGATTTTATTGCCGATAGGTGATTCAATAGAACTGTAAAGTAGCTTTTTTATAACTGATAGCTGATTAACAACCTTCCTCTTTTCCAAAGTTTAAAACCCATCTTTTCCAAAGTTTTAAACTTTGGAAAAGTTTAAAACTTACTAAATATGAAAGCAACATTTCAAAAGTATATTTTAAATTTTAAAAGACCTTCGGGGACTTCGCGAGGTGTAATGACCGAAAAGGAAACTTGGTTTTTATTTATTGAAAAAGACGGTAAAAAAGGAGTCGGAGAGTGTGGTATTTTACGCGGACTTTCTTACGATGACAGATTGGATTATTCGGACAAGTTACAATGGGTTTGTAATCATATTCATTTGGGTAAAAGTGTTCTTTGGGAACAATTGAAAGAATGGCCTTCTATACAGTTTGGAGTTGAACAAGCTTTTATATCTTTGGAAAGTGAAGATCCGATGTTGCTTTTTCCGAGTGCTTTTACAAAAGGAAAGGAATCGATACCAATAAATGGTTTGGTTTGGATGGGAACACCTGAATTTATGAAAGAGCAAATCGATGAAAAGCTTCAAGAAGGATTTCAATGTATAAAGCTTAAAATAGGCGCTATCGATTTTGAGGAAGAATTGCGTCTGATTGGTTATATTCGTGAGCATTTTCCAGTTGAAAAGGTAGAGATTCGCGTGGATGTCAATGGTGGCTTTGATAAAAGTAATGCTTTAGATAAAATAAATCAATTATCTGAATTAAAACTACATAGTATTGAACAGCCAATCAAAAAAAAGCAATATGACAGTATGGCAGATTTGTGTAAAAACACTTCTTTGCCCATTGCGCTGGACGAAGAATTAATCGGCGTGATAAATTACAACAATAAAGAAAATCTATTGCAAAAAATACGCCCACAATACATCATTTTAAAGCCAAGTTTGGTCGGTGGTTTCAAAGGAGCCGAAGAATGGATCGAAATTGCAGATAAATTAAACATCGGTTGGTGGATTACATCTGCTTTAGAATCGAATGTCGGATTAAATGCCATTGCTCAATGGACGTTTACTTTAAATAATTCTATGCCGCAAGGTTTAGGAACGGGAGCATTATATACCAATAATATTGAATCGCCTTTGGTTGTAAAAAACGGACACTTGTGGTATGATGATCATTTGAATTGGAGAATAGAATCATTGTGATATTAAATAGAATTGAAATTATATTGACCTATTAACCTGAGGTTTTATGTTTTAATAGATATAAAAAAACGGCTTGTAAATTGAATTACAAGCCGTAGATATTCTGTTACAATAAAGATTACTTCAACTCAAAAACCACATTCACGTTTGTTGAAATTTCAATTTCGCCGATCGCTAATGTTTGTTCCGGAGTGGCTGCATCTGCCGAAAACGCTGCCGTTTTCATAGAATAAATTCTTGGCGTATTTACAAAGGACTGGTCGCTAATAATCAATGCCCTGCCAATGGTTTGATCTAAAGCACCCGCATAATCCTGTGCTTTTTTCTTAGCATCTAATACAGCTTTGGCTCTTATTTCTGAAGCAAACTTTTCAGTTTGTGTCGATTTGAATTCCACTCCTTGAATAGCGTTTGCACCTGCGTCTATTAAGTCCATCATCAATGTTTCGTACTGATCGAGATTACGCAATGTAATCGCTACTGTTTGGTTGGCAACAAAGTAGTCCTTTTTTTGCTGATAATCTCTCGATTTATAAAGGTTTACACGTTGTGTTTGGTAATCTTTTTCGTCGATCTTACTTTTTTTAATGATCTGTATCATTTTGGCAATGATCTCGTCGTTTTGTTTTTTTGCTTTTCCCGATTCAACATCTTTTATTTCAGAACCAATCGAAATAATAGCATAATCAGGTTGAATTTTTACCGAACCTTCGCCACTCACACTTACCTGAGGCGTGGTGTTGTTATTGTTTTGTGCCATAGTTGAAAATGTTAGTAGGGCAAACGATAATAAATAAAAAATCTTTTTCATTTTAAATTTGTTTTAATTGTTCATTAAAGCCATTTAAACTGTTTTTCAATAGCTTTAATCATTTCCCCTGCAATATCCTTGCCAGTTGCTCCTTCAATTCCTTCTAATCCTGGAGAAGAATTTACTTCTAAAAGCAAGGGACCTTTTGAAGAACGAATAATATCTACACCCGCAACTTTCAGATTCATTGCTTTTGCTGCTTTTATGGCAATCTTTTTCTCGGCGGGAGTTACTTTTACAATGGATGCTTTTCCACCTAAATGAATGTTGGCACGAAATTCTCCGGGAAGTGCTTCGCGTTGCATTGCCGCAACAACTTTACCGTCCACTACAAACAACCGCAAATCCTTTCCGTTGGCTTCTTTGATGAATTCCTGAACCAATATATTAGCATTTAAACTTTTAAAAGCATTAATTACTGATTCAGCTGCTTTTTTGGTTTCAGCTAAAACAACTCCTTTTCCCTGTGTTCCTTCCAATAATTTGATAATTAATGGAGAGCCGCCTACCATATTGATAAGATCATTGGTATCGAGCGGCGAATTAGCAAATCCGGTAGTGGGAATATCCACACCGTGACTCAGCAATAATTGAAGGGAAAATAATTTGTCGCGGGATTGGGTTATTGAAGCTGCGTTATTTAAACTAAAAACTTTTAAAGATTCAAATTGGCGGATCAAAGCGCAACCGTAATACGTCATACTTGGACGAATTCTGGGAATGATCGCATCAAAATCGTTGAGAACACGTCCGCCCCGATAGTGAATTTCGGGCTGATCCGCATCTAATTTCATATAACAATGTTTCAAGTTCAGAAAGTGCATTTCGTGTCCGCGCAGTTCCCCGGCTTCTATAATCCGTAGATTGGAATACAATTCAGGGTTACTTGCCAGTAAACCAATGCGTAATCCTCTTTTCTCTGAAGTTTGCGGCATATAATACTCTCGTAATTTCTCTGGAGTTACAATACCAAACCGGAAATGTTCGTCCGGATCTACAATGAGTTTACCCGTCATAGCTTCCCGTCCTAAAAGCATACGGTATCCCATAGAATCACGGTTGGTAAGCGTTAGTTCAATTGTCCAGGTTTGGTCGCCCAGAGATATTTCAGTATTGATTACATAACGGCTTTCCCGCGTTCCTGTTGAGCTTTTTACAATACGCCGGTCAATTACTTTAGCTTCACAACTAATCGCGTTTTTCGCTGTTTTTTGAATGGGATGAATGAAGAATTTAACCCATTTTTCACCGTCTTTTTCAAACGGAGTAATTTGTTCGGCGTGTAAAGCAGAGGTTTTTGCTCCGGAATCTACACGTGCCTTGATGGCAGGAACATTTAACAAAGGTAGTGTACACCATTCTTCACTACCAACAATAACTTTCTGAGTCATATAAATACAAACATTAATCTAACGTCTAAATTAGATAAAAATTCAATAGCTTTTAATTTTGTAGATGAATTAAATGTAAAATTGTTTTTTTCTTTTCAGGTTAAAGGTTTATTCTTGTTTTAATGTATTGAAAATGATAGAAAATAGGGTAGAGGTTAGGCAAAATATTGTAATAAAACTATAGATAGCAGCTTTTGGCCACTTGGTTTTATGTTAAATTTATTTATAATATAGCGGATAAAATCAAACAAAAGTAATTTAATTCATCACTGAACTCACGCTGTCAAATCAGATTCAACTGTTACAAGGAAAAGTACTGAATAGTCTCATGTTGGAGCAAAAATCCTTCTAATTGTTTCATTCTTTTAGTATAAACCTTACATTCATAAAACAAATGAACGTGATCTTCTGTGTTTTCCAACCTTATTAAATCCAGTCTTTTACAACATATTTTTAATTCGTCCTCAATAGATTCTCTAACATTATAATCTGTTTTATTTATTTTTATTTCTATATTTTTCAATATAATGGTAGAGAGAAACTTTCTGTTGACAAACCCTCCAAAATGAATAATGACCAAACTGCATATCAAAAAGTTGAGTGCAATAGAAAACTGACCAAATCCAATACTCATTCCAATGGCAGCTGCAATCCAAATAATACTGGCTGTAGTTAATCCGGAAATTGAAAAGGCATCTTTAAAAATGACGCCGGCACCTAAAAATCCTACTCCACTTATTATGTACGAAGCAATCCGGGTGGCATCTTCCGTTTC
>Ga0209075_1002996_pt1 | contig 14415 bp, 18 predicted proteins | sample Stecom2011_FD_187523 | JGI IMG/M metagenome (GOLD analysis project Ga0209075, IMG submission 187523) | Agricultural soil microbial communities from Utah to study Nitrogen management - Steer compost 2011 (SPAdes) (version 2) | ecosystem: Environmental > Terrestrial > Soil > Agricultural land... | reverse complement strand
CGCTTATCCACAGCAGCCGCCATCTTCTCAATGATGGGATTAATCTGCTGATGCTTCATCTTCATCGAAGCACGATTCACCACAAGCCTCGTGCTAATGTGATCAATCAGCTCACGGGCTTCAAGACCATTTGCTTTCAGCGTATTGCCGGTATCTACGATATCAACAATCTCATCAGCCAAACCCAAAATCGGTGCCAACTCCATCGCACCATACAGCTTGATGATGTCCGCCTGCCGCCCCTGCGCCGCATAATATCGGCGCGCCATATTAACAAACTTGGTTGCTACACGGATGCGCCCGGCAGGGGGCGTTTCGCCCTTAGGCCCAGCCGTCATCAAACGACAACGGGCAATATTCAGATCCAGTGGCTCATAAAGCCCTTCACCGCCATGCTCCATCAGCACATCTTTACCCGTTACACCTAAATCCGCACCACCGTACTGCACATAAGTGGGCACATCGGTTGCGCGCAGAATAAGTACCCGCACACTCGGATCTGTGGTGGGAAACACCAGTTTGCGGGATTTTTTAATATCATCAACTAGCTCAATCCCGGCTTCCGCCAGTAATGGCAGAGTTTCTTCCAGGATTCGCCCCTTCGACAAGGCGATGGTAATGGAATCTGTCATGCGTCCTTCCGGTTTCCCGTTTGTGTCTGTCACGCTGGCAAACGGCGGATGCTTCCACCCAGCAGTTGCAGTTTCTCTTCAATGCACTCATAACCGCGGTCAATATGGTAGATACGGTCAATAATCGTATCTCCGTCCGCCAATAGGCCTGCGATAACAAGGCTAGCGGAAGCGCGCAAATCCGTCGCCATAACCGGCGCGCCTGTCAGGTGCTCAACACCCTTAATAATGGCTGCGTTACCCTCAAGAGTAATATCAGCACCCATTCGAGTCAGCTCTTGCAAATGCATGAAGCGGTTCTCGAATACGGTCTCTATGATAGTGCCTGTGCCCTCTGCTATGGCGTTCATGGCAGCAAACTGAGCCTGCATATCGGTTGGAAAAGCCGGGTAAGGCGCGGTACGAATGTTGACTGCCTTTGGCCGTTGGCCTTTCATATCCAGCTCAATCCAGTCCGGACCGGAAGTGATATGAGCGCCAGCCTCTTCCAGTTTGAGCAGCACTGCGTCCAAAAGATCCGCGCGCGTATCTTTCAATTTCACTCGACCGCCGGTTGCTGCCGCTGCCACGAGATAGGTACCGGTTTCGATGCGGTCTGGCAACACGTTGTAGTGACACCCATGCAAACGCTCAACGCCTTCAATTTCAATGGTCGAAGTGCCGTGACCGGTGATCTTCGCACCCATGGCAATCAAGCACTCGGCCAAATCCACCACTTCTGGCTCGCGGGCAGCATTCTCAAGAATGGTTTTGCCATCGGCGAGGGTTGCAGCCATCAATAGGTTTTCAGTGCCGGTTACCGTCACCACATCCATGAAGATGTGCGCACCCTTCAAGCGACCGTTGGTCTTTGCCTTGATATAGCCGTTCTCTACCTTGATCTGTGCACCCATTTGCTCAAGGCCTTGGATGTGCAGATTTACCGGACGACTGCCGATGGCACAGCCGCCTGGCAAAGATACTTCCGCTTCTCCAAAGTGCGCCACCAGCGGACCAAGAACCAGAATAGAGGCACGCATAGTCTTGACGAGTTCGTAGGGTGCGTGGAAATGGGTGATGGTATTGGCGTGAATCTCCACGCTCATTTTTTCATCAATCATCAGATCCACGCCCATGCGGCCCAGCAGCTCGATCATGGTGGTGACGTCGTGCAGATGCGGAAGGTTGCCAACCGTTACCGGCTCATCTGCCAGCAAGGTTGCAGCAAGGATCGGAAGCGCGGCGTTTTTTGCACCCGAAATCCGGATTTCGCCGTCCAGAGGCTTACGGCCCCGGATTAAAAGTTTATCCACAATAGTAATCCTGTCGTGTGCGAGCAGCTCAGCCCTGGCGCGCAGCCCATTCAGCCGGTGTAAAAGGTTTCGGGTGAAGGGCGTGAATAGTGCCATCCATAATTTGCTGGAATAGCGCCTTGTTGATCAGTTGCTGCCGCTTTATGCTCGACAGGCCTTCAAAAACCTCACCTATAACAACCACCATGTAATGGTTACCGTCGATCTGCACCTGCACTTCGCAATCGGGCAGTGCTTGTTTGACCAACTGGGTGACTTCGGTGGCGTCCATAGTAAATCCTCAGGTATTTAAGAAATCAGGGGCGGGATTGTAACCAATCCGCGAGGTTGCTCAAAGCGGCAAGCGAAACGAGACGATCAGGAGCGCCAGTGAACGATAGAGAAACGCCCTGCTTTTCCGCCAGCCGAGCCCAGCAAAGTAACATTGAAAGGATAACGCTGTGGGTCGTAGCCAAGCCCGCCAGATCCACCACCACCCCCTCGCTGGCGGCTGCAATCAAGCGTTCGCCCTCTGCGCGCAGTGGCGCGACATTATGGGCATCGATTGCGCCGGAGACAGACAGCACGCCAGCCTCCAGCTGCACACTTGGGTATTCAGTGCTCATGACTTATTCACTTCATCTTCCAGGTTGAGTGATTTCACGGCATCGCTCCACCCATCAATCACAACCTGAACCTGTCCTCGATTGGCTTCCATCTCTTGGGTAAAGCGGTCCCGGAAGGCAAGCCCAATATTCACCCCTTCAACAATCACATTTTCCATCATCCACTTACTATCTTCCTTCCGGTACATGGAATAGGTAACGGCATGGCGGTTTCCGGAAGCGGTGACCACTTCCATGGCCACAGATGCGCGGTTATCGTCCTGAGGGTTAATCGTGGCGCTATTCACATTAATCTTAAAATTGTCAGCACTCACTAATGCCTGTGCGTAGCTGTCGAACAGGCTGCGCTTAAATTTAGCCACAAACTCATCCCGCTGCTCAGGGGTCGTTTGACGCGCATAACGACCCATAACCCGGGCCGCGATTCGGCGAAAATCAACAAAACCTTCCAGCGCGTCATCCATATTTTGGTAAAACGCTTCGGGGTCTCGCTCATAAAGGCCGCGCTCAGCCATGAGCTTTTCCACCAACCGTTGGGTATTTTCGTCTACGTACTGCTGTAAATCTTCTTCTGGACCGGCCTGAACTGATGCCACACAAAACGCCATCAGTGTCAGGGCGAGAAACATTCGTTGTGTTAATGCAATCATCTGGCTTCTCCTGCTCTGGTGCTCAACTGGCTTATTTGCCAGACGCAAAATTGCTGATCAGTCGCTCAATGTTCATAGCAGACTGAGTGGCGTAAAAGGTATCGCCCGGTTTGAGGGAGTCCATGTCGCCGCCAATGGATATATCAATGTACTGTTCGCCCAACAAACCGGATGTACGTATTACTGCAGCGCTGTCTGCCGGAATATTGTCCACTTCTCCATGAATAGACATGGCAACCCGCGCCTGAAAGGTTTCTTTGTTGAGGGTAATGGAGTCGATACTACCTACCGTTACACCCGCCATAGAAACCCTGCCACGGGGCGTTATACCGCCGGTGTCGTTAAAGTCAGCATAAACGGTGTAGGTACTTTTGGCCGACTTGGGTGACAACCCACTTACCTGCAGCGCCAAAAACAGCAGCGCAGCCAACCCGGCAAGCATAAATAGCCCAACTGCGATATCCGTTGTTCTTTGTGTCATTACCGGCTCCCGGTGTTATCTCGTCAATCGTTAATCAGAAGTTGCCGAACATTACGGCAGTCAGCACAAAATCCAGACCCAACACAGCCAGCGAGGAATAGACCACAGTTTTTGTGGTGGCCGAGCTAATTCCTGCAGAGGTGGGCACACAGTCGTAGCCTTGGTAAACAGCAATCCAGGCACAGACAAAACCGAATACAACGCTTTTTATTACGCCATTTATAACGTCATCCCGGAAATCCACGGAGGCCTGCATGTTGCCCCAGTAAGAGCCTTCAAAAACACCAAGCCACTCCACGCCAACCAACATTCCACCCCAAATGCCTACCATTGAAAAAATGATAGCCAATACTGGCATGGCTATGAAACCCGCCCAGAGTCTTGGGGCGATAACCCGGCGCAGTGGATCCACGCCCATCATTTCCATACTGGAGAGCTGCTCTGTGGCTTTCATTAGGCCGATTTCAGCTGTGAGTGCAGAACCTGCACGGCCCGCAAATAGCAGCGCCGTTACCACGGGCCCGAGCTCCCGCACCAAGGTAAGAGCAATCATCTGCCCAATGGCGGCTTCGGAGCCAAAATCACTGAGTATGGTGTAGCCCTGAAGGCCCAGCACCATACCGATAAATAAGCCGGACACAACAATGATGGCCAGGGAAAGCACACCAACCGAATACAACTGTTTCAACAAAAGCGGGAAGCCCGTTACAGGGCGAGGCACGCCTGAAAGCACGCCCCCTAGAAACCGGCCTGCGCGCCCAATCGATATAACAAGGTCTATGCCGCTGCGCCCGAAGGACGCGATTTTGTCAATCACGAAGCACCTCCGGCAAGCCCGAAGTCTTCGGTGGCTGCCGAAGATGGGTAATGGAACGGCACCGGGCCGTCAGGATGTCCGTTCAAAAACTGCTGCACCTGCTCTGACGGGTGCGCCTGAAGCTCTTCGGGCGTTCCGGTTCCGATTACTTTGCCGTCTGCAATGATGCAAACGTAGTGGCAGATACTGAGAGATTCTTTAACATCGTGGGAGACCAAAACGCTGGTCAACCCCATGGAACTATTGAGATCGCGAATCAGCTTCACCAGCACACCCATCCCAATCGGGTCCTGCCCGGCAAAGGGCTCGTCGTACATAATGAGTTCAGGGTCCAGCGCAATACTGCGGGCAAGCGCCACGCGCCGGTTCATACCGCCGGAGAGCTCCGACGGCATCAGCTTGCGGGCACCGCGCAGGCCAACGGCTTCCAGCTTCATCAACACTATGTCGTTTATCATGTCTTCCGGCAGTTTAGTGTGCACCCGCATCGGGAAGGCCACGTTCTCGTACACGCTCAGATCGGTAAACAGCGCACCACTTTGAAACAGCATGCCCATTTTTTCCCGAAACTTATAAAGCTCCTTGCGGCGGAGTTCGGAGATCGCGTGGCCATCCACCGTCAAGCTCCCAGAATCTTGCCGCAGTTGGCCACCTATCAGGCGCAACAGGGTGGTTTTTCCGCTACCGCTTGGACCCATAATAGCGGTGATTTTTCCACGGGGAATGTCCACAGACACACCGTTAAAAATCCGGCGCCCGGAGCGGGAAAACACGACGTCCTTTAATGATATGTACGAACCCAAACCCATAGCTCTTACCTTATAAGCCCTTAGCTTTCACCCCGTAACGCCCTATTGAATCGATAACGCTTCGCTTCGGGGGAGCGGCTACATTATGCCAAGGAGCCTTCAAGCTCAATCTAAGGTTCCCAAAATGAATTGATAGCAATGATCAATTTCGCTGAACTTGCCGTAACCGAACTGCTCAACCCGCGGGAAATGTTATACTCCTTCAACCGACTCGCGCCCCCGTCTTTCAAATAGAAAACATTAACGAGAAAGCAGGCTCTTCGCCCAATGACTGAATTCAAAGCACAGGATTTCCGGAACTCCGCACTTCAGGCCATACGCATCGAGCGTGATGCCATTAGCGCCCTAGAGAACCGCGTAGACCATCATTTTGTACGTGCCTGTGAAGTTATCATGGCATGCAGAGGCCGGGTTGTTGTGACGGGCATGGGCAAATCCGGCCACATTGGCCATAAGATTGCAGCCACACTTGCCAGCACCGGCACCCCGTCTTTTTTTGTTCACCCAGGGGAAGCCAGCCACGGCGACATGGGGATGATTACCAGCCAAGACGTGGTTATTGCCATTTCGAACAGCGGCAACACCAGCGAAGTGGTTACCATTTTGCCACTTATTAAACGAATGGGCGCCCCCTTAATCAGCATGACAGGCAACCCGGAGTCCACACTGGCGAAAGAAGCGGTGGCGAATTTGGATGTCAGCGTTAAAACAGAGGCTTGCCCGCTTGGCCTGGCGCCGACATCCAGCACCACTGCTACACTGGTAATGGGCGATGCTTTAGCGGTAGCTTTGCTTGAAGCCCGGGGGTTCAGCGCAGAAGACTTTGCGTTCTCGCACCCGGGCGGTAGTCTGGGGCGGAAGCTTCTTCTACGGGTATCCGACATCATGCACGTTGGCGACCGCATTCCCATGGTTGATGAAGACACTACCCTAAGCGGCGCTTTGCTGGAGATATCCCGAAAGGGCCTGGGCATGACCACGGTGGTGAACGCCACCGGCACTATGACCGGAATTTTCACAGACGGCGATCTTCGCCGCACGCTGGATAAATCCATTGACGTTCACACTACCCCCATACGGGATGTAATGACGCAAAATGGCAAAACCATTCAAGCGGATCAACTGGCTGCCGAAGCGCTTAATATTATGGAAGGCTTAAAAATCAGCGCGCTCCCCGTTACTGACGGAAGCGGTGCGCTTGTTGGAGCTATCAACATGCATGACCTGCTGCGCGCCGGTGTTATTTGAGCAATACACATCATAAGGGCAACTCCATGGCAGAACTGAAAAGCCCGCTGAAAGATATCTGGCCAGAACCGCTTCTTGCAAAAGCGGCAGGCATCAAGCTGCTTGCCTTAGACGTTGACGGCATCATGAGTGATGGCACGGTCTACTTCAGCGCGACAGGCGACGAACTTAAAGGCTTCAATATTCTGGATGGACTTGGCCTGAAGCAGCTGATGGCCGCCGGAATTACCGTAGCGGTCATTACTGGCCGCAGTTCGCCATTGACTGAAAAGCGCATGACTGACCTTAAAATCCCCCATTTAATGCAAGGGCGTGAAGACAAGAAGGTCGCACTGGAAGAGCTGGCCAGCGCTTTAAACATTACACCGAACGCCATTGCTTACATGGGTGACGACCTACCGGATTTGCCCGCCATTCGTTACGCCAGCTTAGGTGTGACGGTACCCAACGGATATTGGCTGATCAAAGAGCATGCGGATTACTGCACTCAGGCCAGCGGAGGCCATGGTGCTGTTCGCGAACTCTGCGATCTGTTGCTGACAGCAGGTGGGCACCTAAGCGCGGCCCTGACACCGTATTTGGAGCCGTAAGCATGGCAGAAAGTGCCAAAAGTAGCCGCCTGTCAAAACTGGCTCTGGCAAATAAGCCAAGACTGCGCATGCTAGGCTTGGCAATAACCGTTGCCGCCACTTTTTTTCTACTTTGGCAAGGCGATGAACCACCGCTTAGTAGCTACAGTGACGCAAAAAAGCTCCGGGGTGATGCAGAGCCAGACGGCTTTGTCATTAATGGCAGCTACACATCCTACGATGAAGCTGGCAACCGCAAGATCGTTTTCACAAGCCCGCGCATAGAGCAGTTTGAAGACGGAAATGTGGCCACTATGGAATTCCCCAAAGCAGAACTGTTTGGCACCACCGGAGAAGGGCCCTGGATTCTGAATGCAGATAACGGCAAGCTTCGACAAAACGAAGACCAGCTGTATCTCACCGGTAAGGTTAGTGTCGTGCGAACAATTGGAGACCGGGAAGCCACACTCAAAACCGAAAGCCTTACTTTAGACAACAAAAAAGGCACTGTTTACACCGGCGATCCGGTTGAAATTACAGACAGTGTTGGCACTACGAGTGCGACGGGGATGAAAGCGTGGATCAACGAACGAATTCTGGAGCTCAACTCTCAGGTAAAAGGACGCTATGAAACCGCTCAATAATCTTATGCGCAAGCTTCTGGCGGCCTTTTTGGCTGTAGGCCTTGCCAGCCCTGCAATGGCTTTTGATCTTGATTCCGATCAGCCAATCACGGTCAGCGCCGACAGCGCCCGGTTGGACGACGGTCAGGGCATTGCCACCTACACCGGGGCGGTTGAACTGGCACAAGGCAACACCCGGCTAACTGCTGAGCGGGTCGTGCTGTACCGCAGCGCTGAAGGCCTCAACCGCATCGAAGCCAACGGTTCCCCTGCCCGTTACCAGCAACCGGTTGCCGGCGGCGAAGGTGAAACCGATGCCAGAGCCCGAAACATTGTCTGGTCCGCCACTGACAAGGAGCTCATCTTTGAACGAGATGCAGTCATTGAGCAGAATGGCAATATATTCCGAGGCGATATTATTCGCTATGACACCGAGCAACGCGTGGTTACCGCAGAGGGCGGTGAGGATACCGGTGGCGGCTCGGGCCGGGTCGAGATGATTATCCAGCCCCGCGGCAACAGTTCCGGCTCCACCCAATAACAGCTGATCACAGTAAACAGGAATCCGATGGCAGTTCTCAGAGCGAGCAATCTGGCGAAAAGCTACAAGCAAAAAAAGGTGGTTATCGACGTTTCGCTGGAAATTCGCAGCGGTGAAATCGTCGGCCTGCTTGGCCCCAACGGTGCGGGCAAAACCACATGTTTCTACATGATCGTAGGGCTAGTAAACGCTGATAATGGCCGTATAACCATCGACAGCCAAGACATTACACCTCTCCCCATGCATGGCCGGGCACGCAAAGGGATTGGCTATCTGCCGCAAGAGGCGTCGGTGTTCCGAAAGCTGTCGGTGCGGGACAACATTATGGCGATTCTGGAAACCCGCAAAAAACTCACTCGGGCCGAGCGTTTAAGCAAGCTTGAACAACTACTGGAAGAGTTCCACATTACCCACATCCGCGACAGTCTAGGCATGGCACTCTCTGGCGGTGAACGGCGCCGTGTAGAGATTGCCCGGGCCTTGGCAATGGAGCCTGCTTTTATTCTGCTGGATGAACCATTCGCAGGCGTAGATCCCATCTCCGTAAGTGACATCAAACAGATTATCCGCCACTTGCGAGACAAAGGCATTGGTGTATTGATAACCGACCACAACGTTCGGGAAACGCTGGATATTTGTGAGAACGCCTATATTGTCTCTGGCGGGCACATTATCGCCTCTGGGAACTCCGAAACCATTCTTGCCAACCAACTGGTTAAAGAGGTCTATCTTGGCAACGAGTTTCGTCTTTAGACTTGGTTTTCGCTACGCCAGACCGACCGCTCGATTGTTTTGCTGACCCGGAGCAAGTAAACTCGGCAGAGAACTTGCTAGGGTATACTTAGGTGGCGGCAAGTAGCCGACATACAAAGATTTTTTGCCGATGCAAGAAATTCGGAGCGGGTATAAGTGACGGATCCTGAGCAATGGTTATGAAAGCCTCATTACAATTAAAGCTGGGTCAGAGCCTGACAATGACGCCCCAGCTGCAGCAGGCGATCAGGCTTCTACAGTTATCGACACTCGACCTCCAGCAGGAAATCCAGCAGGCTCTGGAATCCAATCCCCTGCTGGAATCCCAAGAAGACGACGATCAAGTCGATATGCCTGCTGCCGACGGCGAGCAGAATCAGGACCAAGCCTCGGACGAGAGCTCACCTGAGCCGGTATCAGATGCATCCGGCTCGGACTGGGATGAGAGCGAAAACGGTCCTGACTGGCAATCTGAAAACGACATTCCCGACACAATTCCAGACGACCTTCCGGTTGATACGGCCTGGGACGATATTTATCAGTCTGCCCCTGCTCCGGCGGCGCGCAACGAAGACGAAAGCGATCACGATTTCGAAACCCGGAACTCCCCTAGCGAAACCCTTAGGGACCATCTTGAGTGGCAACTGAACCTCACGCCTTTGAGCGAACGAGATCAAGCCATTGCCCATGCGCTCATGGACGCCGTAGACGAGCAAGGCTACCTCACCAGCTCGGTAGAGGAAATCTACAGCGGGTTGTCGGACGATACAGATGCAGACCCACTGGAGCTGGATGAGGTAGAGGCCGTATTACGCAGGCTGCAGTACTTTGATCCACCCGGGGTCTTCGCCCGAGACCTCCAGGACTGCCTACTGATTCAGCTGAACCAACTGCCGCCAGAAACCCCTTGGCTCGCTCAGGCGCGACTGGTCATCACTCATTACATAAACCTTCTAGGCAACCGAGACTACGCCCAACTACTGCGCCGCAGCCGCCTAAAAGAAGACCAGCTACGCGATGTACTCGCGCTGATAACCAGCCTCAACCCTCGCCCGGGAGACATCATTGACCGCACTGAGCCGGACTACGTCATTCCGGATGTTATTGTGCGCAAGCACAATGGCCGCTGGCGAGTCGAGCTAAATCCTGAAATTGCACCACGCATACGCGTAAATGCCAGCTATGCTTCATTAATAAAGCGTGCAGACAGCAGTGCTGACAACACTTACCTGCGCGATCAGCTTCAGGAGGCAAAATGGTTTATCAAAAGCCTGCAAAGCCGCAACGAAACCTTGTTGAAAGTTGCAACCCGAATCGTTGAATATCAACAAGGTTTTTTGGATCACGGCGAAGAAGCAATGAAGCCGCTGATTCTCTCGGATATCGCCCAACTTGTGGAGATGCATGAATCGACTATTTCCCGTGTAACCACACAGAAATACATGCACACACCCAGGGGAGTATTCGAGCTGAAGTACTTTTTCTCCAGCCACGTCAGTACCGATGAAGGTGGAGAATGCTCATCAACGGCTATCCGTGCAATGATCAAAAAGTTGATCGCGGCAGAAACACCGAAAAAGCCATTGAGTGATAGCAAAATTGCAGCCATGCTGGGGGAACAGGGTATTAAGGTGGCGCGTCGCACGGTTGCAAAATACCGCGAGGCGATGCACATTCCGCCTTCGAATGAGCGCAAGCGACTGGTTTAAACTCGGCACCGAAAATAGATTTACGTGGATTTTTCGCTGGTGCAGCCATGCTCCGGCACTCAGGCCGGCCACTAGTGCCGGAACGGATGACAATAGGAGACGTCTATGCAACTCAACATTTCAGGCCATCACGTAGAATTGACTCCAGCCCTGAAAGACTATGTAGCTGAAAAATTTGAAAGACTTGAGCGGCACTTCGACCACATTAGTAACTGCCAGGTAACTCTGGAAGTGGATAAGGTTCGACAGATTGCGGATGCGACGCTCCACGTGGTGGGTGGTGAAATCCACGCAAAAGCTGAAAGTGAAGATATGTATGCAGCAATCGATGGTCTAGTCGACAAGCTTGACCGGCAGATCATCAAGCATAAAGAGAAGAATGTGGACAGGATGCAGGGAAACACCGCCCGCTAGGCGATAGTTTTCAGGCATGTCATCAAATCAGGCTGCGGCGCGGGCAACGTGTCGCAGCTTTTTTTAACAGAAGCGCGGTCGATTCATGAGCGACACATCCCTAACAATAGACAACATCCTTGCGCCGGAACTGACGCTATGCAAGGTGCCCGCATCCAGCAAAAAGCGGGTTCTGGAATTCATTGCCGAGCAGATTCGCCAGCACAACGATGTTGTTAGCGAAGGCCAGATTTTCAACAATCTGATTGCTCGCGAGCGGCTTGGTAGCACCGGAATCGGCCAGGGGATTGCGATTCCCCACTGTCGTCTGGAGGGGCTTGAGCAAGTCATCGGCGTACTGATGACTTTGGAAGAGGCCGTTGATTTTGATGCAATCGATAACCAGCCGGTGGATCTTGTGTTTGCACTTGTTGTGCCCAAAGAAGCCACCAGCGAACACCTTGAGTTACTGAGCCAGCTCGCCGAAAAATTCAACGAGCGCACGTTCTGCGACAGTCTTCGGCAGTGCGAAGATGCGCAAACGCTTTACCAACGCATGACCGCAACAAGCGGCTGATATTCACTCTGGCAACAGGCTGTTTCATCATGAAGCTGATCATCGTCAGTGGCCGGTCTGGCTCCGGCAAGAGTACCGCTCTTCACGTGCTGGAAGATCTGGGATTCTACTGCATTGATAACCTACCTATCGGGCTTCTGTTCCCTCTTACACGGGAAGCTGCAAACCAGAGCGCCCCAGGGCGGCTCGACAAGATGGCTGTCAGCATTGATGCCCGGAATCTGTCTGGCGAGCTGGCTAATTTTGAGGAGATCTACCGCAAGCTCCGCAAAGAAGAGATTCAGGTAGAGATCATCTACCTTGACGCCGACGAGCAGTCTCTTCTGCAACGATTCCACGCCACACGGCGCAAACACCCGTTGAGCGACGACAAGACCTCCCTAAGAGAAGCCATTACCAACGAAAAAGACCTGCTCGAACCGCTTTCGAAACTTTCAGATTTGTACATCAACACCACAGGCCTGTCGATGTATGAGCTTCGGGATATGGTGAAGCAACGGGTTGCAGGCCGGAAAGATCAGGAGCTGGCGCTACTGTTCCAGTCTTTCGGGTTTAAACACGGCGTGCCTCTGGATTCGGATTACGTATTTGATGTGCGGTGTTTGCCCAACCCCTACTGGGATACCAGCCTGCGCAAGTTCACGGGGCTGGATCAGCCGGTTATCGAGTTTCTCGAGAACGAATCCGCTAGCCGTAAAATGGTGAATGATCTGATTGCGTTTCTGGAAAACTGGATACCGTCCTTCGCCGACAGCAACCGCAGTTACATGACCATTTCTATCGGCTGTACTGGCGGCCAACACCGGTCTGTGTATATCTGCGAGCAGTTGGGGCAGCACTTCCGCGAGCACTCCAGCAATGTGCAAGTACGCCATACCGAATTGCCCCACCTGCAGGACAGGAACGAGGTCTGATTCACCGTGATACGTCACCCCATTGTTATTATTAACAAGCTTGGCCTACACGCTCGGGCTACTGCGAAATTGGTGGCCACAGCTTCGCAGTTCGACAGCTCCGTTAAAGTTTGTGGCAAAGGCCGCGAGGTGGACGCAAAAAATATCATGCAGGTGATGATGCTAGCCGCCAGCAAAGGTACCGAAGTGGAATTGGTGGCCGATGGACAGGATGAGCAAAAAGCGATTGAGGCCTTGTCCGAATTGATTAATGACTATTTTGGCGAAGGCGAGTAAACCGCTCTATTTTGCTCCACCCTGCCATTTTTCTCCGATACATTCCTCTAACTCTTTCTCACGTGCACCGGCTAACTCCGTTATAATGCAGGCGTTTTCTGACTATAGGTGATTCATGTCCGATATTCTGGAAAAAAGCCAAGCCCGCCAACGTTTACGCTCACTGAGTGAAGCGCTAGATAGTGGTGCGCTGAAGCAGGTTGCCCGCATTCTCAACGGCGGTCTAAGCCCCAGCGATATTGCTCACCTACTGGAATCATCGCCACCGCGCCAGAGAGCCCTGCTCTGGAATCTGGTCGACAAGCAGTTGGAAGGCGACGTTCTTCAGTATCTTAACGAGGATATTCGGGCCGAATACCTGAGCCGACTGAACGCTCAGGAACTGGCGGATATCATTGAAGACTTCGAGTCGGACGATCTCGCCGACCTTCTGCAACAGCTGCCAGACAAAGTCATCCAAGAAGTTCTGGACACCATGGATGATCAGGACCGGCAGCGGGTTGAGGAAGTCCTATCCTACCCGGAGGACACCGCTGGCGGTCTGATGAATACGGACACCATCACTGTCCGCCCTGATATCAGTATCGACGTTGTCTTACGTTACCTGCGCCGCCACCGTGCGCTGCCCCCGATGACCGACAGCCTGATTGTGGTAAGCCGGCGCGACGAGTTCATCGGTATGCTGTCTATCACCAAAATGCTTGTATCCAATCAAGCGGCCACCGTTCGCGAGGTAATGGATACCGACATTGAACCTATACCCGTCACACTTTCGGACACCAAGGTAGCCACTCTGTTTGAGCGCTATGACCTGATCTCCGCGCCGGTAGTGAATCAGGAGGGGCACCTGCTGGGCCGAATCACCATCGATGACGTGGTAGATGTTATCCGGGAAGACGCAGACCATTCGTTGATGAGTATGGCCGGTCTTGATGACGACGAAGATACCTTTGCGCCAGTATGGAAAACAACCCGCCGTAGGGCAGTCTGGTTGGGCGTTAACCTGCTTACCTCCTTTATTGCTTCTGGCGTGATTGGTCTGTTTGAAGACACGATTGAGAAAGTGGTTGCGCTGGCGGTGCTCATGCCCATTGTGGCGAGCATGGGCGGAATCGCAGGTAGCCAGACTTTAACACTGGTGATTAGAGGCATGGCGGTTGGCCAAATCAGCGGCACCAACGTCGGCTGGCTGCTGAACCGAGAGTTTCTTTCCGGTATTCTCAACGGCATGCTCTGGGCTGGCGTGGTGGCAGCGGCGGCCACCATGTGGTTTCAGGATTTATTAATAGGCGCCATTATTGCCGCTGCACTGATTATTAATCTGGTTGCAGCAGCACTGGTGGGTACAGTGCTGCCACTGTTCCTAAAATCCCGTAACATCGACCCCGCACTGGCAGGCAGCGTTATACTGACAACCGTCACAGATGTGGTCGGGTTTATGTCTTTTCTCGGCCTTGCGACCATTTTTTACGCCTGAATCGGCAAATTTGGATGAAATCATGATCGACGACCACCAAGACGACGAG
>Ga0209075_1002995_pt1 | contig 14417 bp, 12 predicted proteins | sample Stecom2011_FD_187523 | JGI IMG/M metagenome (GOLD analysis project Ga0209075, IMG submission 187523) | Agricultural soil microbial communities from Utah to study Nitrogen management - Steer compost 2011 (SPAdes) (version 2) | ecosystem: Environmental > Terrestrial > Soil > Agricultural land... | reverse complement strand
TGCACGGAGAGATGTCGGCCACCTGATTAGCCCCTGACGCTCATTGCCAATGGCCTGGCCGTTGATGTGAGTAATCACATCGCCGGGACGCATACCCGCCAGATGAGCCGGATTGCCGGGCAGCACGGCAGTGACCAATACTCCAGTCACGTTTTGCAGCCCCAGACTTTGGGCGATAGCCGGAGTAATCCGCTCCACATCCAGGCCAAGCCAACCTCGTACCACTCGCCCGTAACGCACAATGCTCTCCAGTGTCTTCATGGCGTCATCAGCCGGCACGGCAAAACCAATACCCACGGTATCGTCAATCACCGCCGCGTTAATGCCCAGCAGCTTACCGGTGGCGTCAATCAGTGCGCCGCCCGAGTTGCCGGGATTAATGGCGGCGTCGGTCTGAATATAATTTTCGTAAGCGCTCAGGCCTAAGCCGTAGCGGCTGAGAGCGCTGATAATGCCCAGAGTCACCGTCTGGCCTACGCCAAAAGGGTTGCCAATGGCGAGCACCACGTCGCCTACGCGGGCCTGCGCGGGGTTGCCGATCTGGATGGGGGTGAGGTTGTCCAGCTCAATTTTGAGCACGGCCAGATCACTTTCCGGATCGCTGCCAATAAATGCCGCCCGTGCCCGTCGGCCATCATGCAGCAACACCAATACCTCATCGGCACCGTCAATAACATGATTATTGGTGAGCAGGTAGCCTTCTTCGCTGACAATCACGCCTGAGCCCAGTGCGGATTGCATGCGCTCTTGTTGCTGGGGGTGGCGAAACAGATGTCGATACAAAGGGTGATTGGCCAGCGGATGGCGGCTCGGCTCCACCAGTCGGCGCGAATAGACATTGACCACCGACTCGGCCGCATGGTTGACCGCCTCGGCGTAGGAAAGCGGTTGCGCGGCGACGGGTGTCGGCGCTTGAGGGCGCAGTTCAGGAAAGAAAAAAAAGGCCAGTATCGCCACCAGCAAGCCCGCCAGAATTGGCCAGGCGAAAAAACGCCATAAGGATTGGAGGGTCATGCGGGTGGCTCGGGGTACGCTCAGGAAGTTTTCTCCGTTTGCTCGGTGGGCGCTTCGGGAACGACAGGGTGAGCGTCGGTATCACTCAGGCCGAAATCTTCACTCAGCGTGCCTTTGCTGCCGTGGCGCTTGGGAGCCCAGTCGCGTGGAGCCTCGACGTACTCCGCGTGCAGTTGGGCCTCCTGATCACTGTTGCCCGGCAAGCTGGTTTTCAGATTGCCCAGTAACTGCCGGCTGATTTCCGGAGTGGTCAGCTTTAGGGCGCTGTTGACCAAATGCTCGTGCATAGCGCGGTAATTCTCGGTCAGGTTGTGGACCAGCTCAGCAGTTTCGGCAAAGTGCTCGGTGACATCGCGCTGATAAGAGTGCAGCTTGTCCTCGGTGTCAGTAAGGCGTTGTTCCAGTTCGCTGTTGCGCTGCGGATTGGCACCGCGTCCGGCCAATAGGTAGCCGGCAATGCCCCCGGCAACAAGGGTAATCAGGCAGACAATAATGACGGTACTGAGTGAAAACACAACAATCTCCTCACAGGATGGCCGTTAGCCAGTTTGGCTAGGGTACTGGGCGTCAATTCCCAGTGCGCAGCCATTATACGGGGTTTTGCAGACGAAAGTAGATGTGTCAGAGACAATTGTGAGAAGGTTGGTGGGTTCGCCGGTGAAAGCGATGAGTGGAGCGAGGAATATTCGCTGATGCATTGTCGCTGGCGGGTGTTTCCTTTACAGTGGCGCCCCCGTAAAAAATTCCATCAGCCAGCCGATCATGACTCAACACCTCAGTCCCCAGCAACGCTACCGACAGGATTTGTCCTGTCCGGGATTTATCCAGGACCCTGCCCAAGCAGAGGCGGTCACTCACTTGCAGGCACTCTACGAGGCGCTGTTAGCCAAGCCGACGAGACCTTGGTGGCGCTTCTGGCAGGCAGCGACTCCGGCGCCGGTTAAAGGATTGTATTTTTGGGGTGGAGTGGGTCGGGGCAAGACCTACCTTATGGATAACTTTTACGAGAGCTTGCCCTTTGAGCGAAAAATACGCGTGCATTTTCACCGCTTTATGCGGCGGGTGCATGCCGATCTCACGCGCCTGACGGGCACGGTCAATCCCTTGGCTCAGGTGGCCGCAAGCATTGCCGATGAGGCGCGGGTTATCTGTTTTGATGAGTTTTTTGTCAGTGATATTGGCGATGCCATGATTCTGGCAGGGCTGCTGCGAGAGCTGTTTGCCCGCGGCGTAACTCTGGTGGCTACCTCCAATATCCCGCCCCAGGAGTTGTACAAAGATGGCTTGCAGCGTGCGCGCTTTCTGCCGGCCATTGCCCTGCTGCAGCAGCATACCCAGGTGGTGAATGTGGACGGCGGGGTGGATTACCGGTTGCGGGCACTGGAACAGGCCGATGTGTATTACAGCCCGCTGGATGAGGCGGCTGCCGAGGCATTGGAGGCGGCTTTTGCACGCTTGTGCCCGGCCGGTGCCGAGGTGAAAGAAAATGTGACGTTGGATATCGAAGGTCGTCCGCTGGTGGCGCGGCGGTTGGCAGATGATGTGGCTTGGTTCGATTTTGCCGCTCTGTGTGATGGCCCGCGCTCGCAAAACGATTATATTGAACTGGCGCGCGAGTTTACTACGGTGATTGTTGCCGATGTGCCCATATTTACCGTGGAACGGGACGATCAGGCGCGGCGCTTTATCAATCTGGTGGATGAGTTCTACGATCGTCATGTGAAAATGATCGTCTCTGCCGCCGCTCCTTTAGACGCGCTTTATGCCGGTGGCCGGCTGGGTTTTGAGTTTGCACGCACTCAAAGCCGGTTGCTGGAAATGCGCAGTCGCGAGTATTTGGCGCGCGCACACCGGACTTAATGGCCGGCACGCTTTTGAGGCACAGCGACAAAAGGAAATAGTGCTTGAAAACCCCGCGGGCTTTATGTAGTATTCGCGCTCTTTTCTACACGACGCACATCTCCTGAGGCAGGAATAACATGAAGACATATAGTGCCAAAGCAGAATCAGTCGTTCACGATTGGTTCGTTATCGATGCAGAGGGTAAAACCCTTGGCCGCATGGCGGCTGAGATTGCTACCCGTCTGCGCGGAAAGCACAAGCCTGAGTACACGCCTCACGTGGATACCGGCGACTACATTGTTGTGGTCAATGCCGAAAAAGTCCATGTGACCGGCAACAAGGCGAAAGACAAGATGTATTATCATCACACCGGCTTTGTCGGTGGCATCAAGTCAATCAGCTTTGAAAAGCTGATCGCAAAAGCGCCTGAACGCGCCATCCAGACCGCCGTTAAGGGCATGCTGCCCAAAGGGCCACTGGGTCGGGCTATGTTCAAGAAACTTAAAGTGTACGCAGGTAATGAGCATCCGCATACTGCTCAGCAGCCGCAAGAACTGAAACTCTAAACGGAAAGCTGATTATGGCAGTCACTCAATATTACGGAACCGGTCGTCGTAAAACATCGACAGCTCGAGTGTTTATCTCCTCCGGAAAAGGTACTATCACTATCAATGGTCGTACGCTGGAAGACTACTTCGGTCGCGAAGTGTCTCGTATGATCGTACGTCAGCCGCTGGACAATGTTGACATGGTCGACAAGTTTGACGTCAACGTCACTGTGGCCGGTGGCGGTAGCTTCGGCCAGGCCGGTGCTATTCGTCATGGCCTGACCCGCGCTCTGATGCAGTATGATGAGGCCCTGCGCCCCTCGCTGCGCACCGCTGGTTACGTTACGCGCGATTCACGTGAAGTGGAGCGTAAGAAAGTGGGTCTGCGCAAAGCGCGTAAGCGTCCACAGTACTCCAAGCGTTAATCCAGTTGCTGCGCAACTTACGCTATTGGAATGGCTGAAAACGCCCGTCGCCACTGTGCGCCGGGCGTTTTTTTATGTTCCGAAAACAGCGGCACATTTGTTGTTCTTGTTGTAAGAGACGCATAATTTCTTTAAGATTGGCCATTTTTTTAGAACAACAATTGCCATCTAAGTCGTTAGAATTCAGTTATTTGCTGGCCGTCGATGCTGTTTAGGGGAGAAAATCGTCATGACCGATGACGCTGTCAATGTAACACGCCGCCGCGTGCTTACCGCCGCCACCTCGGTGGTTGGGGTCGTGGGGGTGGTAGGTGCCGCGGTGCCTTTTGTCGGATCCTGGAACCCGAGTGCCAAGGCCAAGGCCGCAGGCGCGCCTGTTACCGTGAATATAGGCAAGATTGAGCCCGGCGCCATGATCACCGTAGAGTGGCGCGGCAAGCCGGTCTATATTGTGCGCCGAACCCCCGAAGCACTAGAGGGGCTAAAGAAGGTGGAAGATCAGTTGCGTGATCCCGAGTCGGTCGAGCTGCAACAACCTGCCTACGCACAAAACGCCACTCGCTCTATCAAAGACGAGTATCTGATTCTGGTTGGTCTATGCACACATTTGGGCTGTGCCCCTGGCTACCGTCCCGATATGGGAGCACAGGACCTGGGTGGCGATGAATGGCAGGGTGGTTTTTTCTGCGCCTGTCATGGCTCCAAGTTTGATTTGGCGGGACGAGTGTTCCGCGGTGTACCCGCCCCCATTAACCTGGAAGTGCCGCCGCACGCCTTTGAGAGCGAGTCTGTGGTAACCATCGGCGTGGATCAGGAGGCTTGATATGAGTTACTTAAAAGGGCTTTGGAGCTGGGTTGATGCACGCCTGCCGGTGCAGCGCGCCTGGGACACTCACATGGGCAAATACTATGCCCCCAAAAACTTTAATTTCTGGTATTTCTTCGGTGTGCTCTCGCTGTTAGTGCTGGTTAACCAGTTGTTGACGGGTATCTGGCTAACGATGAATTATGTGCCGACCGCCGAGGGCGCTTTTGCCTCGGTAGAGTACATTATGCGCGATGTGGAATTCGGCTGGACGCTGCGTTACCTGCACTCCACCGGCGCCTCTGCTTTCTTTGTGGTGGTTTATCTGCACATGTTCCGCGGCTTGATGTACGGCTCTTACAAAGCCCCGCGCGAGCTGGTGTGGATCTTCGGTATGCTGATCTATCTCGTGCTTATGGCAGAGGCTTTCCTCGGTTATGTGCTGCCCTGGGGGCAGATGTCCTACTGGGGCGCGCAGGTGATCGTGTCGTTGTTTGGTGCCATCCCCGTGGTGGGTGAGGATCTGGTGCAATGGATTCGCGGCGACTATCTGATTTCCGGTATTACCTTGAACCGCTTTTTTGCCCTGCATGTGGTGGCCTTACCCATTGTGCTCTTGGCGCTGGTGGTGATGCATATTCTAGCGCTGCACGAAGTGGGCTCCAATAACCCTGACGGTATTGAGATCAAGGAAAACAAGGACGAAAACGGTATTCCACGCGATGGCGTGCCCTTCCACCCTTTCTACACTGTGCACGATTTGATGGGTGTAGCGGTATTCCTGTTTGTTTTCTGTTTTATAGTCTTCTTTATGCCCGAAATGGGTGGCTTTTTCCTGGAGTATGCCAACTTCGAAGAAGCTAATAACCTGAAGACACCCGAGCACATTGCCCCCGTGTGGTACTTCACTCCCTTCTATGCAGTCTTGCGGGCAGTGACTTTTGATATTGGTCCGTTGAATTCCAAGTTCCTGGGGCTGATTGCCATGGGCGCAGCGATTGCTATCCTGTTTGTGTTGCCCTGGCTGGATAAGAGTCCAGTAAAATCCATGCGTTACAAGGGCCACATTAGCCGTATTGCGCTGATTGTCTTTGCCGCCGCGTTTGTCATCCTGGGCTATCTGGGCGTCAAGGCACCCACGCCAGGACGTACGCTGCTGGCGCAGATCTGTACGCTTATTTACTTTGCCTATTTTATCGGTATGCCTTTCTGGACCCGCTGGGAAAAAACCTATCCGGAGCCTGCGCGAGTGCAGATGAAAGGCTTGCCTTTACACCTGGTATGGGGTGGATTAGCGCTGTTTGTCGTGCTGGTTTTTGTACCGATTAAGGCGGTGGGCGCCGAGGGTGCCTTCAATTGTGGTAGTATCCCTTGTGACCAAATGGAAGTGGACGTTAAAAACAAGGCGTCTTTGCAGCGCGGTGCCAAGCACTTTGTCAATTACTGTATGGGCTGTCACTCGGCCAAGTTTTCCCGCTATGAGCGGGTTGCTGACGATCTGGATATTCCCCATGAGCTGATGCTGGAGAACCTGGTGTTCTCTGACCAAGCGATTGGTAACTTGATGGATATCAGCATGACCAAGGACGATGCCAAGATGTTTTTTGGCGTAGTGCCGCCCGATTTGACACTGGTAGCGCGTGCCCGTCAACCTGAATGGCTGTACACCTATTTGCGTAATTTCTATCGCGATGACTCACGCCCTCTGGGAGTGAATAACCGCGTTTTCGTTAATGTGGGTATGCCACATGCTATGGTAGAACTGCAGGGCTTGCTGGAATGTGGTCCCGGACCACAGATCAACAGCCGTGGACTTTCACTGCGCGACAACCTGGGCAATGAACTTGTTGATGAGCATTGCGGTGCCCTGCATGAAGGCGCGCTCCAAGGCAGCATGACGACCGAAGAGTTTGATGCTGCTACCTATGATTTAGTGAACTTCCTCGCCTATGTGGCGGAGCCTGCGCGTCTCGATCGAGAACGCATAGGCGTATTTGTGTTATTGTTTATCGCCTTTTTCTTTGTAATGGCGTACCTGCTGAATCGTGAATACTGGAAAGGTATTCATTGAGGATGACACATTGAGCGGCTAAGGCGGCTCAATCCGATGATACTGTAATTTGAGGTAAAACAATGGGTGTTGTGACCAAACGCTCATCCATGACACTCTTCTCCGACGCTCAGAGTCACTATAGCCATCGCGTGCGTATAGTGCTGGCCGAGAAGGGAGTGTCTGTTGATCTAGTGGATGTTGATGTCAATGATAAGCCGCAGGAACTGGCTGACCTCAACCCTTATAACTCTCTGCCTACTCTGGTGGACCGCGACCTGTCTCTGTATGAATCCAAGGTGATTATGGAATACCTGGATGAGCGTTTCCCGCATCCACCGCTTTTGCCTGTATACCCGGTAGCTCGTGCCCAGAGTCGCCTGTGGATGTATCGGTTAGAGCGCGACTGGGCACCCTTGGTGGACGAAATACTGACCAGCGAGGAAACCGCTGATATCACTCGTGCCCGCAAGGACCTTAAAGATAGCCTGCTGACCATTGCGCCTATCTTTGCTGAAATGCCTTTCTTTATGAGTGATGAATTCACCATAGTTGACTGCTGCCTGGGGCCTATTCTTTGGCGTCTGGAACTGCTGCAAATCAGCTTGCCTAACACGCGCCAGGCACAGCCCCTAAAAGAGTATATGGAACGATTATTTGCCCGCGCGTCTTTCCAGGAAAGTCTCACTGAGTTTGAAAAGGAAATGCGCTCATCGTAAATTCACCCGCTCGCCGTGCCAGCAGCTTATCAGGCCATCATACGGGAGTTTTTCTATGTCCATGACGTCAAGCCGTCCATATATGATTCGTGCATTATATGAATGGATTGTGGACAATGATTGCACACCGTATATGTTGGTCAACGCCTTTGGTGCGGGGGTGGAAGTTCCGCAGCAGCACGTGAACAGTGACGGCCAGATTATTCTGAACATCTCACCGATTTCAGTGGTGGGACTGGATTTGGGTGACGAGGCCGTCACCTTTAGCGCCCGTTTTGGGGGTGTTCCCATGCAAATCTATGCCCCTGTGGCTTCCGTTATGGGTATCTACGCCCGAGAAAATGGGCAGGGCATGGTGTTTGAAGCAGAGTCTTCACCGCCGCCGCCTCCCAAACCTTCGGGAAGCGATCCCGCGAAAAAACCGCCGGCCGGTAGACGTCCAGGTCTGCGAGTCGTTAAGTGATTTAGCCCCTCATTTCCCCTCTGCTATAGCTATAAGTGGTTCCATCCTAATAGCTATTGCTTATTGGCTGTCTCTGTTAGCCCCTTGTTATTGTAAGTTCGTAGTGTTTAACCCTCGATACGATAACAACACGGCAGGAGTAGGCAGTATGACGATGTTTCAGCATACGCTGGGAATCTTGGTAAGCCCCAATAGAGAATGGCAGCGCATTCGCAACCATCCGGATACTTTGCATAAAGTTTTTTTTAGCCATGTGCCTTTATTGGCATTGATTCCTACGGTCTCTGCTTATTTTGGAGTAACCGCTCAGGGATGGCGCATCGGCACGGGGGGAGTAGTCAAACTGACCCCTGACAGTGCGTTAATCCTCTGTGTGTTCGCGTATTTTGCAGCAATCGCCTCTATTTATATTCTCGGTAAATACATCAACTGGATGAGCCATAGTTTTGGTGTGGTGGATGACCTCTCCAAGCGCGGTTATGAGAGTATGGCTATGGCTGTATACTCAGCGACACCGGTAATGCTGGCGGGAATCGTGCTGCTCTGGCCCGTCCTGTGGCTGGTAGTGACGGTACATATGGCCGCAGTCTGTTATTCCATTTATCTGATTTTCCACGGCATTCCTATCTTGATGGATATTCCCAGAGAGCGTGGCTTCATCTACGGCAGTTCGGTGATTACCGTGGCCTTGGTATTGGTGATATTGGTTATGGTCACGACGGTGATCATCTGGAGTGCAGGAATGGGCCCAGTCTATACCAGCTAAGCTTGTCCGATAATTCCACAATAGCCCCATATGGGGCTATTTTTTTATCTGCAGGCCCCTCAAAAGGGATATATACTTTCTTCGCTTAGGCGTTAGTGGCAATGCTGCAGGCCACGTCCTGTCCGCAAGAAGCTGCTACAATCAGCCCCTTTTTAGCCGCCGGACAACTGGGTTTGTCTGTTTAACATCTTAAATTCTGGAATTTCCCTATGAGAAAGTACCTCGCCTCTTTCATGCTCACTGCGCTCCTGCCGACTGGGGCCTGGGCTGACATCTCCCTTTATGGCCGCGCTCACTTGAGTCTGGATTACCTGGATAACGGTGCTGACTATTCGGATATCTCTCTTTCCAGTAACGGCTCGCGCCTGGGTTTTAAGGCCGATCATCAACTGGGGGAAGTGAAAGTCTTTATGCAGATTGAACAGGAAGTGGATTTTGACGACGGCGATGCCTTTACCAGCAAGCGCAATACCTTTGTCGGCCTTCAGGGCAGCTTTGGTACCTTTAAAGTAGGTCACTATGATACGCCTTTTAAACAAGCGCGTGGCCCAGCAGACTTTTTTGGTGATGAGCTGGGTGACCTACGTAATCTGACACGGGTTGGCAATGCGCGGTTTGATGAACGTAATGATTACACTCTCGGTTACAGCACGCCTGATTTAGGTAATTTTCAGCTGCATTTGGCTCATTCCCTCGGAGAGAACAGCGCTGGCGATGAGGATGTGGATGACAGCATGACCAGTCTCGCTGTGACTTATGACAGCGATTTGCTGGAGGCTGCCTTGGCGTACGAAACTTATGATAAAGACCACAGCCGGGGCGAGCGTGATGGAGTGCGTTTAGCTTTGGGCTATAAACTTACCAGCTATTTGACGCTGGTGGGTTTTGCTCAGTCGGTGGAGCATGAAGTGGAGCCTGGCCTTGATTCTGAGGTGCTGGGTATAGGGGCTGATTATGCGCTGACGGATAAAACTCAGTTGCGGGGACATTATTTTGTTCGTAGTGCTGATGCTGAGGAGTCGGATTCAACGATGCTAACAGTGGGTGTGGTGCATAAATTTGATGATCATTTGAGCTTCTATACAAATATTGCCAGCGTTAGCAACGATGATAATATTGCCCTGCGTCCGTATAACCAGACACGTAATTACGATATTGCGGCGGTTTCTGGTGAGACTACCAGTGGAATTTCGCTGGGTGCGATTTATAAATTTTGATTAGCGCCAAGCGGCTGTGGCGTTTTGTTCGAAGGGAGTGAAGTGGTGTTGGCAGAGGTCGCGCCACAGCCTCCGGGGCGCGCCGTGAACCCATCCCTGGGGGCTTGGGCATAGCGTCCCTGCTATGCACAGTCCCGGTGGCTGCACCGCAACCTCTGCCGCTCGAACATCGCGGCTATTCCAGTCAATCTAAATCCCACAAAACTTTTCGTTGGCGCCGAGCCGGAGTCGGCGTGTGGTGTGGGGGACTCTCTTAAACAGGGATGTTTAAGTGAAGCCTACAGGGACGTATTCACGGCGTGTCCCGCACACCAAGCGGCGGCCTCGGCGTTGTCTGTTCGGAGTGCATGAACTGCAAGAGGTTTTTACAGAGAATGGTGGATAGGGCAGAGAGGTCAGGGCACAGCCTCCGGGACGCGCCGTGAACCCATCCCTGGGGGCTTGAGCATAGCATCCCTGCTATGCACAGTCCCGGTGGCTGCACCGCAACCTCTGCCGCTCGAACATCGTAGTTATTTCAGCCAATTTACATCCCACCAAACTTTCTGCTGGCACCAATCCGGGGTCGCCGTGTGGTGTGAGGGACTCTCTTAAACAGGGATGTTTAAGTGAAGCCTACAGGGACGTATTCACGGCGTGTCCCGCACACCATGCGCGATCTCGGCGCTGTTTGTTCGAAGTGATTTAGCAGATGCGGCAAATATCTGAATTCCATTGAACACCAGGACTTATTTGAAAAAGACAATAATAAGTAGTTTGTCATAAAACCGTCATAAAACGGTTATACAGTGCACACAGTCGCAAGGCGGACTTCCGCCCTGTGTTTCCCCCTTGCTAAGGATGATACTGGAGCACTCGATGAACGCAAAAACAACATTGATCAAAGCGCTGGCCCTGTTCGGTAGCTTTTTCTTTGCCCCCCACTTGCACGCCGAGGTGAATGCCGACCTTCCAGCTTATGAAACGGTGTCTGGTGTTTCGGGTAACGTCAACAGCATCGGCTCTGACACCCTGAACAACCTGATGACACTCTGGGCCGAAGAGTTTGCCAAGTTTTACCCCAACGTAAACATCCAGATACAAGGTGCTGGCTCATCTACCGCCCCGCCGGCATTGACTCAAAACACCGCTAACTTTGGTCCGATGAGCCGCGAGATGCGTGCCTCGGAAATTCAGGCCTTTGAATCTCGTCATGGCTACAAGCCCACTGCAGTACCCGTAGCGATTGATCTGCTGGCACTGTATGTCAATAAAGATAACCCCCTTGAAGGGCTGACCCTGAGGCAGGTGGACGCCATCTTCTCAGCTACGCGGCGCTGTGGTCATCCTCGCGATATTACTCGCTGGGGAGATGTAGGCCTTGAGGGCGCTTGGCAGAACCGTGATTTTTCTCTTTACAGCCGCAATGCGGTATCGGGAACTTATGGTTACTTTAAAGACGAAGCGCTTTGTAGTGGGGACTTTAAGGCGAGCATTAACGAACAGCCGGGTTCCTCCTCAGTAGTGCAAGGCGTGACTGAATCGCTGAACGGCATTGGTTACTCAGGTATTGGTTATCGCACTTCTGGCGTGCGGGTATTGCCTCTGGCACGTGATGAGAATAGTTCTTTTGCCGAGGCTACTGCCGAAAATGCCGCCGATGGCAGCTATCCGTTGGCGCGTTACCTCTACGTTTATATCAATAAGCATCCCAACCGCGATCTCGCTCCTCTGGAGGCGGAGTTTGTCAAAATGATTCTTTCTCGCCAGGGGCAAGAGGTGGTCGTGCGGGATGGCTATATCCCCTTGCCAGCACCCGTGGTGAATCAGGTGCGGGCAGAGCTGGGTCTTAATTAAGTTATCTCGACGCTCTCTTCAAGTAGGCGCCGTTATATAGCGGCGCCTGTTTTTGTCATAAAAGTGTCATAAAGCGTTGTTAGCATGCCTTCGGCGACGAGCAGCGCCGCATTCTCTCTAGGTTCAGGATGGTTTGAACATGTCAGAAATATCGCCCAGCAGGCGTCATGGCGGCAGCTTGCTCCCCAATACGGAACAGCGCAAACGCTTGCGCAAGTTAAGGATGCTTAAGGATCGGTTGTCGCGCTATGGGGTAACGGCTGCCGGTATGGCTGTAGTGGGCGCACTGGCACTAATTTTTATTTATCTCTTTACTGAAGTTGCGCCTTTATTGCGCTCCAGTTCGGTGACGGTTACCGGCGCTTATGCCTCGCCTGTTTCCACGCCCGCTGATCCGGCCGAGCATTTGGTGCTGGAGCGATACGAAGAAATTGTGGCGAGCTTTAGCCGCAGTGGCGAAGTGGCTTTTTTTCGGGTGGATGATGGCCAGGTGCTTTCCCGTCATTCGGTTCCCTCCGCTGCAGATGCGGGTTTCAGCACGCTTGCGGCGGGCCAGTCTCACGAAGGGTTGGTGGTTTACGGTTATGACAATGGTGCTATCGGCATTGTGCAGCCAGAATATCAACTGAGCTATCCCAATGACCAGCGGCTGATTACCCCTACACTGAATTATCCTCTGGGCGAGCAAACCTGGCTGTTAGATGAGGCCGAGCAGCCCTTGCAGGCACTGGCGATACAAAATACTCCCGCAGGCATTCAAGTGGCAGCGGCGACTGCTGACGGGCGTTTATTGCTAAATATTTTCGAGAGACGTGAAAACCTTTTTAGCGGCACAGTGCAAATCATTCAACAGCGCTACACCTTGCCGTCCTTGCCCGGTGAGGCGCAGCCGGTGCATTTGTTAGTGGATAAAAGCGGTCATCACCTGGTGGTGGCGGATGACCGTGCGCACCTGCATTATTATGCTATTGATACGCCCGCTGCGGCCCATTTGGGCATGTCTATTCCCACTGACCGCGGTCAAACAACGGCGCTGAAATTTCTGGTGGGCAACAGCTCTTTTGTTTTAGGTACAGATACCGGTAGCGTCAGTCAGTGGTTTATCTTGCGCAATGCTGATAACCACCATGAGCTGCTCAGCGTACGCGATTTTAATTCTGTGCCAGGCGCTGTGACTGAGCTGACACCAGAGTATATGCGCAAGGGTTTTCTGGCGGCAGATGATCAAGGCCATGTGGGCTTGTATTACGCCACTTCCAGTAACAATCTGGGAGTGACGCGCCTGCAGCAAGAGCCGGTGTCGCAATTGGCGATCTCTCCTATCAATGGCCGCTTGGTGGCGCTTAACCAACAGCAGCAACTAACACGGGCTGATGTGTGGAATCAGCACCCTGAAATTTCCTTTCGTTCCCTCTGGCAAGAGGTTTGGTACGAGGGGCGCGCAGAACCGGATTATATTTGGCAATCCTCTTCGGCCAGTGATGAATTTGAACCCAAGATGAGCTTGGTGCCCCTGACAGTGGGTACCCTGAAGGCGGCATTTTTCGCCATGTTATTTGCCCTGCCTTTAGGGGTGATGGGCGCAATTTACACGGCGTACTTTATGACGCCCAAATTGCGTGGTGTGGTTAAACCTTCTATTGAAATCATGGAAGCATTGCCGACGGTTATTCTCGGGTTTTTGGCAGGTTTGTGGCTGGCGCCTTTTTTGGAAAGTCATCTGCCGGCGGTGTTCAGTATTTTGCTATTGATGCCTCTGTTGATGTTGGCGGTGGGCTGGAGTTGGAGCCGTTTACCGGAAGTGCTGCGGGGCAAGGTGCCCGAAGGTTGGGAAGCGGCGATATTGGTGATTCCCATTTTGTTGACGGGCTGGTTTTGTGTGGCTTTGAGCCCACATGTAGAAGTGTGGTTTTTTGATGGCAGCATGCGCCAATGGTTTACCAACAAAGGCATTACCTACGATCAGCGTAATGCCTTGGTAGTGGGTATTGCTATGGGCTTTGCGGTTATTCCTACCATCTTTTCCATTGCTGAGGACGCGGTATTTAATGTTCCCAGACACTTGACGCAAGGTAGTCTGGCGTTGGGCGCAACGCGCTGGCAAACGGTGGTGGGTGTTGTATTGCCGACCGCCAGCCCCGGTATTTTTTCCGCCATTATGATGGGCTTTGGCCGCGCTGTGGGTGAGACCATGATTGTGTTAATGGCCACGGGCAACAGCCCGGTTGTGAACTTTAATATTTTTGAAGGTATGCGTACGCTGTCGGCCAATATCGCTGTAGAACTGCCGGAAACAGCCATTGATAGTACGCATTTCAGGGTGCTATTTCTTGCGGCACTGGTGTTGCTGGCGATGACCTTTATCGTCAATACGCTGGCTGAAAGTATTCGTCAGCGTTTGCGCGCACGCTACAGCAATCTGTAAGAGGGAGACGAAGATGAGGAAGAATTGGTTTAAAAGCGGGGCTCCCTGGATTTGGCTGAATGGCGGCGCTGTGGCTCTGTGTATGATTATGGTGTTTGGCCTGCTGGGACTGATTGCCATTCGCGGCTTCGGCCATTTTTGGCCCGATCAAATTATTTATACCACCGCTGTTGATCGCCACGGTGAACAGCATGAAGTGCTGGGCGAGGTGGTGCGTAGCGAAGTGATTTCTGCCGCTGTTGCGCGCGATAACGGTTTTGAAGTCGATGGCGAGTCAGGTATTTTTCGGCGCTATCTATTTAAAGTG
>Ga0209075_1002994_pt1 | contig 14430 bp, 12 predicted proteins | sample Stecom2011_FD_187523 | JGI IMG/M metagenome (GOLD analysis project Ga0209075, IMG submission 187523) | Agricultural soil microbial communities from Utah to study Nitrogen management - Steer compost 2011 (SPAdes) (version 2) | ecosystem: Environmental > Terrestrial > Soil > Agricultural land... | reverse complement strand
GTTTTGAACAACTCGATTTTGCCTTCCGCGGCCAGCGCTTCGTAGTGCTCGTAGCGTTCGCGGAATTCGTTGCCGTAAAGGTCGTGCAAGTCTGGCACATCGCTGGGGCTGAACAGGGTCCAATCGCGGTCTTGGCGCATACGCTCGACCAGCAAGTCCGGCACCCAGTTGGCGGTGTTCATATCATGGGTGCGGCGGCGTTCGTCACCGGTGTTTTTGCGCAGCTCCAGAAACTCTTCAATATCCAGATGCCAGCTTTCCAGATAGGCACACACGGCACCTTTGCGCTTGCCGCCCTGGTTTACAGCTACGGCGGTGTCGTTCACCACTTTCAAAAACGGCACGACGCCTTGGCTTTGGCCGTTGGTGCCCTTGATGCGGGAGCCCAGAGCACGCACGGGCGTCCAGTCGTTGCCCAGTCCGCCTGCCCATTTCGAGAGCATGGCGTTGTCGCGAATGGCGCCGTAGATGTCTTCCAGATCGTCGCCCACGGTGGTGAGGTAGCAGGACGACAGCTGGGAATGGCGGGTGCCGCTGTTGAACAGTGTGGGCGTGGAGGCCATGTAGTCGAACGAAGACAGCAGATTATAGAACTCGATGGCACGGCTGTTGGGGTCGTCTTCACGCAGCGCTAAGCCCATGGCCACACGCATGAAGAATACTTGGGGCAGCTCCAAACGGTCGCCTTTCCAGTGCAGGAAGTAACGGTCGTAGAGGGTTTGCAGGCCGAGGAAGCCAAACTTCTGGTCGCGCTCGGACTTGATCGCGGCACCCAGCTGATCCAGATCGAATGCAGCCATGGCTTCATCCAACAGCTCGTAGCGAATACCTGCGTGAATAAAGGCACTTAGGGCCTGTGGATAAACGTCGGCGAGGCTCAGGCTAGTGTCGAGGTTCAGTGCGGTGACGCTTTCAAGGCGCAGTTGTTCCAGCAGCAAGCGGGCGGTCACAGCGCTGTAGTCTGGCTCCCGCTCGATGCGGCCGCGGGCCGTCATAATCAGAGCGCTCAGTACTTCGGCTTCGTCGATGCCGTTGTAGAGGTTGCGAATGGCTTCTTCCACCAAGGATTCGGTTTCAATACCTTCTAAACCGAGTGCTGCACTGTCCACTTGCTGCTTCATCAAGCCCAAATCCAGTGGTACGGTGCGGCCATCGGGCCGTTTTACCGTCAAGGTTGGGTGAGCTTCTACAGGCTCATGCTGTGCACGTTTGCGGGCATGTTCTTCGCGGTAGAGTACATAAGCGCGGGCCACCTTTTGTTCTTCTGCGCGCATCAGGGCCAGCTCTACTTGATCTTGTATGTCTTCGATGTGTACTCGGCCACCTGCTTTCAGGCGACGGCTGATGGCTTGTACAACTTGCTCGGTTACCCGGTGGACAGCGTCGTTGATACGGGCAGAGCCCGCAGCTTGATCGCCTTCAACAGCGAGGAAAGCCTTAGTAACCGCTACGCTGATTTTAGACGGGGTAAAATTGACCAGATTGCCGTTACGCTTGATTACCTGAAGGGTTTCGGTGGCGGATGACGATGAAGGTCGGGGCTCGGCGAGAGCGGTCGCAGACATGTGCTTTTCTCCTGAGTACGCGTTAAGTCCGTAACCTTCGCGTACGCAGGACAAACCAGCACAACAGCCTGTAGAGGCTGTTCTATGCATTGTTTGTTGCTGCTTACCTTGTAGGGCCTAAGTTGGCGCCTGAGTCGCGAAGGTACAGTATGTATTCCTTGGCTGGTCTTCGGACTCAGGGGCATGAACCTGTCGGTTCTGCCTTGCGTGGCGACTTCCCGGCTTGCGCCAGTGTCTTTGTGCCACGCTCGTTCCCCAATACCGCTGCGCGTCAGTTCCGGATTCTCACCGGATTCCCGAATACCATATTTGGTATTCAACCAAGGATTACGGCACTATATACGGGAAAATTTCGAGAAACAAGGCAACTTTACCGGCTCGCCGCCCTACCACAAACACACTGCAAAGTGGGACAATTTTATGCTGATCACCACCCGCGCTATTAGTTGGCTTGTTGTTACTCTAGCCAGCCTCGCCTCCCCGCACCTTCTGGCACAAGAGCCGCTGCTCCCTGCATTCTCCAAAATGACATCGCTGACAGACGGTTGGGAGCCGCTGGAGTTCCCTGACATAGAAACACATTCCCGCTACGAACTGGTGCTTGAGAATGGTGTTCAGGTTATTCAGGCCAACACCTCCGGCGGAGCGTCTGGCCTTATCACACGGTTGGATACACAGCCAGAAAGTTCACCGATACTGAGCTGGCGCTGGAAGGTATCTAATGTTTTTGAGAAGGGCAATGCCCGTACAAAACCCGGCGATGACTACCCTGCCCGGATTTACATCGCCTTCGAGTTTGAACCAGAGAAAGCTGGATTTTTTGAACGGGCCAAGCGCAAAACCGTAGCACTGCTCTTTGGTGCAGAGCTACCGGGCAATGCCTTGAACTACATTTGGGCAAACACTCTGCCGGAGGGCGAATTTATACCCAACCCCTATACCGACAAAACCATGATGATTGCCGTCAACTCTGGCAAAGAGAAAGCCGGGGAGTGGGTGAGTATAGAACGGGATATTGTTGCGGATTATCACCAAGCCTTTGGGGAAAGCCCTCCGCCCATTCGGGGTATTGCAATCATGTCGGATTCAGACAATACCGGCGAAGAGGCAACTGCTTGGTATGGCGATATCACTCTCACCCGCGCTGACCCCAACTAGAGCGCCCTCTTAACGGTGCTCTTCAGGAAATCCGGGGATAACGAAGCCTGCCTTGAACTCCCGAACGGGCGCCACTTCACCCCGGCTGAGAAGGCGTAGATAAGCATCGTCAAGCTCCTCCCGGAGCGGTGATGCTCTGGGGCTCGCCAGAGAATAAAGCCATGCTGAATAGCGTGATCGCAGTTCCGAACCACGAATTCTATGAGTGGGTTGTTGGCGCAGTATTTCCTCAGCCGGTTCAAGGTAATCCAACACATAATCTCCGCGCTTGAGCCTCAACATCTCAAGCGCTGCGCGATTATTAGGCGCCTCGGTTAACCGTATGCGATCAGATTTCTCGAGCCAAGAAAGCAGGCCTCCGTAGGTGTAGCCATTGATTACAATAACGGTTTTACCCTCAAGCTGATCAAAATGTGTCAACGGGGTCGAGTCCTCTAGGTGCCAGGCGTACAACTTAACCGGGTATACATTCACCCAGCTCTCTAGCACCTCACCCTGAAGCACCGGAACCCCGGAGAGACCAGGAAACAAATCAATCGCGCCGCTTTTTAAATACAGATAAGCCCGGCTTATAGGCAAGTAAATAAACTCGGGCTCATAGCCTGCTTCCTCAACAACTTTTCGAGTGAGTTCAATAAAATAGCCCGCAGGCTGGCCCTGTTCATTCTGGTATTCAATGGGAGGGAACTCGGTATAACCAATGCGCACTGCATTTCCGCCCGTATCAGCCAACACAGGCTTTGCGAGGACAACAAGCCCCCATAGCGCAAACACAATCACACGCCGAGCGAAAAAGTGCCTGATAGAAACCGAGGCACAGTGAGAACGCCAAATTTTTTGCATCTTAGATATGGTACATAACCATATACAATCCCACACCTCCCATCACCACCGTGTAAGGGAACGCCATAACAACCATTCGACCATAGGACAGCCGAACCAATGGCGCAATGGCCGATGTCAGCAAAAACAGAAAAGCGGCCTGACCATTGGGGGTTGCTACGCTTGGCAAGTTGGTGCCGGTATTGATTGCAACGGCAAGGCTCTGAAAGTGCTCATAACTGATACTGCCCGCATCCAGAGCTTGTTTAATTTCACTTATATAAACCGTTGCCACAAACACGTTATCGCTGATCATCGAAAGCAGGCCGTTGGCAATGAAGAACATGCCCGGCTGCTGCCCTTCCGGAAGTGACAGCACGTAGTCGATGACGGGTTTGAACAAATGCTGTTCGTGGATCACCGCGACCACTGCAAAGAACACAACCAGAAGCGATGTGAACGGCAGAGACTCTTGGAAGGCTTTACCTATTTGGTGCTCACTGGTTACGCCGGTAAACGAGGTAATTAGAATAATAACAAGTAAACCAATCAGGCCCACTTCGGCCAGATGCAAAGCCAAACCCACCACCAGAATAACCGCCGCGCAAGCCTGTACCCAAAGTGCCGCCTGATCAGCCTTGGTGCGCTTGGCGCGCTCGTTATCCGCAAACTCTTCCAACACACGACGCACCGATTTAGGCAAGCGACCGCCATAGCCAAACCAGCGCATTTTCTCCAGTACCCAGCAGGTTACTAACCCGGCTGCCAACACCGGCAAGCTCACCGGCGCCATGTGCAGGAAGAACCCGATAAAGTCCCAGCCTACTACCTTGGCAATCAACAGGTTTTGGGGCTCGCCTACCATGGTTGCAACGCCACCAAGGGCCGTGCCTATGGCACCGTGCATTAGCAAGCTGCGCAGAAAAGCCCGAAAGTTTTCCAAATCGTCGCGGTGCAGCTCAATAACCTCGTCATCACTATCGGAGTTGTGATCGCTGCTCTGATACCCCTTACCAGAGGCCACCTTGTGATAAACGGAGAAGAAACCGACAGCAACACTGATGATAACGGCGGTGACCGTCAGTGCATCCAAAAAAGCGGAAAGCACCGCAGCCGCAATGCAGAACAAAAGAGACAGGGCCGACTTAGAACGCACTCCCACCAAAATCTGGGTGAACGCAACTAGCAGCAGATCCTGCATAAAATAAATACCTGCCACCATGAACATCAGCAACAGAATAACCGGGAAGTTGGTGAGCACTTCCAAATACACCGCGTCTGGCGTGGTTAGGCCTATCAACAAGGCTTCTATTGCCAGCAAGCCGCCGGGCAGCAGAGGGTAGCATTTCAGAGCCATGGCAAGGGTGAAGATAAACTCGGCGATAAGCAGCCAGCCCGCAGAAACCGGCCCTAACAGGTACATCACAATCGGGTTGACGATTAAAAACAGGACGATGATCTGCTTGTACCAGACCGGAGCCTTACCAAGAAAATTGCTGGTGAAGGCGGAAAAAATGGTTGTGGGCATTGCGGGAGTCTTCTGGGTTAGCGGGCCAAAATAGTATAGGGCGACAAGCCTGTATCTTCCTTGATATTTCTGCGCCGGTTAATGGTATAAAGATACAGGATAGCCTTATTCTTTAGTACTGCCAGCTTCGCACCACTCAGCGCGCTCTAAACAGACTCTGAGTGGAAAACAGCCCTGAACCTCCGGTGTTCTTTGAGTACAGCGTCACTCCCTCTTGCAATCAGCCTTACAGGCTCTCTCGGTAAACACTGAGCTAACCGTGAAGCAGACAGCGGCGACAGAGTGCCTAACCGGGGGTAACCGCCAATGGTCTGGCGATCATTCAGCAAGACAATCGGCTGACCATCCGGTGGCACCTGAATGCTGCCGAGACTAATGCCTTCTGAAATAAGCGTGTTGATCTTGCAATTCAGCCGCGGACCTATAAGGCGCACACCCATTCGGTCAGCACGGTCATCCACTTGCCACCAAGTATTAAATGCGTCGAACAGGCTGCGACCAGTGAAAGATGCAATCTGGGCACCCGGCAGAAGATCCAGCACCGCTGGCTGGCTGAAATCTGGCAAAACATTCTTCGGAGCTTCAGTTGGCGCGTTTGCCAGTTGTTGGCCGGAGCCTGAACGATTAACCGAAAGCTCATCGCCTGTTGCCAACTTTGCGCCATTGCCTTCAAAACCACCCAACTCTTCACGGGTTACGCAAGCCACGCTGCCCAACACGGGCTCTGCCGCAAAGCCACCACACACAGCAAGATAAGCCCTTAGCCCACTTACAGGCGCAGCGAATGTCAGTGTGTCGCCAGCTTTCCAGCGTGTTCGCTGCCACAGGGCGACGGGTTTGTGCTCAATAGTTGCGCCCAAGTCTGCACCGGTAATCGCGATTTCCAGATCTCTTACCGCGATGAGCTTTAGACCGCCGAAGGTGACCTCCAGATTCGCCGTTCCCCAAGGATTGCCAGTGAGATGGTTGGCCCAGGCCCAAGAGTAAATATCTGCTGGCCCGCCCTGAGTAACACCTAAATGCCGCACCCCAAACCGCCCGCTATCTTGCAGCAAAGCGAGAGGCCCGGCGCGCAACACTCGGATATCCGCCTCAGGCGAGTTATGTTGTGTCACGTTATTGGCTCCAGTGGCGTGGTGTTTCCGCCCTCACGCTCAAATACCTCGCGGCTCACAGGGACAAAACGTACCCGATCACCAACCCTTAGAAGGCTAAACCCCTCACGCTCACGGTCGAATAGACGGGCACTGGTGCGCCCCAACAGATTCCAACCGCCGGGGGTTTCAGTTGGGTATGCCGCTGTTTGGAGCCCCGCAAGAGCAACACTTCCGGCTGGTACCCGCTTACGGGGCGTATCCAGACGCGCGCACTCAAGGCGTGGGTCGACTAACCCCATAAAGGCAAAGCCCGGAGCAAAACCCAAGGCAAAAACCTTATAGGTACGCTGGCTGTGGGCTTCAACCACTTCACTAACCGCCATACCCGCGCCTTCAGCCACCCTTTGTAGTTCTGGGCCTACGCTAATGTCGTACCAGGTGGGCAATTCGTGCACCTCACCTTCATGGGCAGTCTCTTCCGGCTCTAGACCAGCCAACGTCTCGCAAATAATTGCCCGCGCCTGCGAGGGCGAGACATTAAGCGGGTCAAACACAACCAGAAGCGTTGTATAGGAAGGTACGAGATCAACTAGCGCATCGCCAAAGGCCTCCTCACACCGGCGCGCCAGCGCAGACAACCAAGACACATTGCGCTCGTCAATCGACGCAAACATCCTGACAATCCAGGCATCCAACCCGGCAGATTCGAGCACCGGCTTCCAACTCACGGTGAGATTGCCTCTTCCACAGCCTGCGCGACGCCAAGCACACTGCGATCGGAGCCATGTCGGCCAACTAACATCAGGGCGCTGGGCAAGTCACCACTTGGATGGTTTGGGAGCGTAATAGCGCAGAGATCAAGAAGGTTCGCGACCGTTGGGTTGCGTAATACAAGTAAGTTCAGGCGCAAGTAATCCGCGTCGCTCTCCAGCTCTGTGAGCAGAGGTGGTGCAATAGCAACCGTGGGTGCAAGAAGTCCGTCGTAGGCACTAAGCCAATGGTCTGCCTGCTTTTTTAGCGCCGCCCGTAGCTGCAGTAGGTCGAGGTAATCTGCAGCGCTGATACCCGCGCCCCGCTCCATGCGCTCCCGCACCCGTGGGTCGTATTCGTTTCCATGTTGCTGCAGCCAATGGCGATGGACATGATAGCTCTCAGCGGCTGCAAGCCCTCCACTCTTCATAAGCTCCGGTAATCTATCTAACACAGGAACCTGTGTTTCCACGATATGGGCCCCACAATCGCGCAGTTTGCGCAGACTGCTGGCGAACGCTTCAGCGACCCCGGAAGACAAGTCATCCAGCATGTAGTTGGTGGGTACCACAAAGCGGCGGCCGCGCAGATCTGCCTGACGGTTCTTCTGCCAAGACTCCCCTGCCATCACGGCATCCAAACGCGCACAGCAATCAACGCTATGAGCGATAGGGCCAATGGAATCGAGGCTGTGAGATAAGGGGAACACACCATCACGTGGTATGCGTTTTTGGGTAGGTTTGAAACCCACCAAACCGCAGAAAGCTGCAGGTATGCGCACCGATCCGCCAGTGTCACTTCCAATGGCTGCTACAGCCATTCCACAAGCGACAGCGGCTGCAGCTCCGGATGATGAGCCTCCGGATATACGGCCTGGTGCTAGCGGGTTGGCAGGCGTGCCGTAGTGCGGGTTAAGCCCAAGGCCTGAGTATGCAAATTCGGTCATGTTGGTATGGCCGGTGATAACCGCTCCAGCCCGGCGCAGGCGCGAAACAATCAGCGCATCGTTTTGTGCTTTCTGGCTCCACCATTTGGAGCCGGAATGGGTCACTTCACCGGCAACATCAAACAGCACTTTTAGTGCAATGGGCAGCCCGGCAAGCTCTCCCATTGGCACACTACTCTGTTGCAGCGTATCAATAGCGGCGGCCTCAGCTCTGGCTGTGCGATCAAAGCGGGCGGTGTAAACCTGATTGGCAGGGTCATCGTAGTGATCGATATTGCTGAGGCAGCTTTCAAGAAGCTGACTGGCAGACAATTTGTTCTGCTGCAGCCTCACCAACAGCGACGATAAGGTTGCCTCATTCAGCGTTAAAGGTGGCTGGCCAGATTGTCGTTTCATATTCCCACTGCGGTCTCATGGTAGATGTTGCTCAAAGTAATTTCTGGCTCCCAGTCTAGTGGATACCTTTGTTAACGCACAGAACGATTGGCAACTGATGAGTTTTCAGATTTTACTGAGGCCCTATCGAGCTTCTTTTACAACTCCTCCGGGCTTCCGAACCCTTGTGACCTACTTTTCTGCCAAGCGCTCAATGCTGGAACAAAGGCCACCAACAAGGCCGCCAGCGGCACAGAAGCCAGCAGAGCCCACTCCTCTAGGTTCAGGGGGCGCAATTGAATTTGAATGCCGTAATTTGTCAGTAACCAAGGGCCAAGTATTGAGATTGCGAGCGAGCTCAATACAAGCGCGGTCAAACAAGCCACCACTGCAAGCCCCAAGCATTCGATCACATAGAGGCTGGCGATCAGCCCGGGAGATGCGCCGGTCGCGCGCAGGATCGCAATCTCATGTGCGCGCTGGGCTTGCAGTGTGAGCAGTACCGCAATCAACCCGATTAAACTGGTCACGACAACGAAGCCGGTTATACCAAGCAACGCCCGTTCAAACTGACTCATCAAGCGCCACAGTTCACTCAGGGCGACACCTGGCAAGATGGCAGAAAGTGGTTCCCCAGCGTACTGGTTAATGTCGCGCTGCACACGGAACGTCAGAATTTTACGATCTAGCCCGGCAAACACGGCGGTAATCGCGCTAGGTGTGAGATCTCGGGCCTGCGCCCGCTCGGGCGTGAGGGTGCGCCCTGAAATAGCGACTCCCGACTCCCAACCTACGTGTATCGCCTCCATTCCTTGAAGGCTGATATAAACTGCCTGGTCCACCGGTGTGCCCGTAGCCTCAAGAATGCCGGTTATCCTAAAGGGCGTGTCTTTGTGATTGGAGAAGCTGGTACGCCCACCCCCATGGGACAATATGACGTCATCATTGAGATGATGGTTCAGGGTTCTTGCAACGCCTGCGCCCAATACCACATCAAAAATCCCATCAAACCACTGACCACCTGCTAGCTCTAAAGGTTGACCTTGGCCGTACCGGAAGTACTCCTTAAACGCTTTGTCGGTGGCTACAACTCGGAACCCCTTGTAGCTGTCACCCAGTGAAATAGGAATCAGCCAGTCGATACGCGCATCTTTTTCGAGCGCCTGAAAAGTCGACCAGCGGATATTGTTTGTGGCATCTCCCATATGAAACACCGTGTACAGCAGTAGGTTAAGCTGGCCACTGCGGGCGCCGATAATCAGATCGGTATCGCTGATGGTGCTGGTAAACGATTGCTTCACCTCAGTACGCAAGTATTGAACGCCAAGTAGCAGGGTGACGCTAAGAGTAAGGGTGAGGCACACCAGCGCCAACACCTTGCGCCTGTACCAAAGGCTTGCTGTTGCAAGAGACAATGCGAGACGAAACTTCATGCTGACACCTGTCCGAGCTCAATCTGATGATGAAAGCACCGGGCAAGCGACCTGTCGTGGCTAACAAACACCACGGATGTGTTGCGCTCGCCTGCCAGTCCTAAGAGCAGGTTGATGAAGCGGTCACGGTTATCGCTATCCAATGCGGATGTAGGCTCGTCAGCCAAAATAATCTCCGGAGCCCCAATGAGCGCCCGTGCAGCGGCAATGCGTTGCTGCTGACCAATGCTGAGCTGGGTGACCTTGCGTTGCCAATGGCTCTGTGGAATCGCCAAGGCGGACAATAGCCGTTGTGCGGCCACTGTTGGGCTTTCCCCTGTAGCGGACTGGCGCCGGGATGAAAGTTTACAAGGTAAAGTTACATTGGCTTCGGCGGTGAGGTAAGGCACAAGGTTGAATTGCTGGAAGATCACACCGATATGATCCGCTCGGAAACGGTCGCGCTTGCCTGCACCTGACGTGTGGAATTCGGTGCCTAACAATTTGACCACGCCACTGGCTGGCGAAAGCATTCCAGCCAAGAGGCTTAGGAGCGTACTTTTACCGGTCCCGCTTGGGCCGTATAAAAAAAGGTGCTCGCCTCGAGGCAGGTTAAGATCAGGGAATCTTAACGTCGGCTGAAGACGATCCCAGCAAAAAGTAAGGTTTGAGGTTTCAAGTGCGGCAGGCTTATCGATAGAGCCATCTGCGCTGGATAATAACTGGCTGTTCATGTTGATCGTTAACGGCTCCGTGTATTATTCCAATATCTTATTCGCAGCCGCTTAAACGGCTGCAAGTTTTTCGGGGAAGTTTGCAATGCTCCACTCTTTTAATGGCCCTGCAAGGGCCTCCGTATCGGCTTTTCTGTTTTTTCTACTGAGCATATCGACGGTGCCTGCACACTCACAGCCACGGGAAATTGATTGGCTTGAACTCATGCCCGCCGAGGATCTGGCATTGCTCGAAAGCATGCCGGAACTGGAGCATGACGGTGATGGGCCTGCACTCTTGCCGGACGAAATTATGACCGGCCGGGTTGTTCCGGAAATGAGCAATATTGAAAGCAGAATCCCCGGTTTTGTCGTGCCTCTGAAAACAACCAAAGACATGCGCATCTTAGAGTTCTTTCTGGTTCCCTATTATGGCGCCTGCATACACGTTCCGCCTCCGCCGCCCAACCAAATTATCCACATAAAGTACAAACAGGGGTTTAAGCTTGAAGCTTTGTACGACCCCGTTTGGGTTGAAGGTACTCTGGTGATTGACCGCACCGAAACCGACATTGGCACCTCATCCTACTCCATGGTTGCCGAAGCCGTTGAACCCTATGAAGAGTAACCTCAGCGCCCAAGCTTAAAAGCCTGATTCCCGGGCTCCAATCGGGTTGCGCCCTGCCCATCTGGGCCAACCCATTCGATAGTGAGATGTTCCACGCCCGAAAAGCGAGTGGAAATAGGCGTTACCAAAGACACTGCTTGTTTTAGACCGGAGCACACCAGAACCTGAGTAACTTCAATGTCAGCGTGATGCTCCTCCTCGCCATGGGTGTGGGCATGAGCTTGCCCATCATCATGCCCTAGGTGCTGAACGTTAGCAGCCTCCACCGTGCATGTTGATTCGGAAGTATTGATGAGCGGTGTTGCCTTTAGCCAACTAGTGACGCTATCTAACGTTTGTTGTTGTTCCGTTGTACGCGGTTCATGCTCGAACCCTAGCAAGTTACCAGCAGGAGATTCGAACAATAAATCAACCCGATTATCGTTGAAAGCAAGTTGCAGGTTGGCCTGCCCGTGCAGATGTGAAGCGGGGTTGTCTGCGGCCATTAGGGGCGAACCGATGAGTGCTGAGGCGATGGTGATAACCACTCGTTTTCTGGAAAGCATTTCTTTACCTTATTGCAGTTAATACTAGGGAAAGTGTCTATATTCCCCACCCGTTAAACTTCAGATGGGCGGCTGAATATAGACGGTCACAATTTGGTCTTAGTGGGTTCAGCTAAGGCAGCACGAAGCTGCTGATCCAGCTGCTCAGGCTCCAATTTTTGGCTGATAATCTCGAGCCGGGACTCATCGGTCGGCTCCGCGTCTAGCAGCGTTAGAACACCCTCCACGGCATTAAACATCCACCAACCTTCGGTCGTGCGTGCCACCCCTTTGAAGCGCTCAAACTCCGCATTGGAGGCCAGGCTTTGCAACGCAATCGGATCAAACATCAGGTCTTCATGAACCCGCCAGCCCATGCTGTTATAACCTTCTCCCTGATTGAAGTAAGACTGCCAAGGCTCATCCTCCAGCGAAGGCTTCTCAGCCGAGGCTTTACGGTGGTGATGGTGGTGACTGTCGGGATAATGTGGAGGCAAGTTGCCCGAACTACCTGCTAGCCAATCTAGCGGAAGCTCACCGCCACTGATCTGCCCAATGCGCTGCTTTGCGGGTTGCCAAGTATTTGCCCAGTTATCAAATTGATCTAGCTGATGAGCCGTACAAAGATCTGTTTTGCTCGCCACCAACACATCGGCCACAGCCACTTGGTCATGAAATTGTCGGCTAGCAAGCACACGTTTGTCTTCCAACCTGCGCGGATCAACCAAGCAAACGGATGTGCAAAGACTCACTACATCTTTGTAAAACTCGCCCGTTAAGGTTTCGATTACCTGTGCCGGGTGGCCCAACCCTGTTGGTTCGATAAATAGCCGGTCCGGACGGGCAAAACTGATTAAGCTGTTAAGCCCAATCTGCATAGGCAGCCCGGAAACACAGCACATACAACCACCAGGCACCTCTTTAACCGCCACACCCTGATTTGACAAAAAGGCTCCGTCAATACCAACCTCGCCGAATTCATTAACCAACACCGCCCACCGCTCCCCTTCCGGCTTCTGCTTTAACAGGTTGAAAATTGCCGTGGTTTTTCCAGCACCGAGAAAACCAAGCACTAAGTGAGTGGGGATGCGTGTCGGATTGCCTGCCATTTGCTGACCCTTCGTTGTCGGATAAACTCTGCTTTACACCGAATATGTTATAACATAACATTTTAAAGCGTTCAGAAACACTCCATTTTGTGACCAAATCCCTCTAAGACGGTCTACGCCCAACAGGATAACACTCCATGTCTTGAATCAGGATTGGCTCGCTTCAATGTCAGAAATGCAATGTTATAACATCTAAAAGGAAGCTTTATGATCTACCACTCTCACCCCCTCCCCTCTATGTTGCGCCTCTTGGCACTGACCACCGCAACGCTCCTAACCGCCTGTGGCGGAAGCAGTTCAGATGAGGCGCACAACAACACAGACATCGATACCGGCGGGCGTCTGGCCCTGTTTGATATGGATGCGTCGGCCCTGAAGTTTTTGAACTTGGACGATGAACAGGTACTTACGTCCATGGCTATGGACGGTGAACCCCCATACCTCTATGCATCACCCGATCATCGGTATGCTGTTGCTATCCAACGTGAAGGCGATCGAGTGTCGTTCTTTGATGGCGGGCTCTATACAGAGGATCACGGCGATCATCTACACGACTATGCCGAAGCCCCGGCCATGCTGCCCTTGACGCTGAATGACCACAAGCCCACTCACTACACTTTGGGCGAGCCTTACGGTGTCGTTTTCTTTGACGGAGGTTCTGCTGCCCGTTCAAAAGTGACAGTTTTATCTGACGCATCCTTGGGGAACAGCTCCACTCTCGCCAGTCTCGATCTTGAAAACAACATGCACGGTGTTGCCAAACTGATTGGCGAGCACCTATTCGTGACCTACCGCGATAGTGGCATTACAGATACCACACTCCCAGCGGCAGTCGAGCGTTATCATTTTGACGGCTCTAGTTTCGGTTTCGAGACTCGGTACGACGAGGCCTGCCCGAAGCTCCACGGTGCCGCCGCTAACGCGCACAGTCTCGGGTTTGGGTGCGGTGACGGCGTGCTGGTGATCGACCTCCACGAAGCTGGCTATCCAGCTACAAAATTGGCCAACCCTGACAGCCTTGAAACAGGCGCACGCATTGGAACCCTCGTCGGCAATCACGACGTTGAAGAGCTGGTGGGCATTGCAGGAGACCAGCTCTTTATCATCGATCCAGAATCAGAAACGACTATTTACCAAGAGCTGGACATTGGCCCAGACGTAGCCCCACTCACCCAAGGATTTACGACTCACGGTGAGGTGTTCTATGTAGTTGGTAACGACGGCAGCCTACGGCTATTCAACCCCGCCGATAACTGGGCATTGTTCAAAACCGTTCAACTGATGGACGCGCCCAGCGAGGAAGATACCTTGGCGGTTACTGTATCGGCGGCTCAAGAACACGTGTTCGTACTGCACAATCAAACCGTGATTGAGGTGGATATGGCTGATGGTGATGTTGTCCGCAGCATCGACCTAGGCTTTAACGCGTCTTCCGTTGTCTGGCTGGGCCTGACAAATGGGGAGCACAACGAAGAACACTCGCACTAACCCATTCTGAACCTCACAAGGCAGGCCGGTGCTCACTGGTTTGCCTTGTTGCCTTGCCGTTGGAGTATCCATGTTAAATCGCATTGTACCTTTTACCGCCCTATCGCTGGCACTGCTCACAAGCGGTGCCGAGGCAAGCGAACTCAACCCAGACGTAAGCCTTACTCTGGATGGACACTACAAGCAGAATGACACCGCGCTGTCTCATCGAGAGCAAGGCTTTGGCCTAGGGCATACAGAACTCTCACTCTCCTCTCCCATAGACGACCTATTCTCGGGGCGGTTAACCACTGTTTTCGAAGAACATGATGGAGA
>Ga0209075_1002993_pt1 | contig 14431 bp, 11 predicted proteins | sample Stecom2011_FD_187523 | JGI IMG/M metagenome (GOLD analysis project Ga0209075, IMG submission 187523) | Agricultural soil microbial communities from Utah to study Nitrogen management - Steer compost 2011 (SPAdes) (version 2) | ecosystem: Environmental > Terrestrial > Soil > Agricultural land... | reverse complement strand
AGCTTCTCCTGCTAATGCCTTTCGGATTATAGTGGGAATCAATTTTTCTTTGTGCTGATAAAAACCATAATTATTGGAACAATTCGTTGTAACTACTGGTAAATTATAGGTATGAAAGTAACTTCTAACCAAAAAGTCGGAAGAGGCTTTTGACGCGCTATATGGGCTGTTTGGCGCATAGGCTGTTTTTTCTGTAAACAAACCTTCGGCACCTAATGCGCCGTATACTTCATCGGTAGATACGTGAAGGAATCTTGCATTTTTGTATTCTTCTTTAAGCTCGTTTAGATTTTTCATCCAACTAGCTCGGCATTGTTCTAAAAGTCGAAAAGTCCCAATTATATTCGAATGTATAAAAGCTTCTGGACCTGAAATTGAATTGTCTACGTGCGATTCTGCTGCAAAATGAGTCACATCGGTAATCGAATATTGGTCGAAAAGAGTTTTTAATAAATCTGCATCTGCAATATCGCCTTCTACAAAAGTGAAGTTTGGATTGTCCCAAACAACTTCTAAATTCTTAAGGCTTCCTGCGTAAGTCAGCTTATCTAGTACAAGCACGCGATAATCGCTCTCTAAATCCAATAGGTATTCCACATAATTTGCCCCAATAAACCCAGCTCCTCCAGTGACCAAAATTGTCTTCATTATCCTTCTTCTCTTTTTAATTCTTCTTTTAAGGCTAATGCTGCACGAATAATATAAATAACGAAGATAATAAACAGGTAAGCACTGACTAATAAGAATGGATATACGAGTATTTTTTTACTCATAATCCCTCTTCCGTAAAAATTAACTGCATTTCCATGGTTAAGCACTCGGAAGTTTTGTTCTAATTGTACTTTTCTGGCGGATAATTTATTAGTGATTTTTTGTGTTTCTGTTCTAGCATACATCATGGCTCCTAAATCCGAACCTCTAGCGCCTTCTACTACCATTGTTTTTGCATCAGAAGTGGCATGTTTTCCTTCCTTGGCTAAACTTTCCACATATTCGCCTAATGCTTGTACTAGCTTTTTATTCTCTTCTAATTGCATCTCGATATCGTTTAAAATAGCTCGATGCAAGTCGGCTGCATATTCATTCTCTCGCAAATAATCCAAAGTAGCTTCAAAAACCTTTAATCCATCTACCTCTACAGGGTAAATAACCTCTACTTCATAACTATAGTTAGAAAGCTCTATCATTCGGTTTAAGTCCTCTTTCTCTATAAGTCTATTTTCTATAATATAGTTTAGATACTGGAACTCCTCTCTATCCATTCCAGAGCCTTTATCGAAAATGGGCTTTACAGAATATTGAATGTCACTCAAGTCCATACCTTCCAGTGACATGCTTTTTTTGATCTCGTCATTATTCCTAGCAAACTTAGCATTGATTTCGCCGAACTCTCGCGTTAAGAATTCCCCGCTATACTCCGTTGCAGAAATAATAAACACTCGTTTATAGCGTGGATTTGCATCTTTGTAAAAATATGCAACGCCCAAACCAATGGCAATAAGCAAGATCAATGGAATGGCATGCTTTATAACAAATAGTACTGCTTTTAAGAAAAGTTGCACTACCTTATTCCAAAGTTTAAGGAACAACCCAAATAGCTCCTTCATAGAGATTTCCTCTTGTGCGTTTTTATTGTCCATCTTCCAATTCTAAGATTTGTTTTATTATCACATCGGTTATAGCATACGTTGGTTTTACACCACTCGTCCCTAAACCTCCAGATGCAAGAGTGCTACCGGTTTCCAAAGGATTGTCGGAAGCATAATAAGCATAGCGTACTTTTACATTCGGGCTGATATTTCCACGTATTTTAGAAGCGGCTTGAATCGCTTTTTGATAATGTGCTCCTTCCATTTCCAAACCTATAACATTCCATGTAGATTTTTGGAAGAAATCTAATACATCTCTGTTTTGCAAAGAGGTTCCCAATACCGAAACCATAGTTCCTGTATAGGTATCAATCCCGTACTCTACCAAGTCGGCTGCCGATATTTTATTGTCCAGCGGATAATTGTCTGCCGTTCCTTCGAAAACATGAGCCGATGGAATCATAATATCTCCTTTTCCTCCTTCTAAAATTCCTGCTTTCCCCATTATAGAAACCGAATCTACACGTAAAGGCTTCTTTGTTTCGCCAATTTTATATGGACGTAGCAACTCATCCATGGTTTCGAATGCTTGCTCGCCAAACGCATAGTCCATTACTACAATAACTGGAATGTCTTCTTTCTTTTTGTCTTTAAATAGATTTTTAGCATCGGGTAGTTTAGCTGTATCAAAAATCTGAACGTTTATATTGGTACCACTCCTATCCTCTATAAAATGCATTCCATGCTTCTTCGCCTTTTTCGAGACCTCATTTTGTAAAGCACCATTATTTCCGTCGCTAAGCACTTCGTAAATATCGAATTTATCTTTGCCCTTAAACTTATTACCTATTGTCTTCTCGGCAAATAGCGTGTTCATAACACTATGCATATTGGCACTTATAATATGAATAGGTCGATTCAATAAGTCTTGCTTATACAACATGTCTTTTATATCCAACGCCCAACGCTCTCCATGGATATGATGTCCGATTCGCTCGCGCAGGATGGGACTAAAAGTAACCACTCGTTTGTTATCATTGATCACTTCGTCTATGGCCAAGCGCCCTAGATTATAAATTATTGTAAGAAAGCGATGTGGGTTGTCGGGTGTAGAGAATGTTGGATACACCGTCATTAGCTCTTGGAAGGTTCTTCCTAAACAAGAAGAGGCATGCACCAAAGCTTTCTCAACATCTTCTGGAGTAAGCTCTTCGTTTTGGGTAAGAATATCCTCTAGTTTCTGCCAATCTCTCACTAAGTTTCCATTGTCGTCGATAACCACCTTTTCCATAATCTTATACGATTCTATATATAGAAAAGTAAGATGCGTAAGAATATCGTAGATCTCAGATTTACCTCGAGTCACTTCAATATTCATTTGCTCCTCGTCTATTCGGTAACAGTTTCTTCTTCGTTTGGCAGGTATAATTAATTTAAAGTGCGAATTTTTATATCCTTCTTCACTAGTTAAGTTTATAAACCTACAAGCATCAATTCCTTCGGGCAGTCTATCCATTACATACATCAAGCCCTGTAGTTCGGTTTTAGACTCTTTTATGGTTCCATATATTTCTGGGCGCAACGTAAGTAAAGCTTCTCGTAGCGCTTCTCCCGACACTCCCATGGGCTTATAAAACCCACGGTTAAACAAATGACGCATGGTAACATATATGCGTTCTATAGCACTAGTACTTTCTTGTGCTCGGGTACGTTCAATCATTTCCAATTCTTTCATAGTAACAAATATACTGTTTTAAGCGTATTATTCCACCAGTTGGTCTGCTATCGTCCTATCGTTGGCCAGTCTGGGTATTTTATTCTGCCCGCCTAGCTTCCCGCGATTTCTCATATAATCAATAAAAGTTCCTTTTGGGAGGAGGGTGATTTTTAATGGCTGCAAAACTTTTCCTTCGATCAAATCAAAATAATAGGAATTTTGATTTTTCATTTCTTCATCAAGGATTTTAGCCAATTTTGAAAGATCTTCTGGTTCTTTATCAAACTCGATTAACCACTCATGATAAGGCAACTCATCGTTGGCAGGATTTACCTGTGGCGCAACGGTAAACTCGGTTAGTCTAAAGTCCAATTGTGCTTGAGCTATTTGCATAGCATAGTCCACTTCTTTGCCGATAACATGTTCTCCAAAAGCGGAGATAAAATGAGAAAGTCGCCCAGTAACTACAATGCGATAGGGCTCTAAGGAAGTGAATCGGATGGTATCACCTAGGTTGTATGCCCATAATCCGGCATTGGTAGATAGAATAATTACATAATTTACGTCTTTTTCCACCTCGCCTATAGTAAGTCGCTTTTGCTCCTCGGTTCCATAAGTATCCACTGGAATAAACTCATAGAATATTCCCGAATCCAAAAGTAATAAAAGACCTTCGGCGTCTTGTCTATCTTGAAACGCCAAAAAGCCTTCACTCGCAGGATAAAGCTCAATACTATCGATTTTTCTACCGATTAGGTCTTCAAACTTAGTGCGATAAGGCTCGTAATTAACCCCTCCATATATAAATAACTCGAAGTTTGGAAACAGCTCCCCAACTGGTTTTCCTGTTTTTTGAACCAAACGCTCAAAATACATCTGCACCCACGACGGAATTCCACTTATAAGGGTCATGTCTTCGTTTAGCGTTTCCTCTACAATCTTGTCTACCTTGGTTTCCCAATCTTCAATTTTGTTGGTTTCCATGCTTGGCAATCGGTTTTTCTGTAAATAGTTGGGCACATAATGCGCTACTATTCCAGACAATCTACCATGTGGAATCCCGTTCTCCATTTCTAACTTAGGACTTCCTTGTAAAAACATCATTCTACCTTTCACAAAGGCTTTTTCTCCTGTTTCCTCTATATAGCTTAGAATGGCATCTCTAGTCCCATTTAAATGCTCGTTTAAGGACTCCTTGGTCAAAGGAATATACTTTGCACCCGAGGTAGTTCCAGAGGTTTTTGCAAAATACGATGGCTTTCCTGGCCATAATATATCCTCTTCTCCAGCCACAGCTTTATTTATATAGTGTATAAGCTCTTCGTAATCTCTAATCGGCACCTGTTTAGCAAAGTCTTGGAAGGTTTTAATAGAGTCAAAGTTATGGTCTCTACCAAATTCGGTATCCTTTGCTTGATTTATTAGATCTTGAAACACCTTTTCTTGTGTTTCTATAGGTTTTGATGCCCATTTGTTAATTTGCCAAACTGCGAGCTTCGCATAGTATTTGGATAAAGTTGCTTTTACGGACATTTGTTTTTTATAATTTAAATTTTATGAAATTTGTAGGGTCTATAGGATATCCATCGTACCACAGCTCAAAATGAAGATGTGGTCCTGTAGATAAATCTCCAGAATTACCAACGGTTCCTATAACCTCTCCTGCTCTGACTAATTCTCCTTGTTCTTTTGCTAAGCTAGCATTATGCTTATACACAGAAATAAGATTGTTGTTATGCTTTATAATAATAACATTCCCTGTATCTACAGACCATTCAGCAAAAATAATAACACCATCGGCAACCGACTTGACCGGTGTATGTGGCTCCGGAATAACATCTACTGCATAATGCTTCTTTTCTATTGAAAACCCCTCTGATATCTCCCCTTTTACTGGCGGAAATAGTATTAAGCTTACCACTGCATCACCAACTAATGGATTGTACTTATCCTCCTGTGCCACTCTTTCTCGTAACATTGAATCGGTAGCAGATGGCGTAGCTTTTATAATTTCGCTTAAGTCCATTTCCTCACTTCTTATAGCTTCTTTATCGAATTCTAAGGGTTCCACGTTACCAGATAGAACGAGTTTAATAGAATTTAAGTATTGCTCATTTTCTATTAAAACTATTTGTAAAGAATCTACTCGGCGTTCCAACTCAATCGCTTGACGAGTAACCTTCATCGACGAATATCCTGGAATATACTCTCTTAAGCCAGTAAATGCAATCAACATAATAGTCATTCCTATAAGTAGCAGTGCGAAGAGAGACCCGTATACAAATACGTTCAAGCGATTTAAGCCAACAGAAAACTGCTCTTCGAAAGTATCTTTGTTCAAGATTACCAAACGATACTTATAGAGCAGTTTTCGCTTTAAGTAATCTCTTTTTTTCCCTTTTGCTGCCATAGTTTTACAAATATAATGTAATCCTTAATAGTTATTGTCGTTATTAACTATTAGAAACTATCTAGTAAGGTTTTTATTTTTATCTTTGTACCAATTAAAATATATTTATATGGAAGCATTACTAATTCCATTGGCTATAGGGCCATGGCAAATAGCTGTAGTTGTTGTTCTAGTTCTTTTATTATTTGGAGGCAAGAAAATTCCAGAGCTTATGCGAGGCTTAGGTAGTGGTATAAAAGAATTTAAAGATGCTACCAAAGATGAGGATAAGACCGATAACAAAATAGATTAAATACTGTTCTTAAGGAACAAGAGACAATAGTCCTTGTAAATGCGTGCATTTACAAGGACTATTTATTTATTATTTATCTACAAATTTTAGGGTTTTTAGAATAGATTCCAGTTCAAACTGTAAGTCGCGTTTTGCTACCGATGGCGCATGCGTAAAGCCTTCTATAATTAAATAACGATTATTCGCTTTATCTTCTATAGCGTAATTCAAAAACGGTCCACCCATAAAAGCTCCTTTTACCTCCCAAGTTCCTTTGCTTTCGTAGGCTTTCTTTCCATCCATCTCCACTTCATGTAAAAAAGGCGCATACGCTTGTTCAGTAATAAACGGACTATCATCTTCTACTGGCAACAAAGCACTTCCGACTTCATCGCGCATTTTTATAATACTCCCTATTACATTATCCTCCTCTATATAATCTAATGGCACTTCGTAGACTATGATGTTTGTAGTACCAGCCTCTAAGCTTTTTCGAACCCAATAAAATTCGTCCGTTGCCAACGCAATCCGATATGCTGAGGGTACTTTTAAATCTATTCCGAAAGTCTCTTTTAGTCCTTTTAAATTCAATAAAGATAAATTGGTGCGTCGTTGCCTCTCTTTAAGCTCTTCTTTCTTAAATACATCTATTATAACCTTGTGGTTGTCTTTTATAAATGTTTCTAGTTGTTCTGTATTTTTCGCAGTAATCGAAACACCTATTTGAGGTTTGGCATACCAGTTTTTCTTAACAATTACCGTATCTTTCTCTCCTTTATTCACATATAAAAACAAGCGGCTACTTCGAACAAAGCCTTCAAAAGCATTTGGTGGTATTTGTCTCATAGAAAACAATGGTTCGTCTTGTGGCAACCCATCAGTAGGTGCTGCAAAATACTCTCTTAAGGTTTCTCCAACAGATTCATTCCAATACTCATTGGGCATTACTATTTGTAAACTGTTGATATTGCCATTGGAGGAAGGTAAATAAGTGCCCCTTTTCTGGCCTTCTTTATCTGAACAACCGCTCAATAACAAAGAAAATAGGATGAATGAAACATATAAAAATCGCATACTGATAGAGTTTAACTTAGTTAGTTTTAAGCTGTATTAAAAGCCTAAATTTTATCACTGCGAATTTCATTCCATTCTCTGCTTTTTTGAATGTATTTTTAGAAAACTTTATGATTAGGAATAAAAAAGGAGTCTTAGGCTTTATAAGACTCCTTTGTTTGCTATTAAAAATAGGTTATATCTCTGTTGGAAAACGTTATAAATTCGGAATAATTATTAGCATCTGTCCAATACGTAAGTTATTACTCCGTAAGCTATTCCATTGCTTGATTTGATTTACGGTTACCCTATACTGATTAGCGATTTTCCCTAAGTAATCTCCGCTTTTCACTCTATAGCGAACTTCAGCGGTTTGATTGATCAATTCAGGCTTTTCCTTTTTATCCATCTCCTCTTTTGCATAAGCATAGATTTTCTCCTCGTTGGCAACAAAGGTTCCAATGGCTTCTATAGGCAATCTTAGAATGTAGGATTTATCTTTTACGTAAGGAATAACATCTAATTTATAAGCTGGATTCAAATACTGAAGTTCCTTTAAAGGGATATCTGTAACTTTATTTATTTGTTGAAAAGTGATCTGTTCTTTTACGTGTATGGTGTCGGTTACGATGATAGGGGTTCTAGGACCTTCGTTATACAAGCCATGTTCTTCAGCATATTCAAAAATATACATGGTTGCTAGAAAAGCAGGAAGATAATTTGCTGTTTCCCTTGGTAAATAAGGCCGAATATTCCAATAATTTTGACTGCCACCAGATCGGCGAATCGCTTTACTCACATTTCCTGGTCCAGAATTATAAGCTGCTAATGCCAAATCCCAATCGTCAAACATTTTGTGAAGCGAGCTTAAATATTTACTAGCGGCTTCTGTAGAAAGCACTGGGTCGTTTCTATCGTCCACATACGAATTAGCCTCCAAGCCAAAAGCTTTTCCTGTTTGAAACATAAACTGCCACAATCCGGAAGCTCCAGCTGGGGATTTTGCTCTTGGGTCTAAAGCAGATTCCACAATTGCCAAGTACTTTAGTTCTAAAGGTAAATGATGTTTGTCCAAGACCTCTTCGAACATAGGGAAGTAATATTTACTTAACCCTATAATACGAGTGAGTCCCTTTTTTCGATACTTCAGGTATTGCTTGATGACGCTCTCCAACTTAGGATTGTATTCAATTTCGAATGGTGTTCTAGAGTTTAGCTCTGCCAAGCGCTCTTTGAGTAACTCTGTAGACAACTCGTCGTAGAGTACGTCTTCGTAGGTTTGTTCGGATATGGTTTCATACATTTCCTCATACCTATTGGAATCAAATAAAAAGGTCAACCAAAGGCTGTCAATTTTTTTCGCTTCCATTAAATCTTGCATAGTGTAGGAAATAGAATCGTTTAGTACGATTTTTTTTGTGGTCTTCCAAGTTGGTTTCTCATCGGTATTAGCCAATCCCATCTCGGCCAACAAATCCAAATCTATACTATAGGATTCTTGAGCGAAACTAAATAAACTAATAAATCCAAATAGAAGAAATAATAGTGCTTGTTTCATGTTTATATTAACGTATAAATACGGTTTTTATTTTGCTTGCTTTTGAACAGCTACTATTCCTGGCAAGGCTTTTCCTTCTAGCATTTCCAACATCGCTCCTCCGCCAGTGGAGATATAACTCATAGCATTTGTAAATCCGAACTGTTTAGCTGCTGCAACTGAATCGCCACCACCTACCAAAGAAAATGCCCCATTTTTGGTTGAATCAGCTATTGCTTTTCCAATCGCCTTGGTCCCTTCCTCAAAAGAAGTCATTTCAAAAACTCCTACTGGACCGTTCCATAAAATTGTTTTCGATTGTAAAATTACCTCACGGAATGCAGCGTTGCTCTTTGGCCCATTATCCAATCCCATCCAACCTTCTGGAATGGCATTCGCTAGCACGGTTTGTTTGTCTGCATCATTTTTAAAAGCATCGGCTGCAATAACATCGATAGGTAAATGAACGGTAACATTTTTTTCTTTTGCCTTCTTTAATACTTGCAAAGCGACTTCTAGCTTGTCGTCCTCTACCAAAGAGCTACCAACTTGACCACCCTTTGCTTTTATAAAGGTAAATGCCATTCCCCCACCAATTATTAAGTGATCTATGGCATCCAAAATATTTTCGATGATTGTTATTTTAGAAGAGACCTTAGCGCCACCAATAATAGCAGTTACAGGCTTATTGTTGTCGTGCAGTACTTTATTAATGCTCTCTATCTCGGATGCTAAAAGCAATCCAAAACATACATTTCCATCAAAGTAATCTACAATTACAGCAGTAGAAGCATGCTTTCTATGCGCTGTGCCGAAAGCATCGTTTACGTAGATATCTCCATTTTTAGCAAGAGCCATAGCGAAATCTTCCTCTCCGTTTTGCTCCTCTTCATAAAAACGCAAATTCTCTAACAATACAACCGAGCCTGCTGGTAAAGATTTAATTTTTTGCTGTACTTCTTCACCTATACAATCATCTATAAAAGTCACTGGAACTCCTAAAGTTTCAGAGACTGCATTTACAATATGTTTTAAAGATAAATCTTCCTCTTTGCCTTTGGGACGCCCTAAGTGCGACATCAATACACAAGTACCGCCCTTTTTTAAAATATAATCGATACTTGGCTTTGCTGCTTGAATACGTGTAGTATCCGTCACCTCATTACCTTCATTCCTTGGAACGTTGAAATCCACACGGATCAATGCTTTTTTATTGCTAAAGTCGAAGTCTTTTATCGTTTTCATTGCCTATAAATTAATCTTTCGCAAATATACATTATATCAGCACTTCTAAGCAAGCAGATCCTTTTCTATTTGCTTTTGCTCGAAAATGGCGTTTGCAATTTTATTTCCCTTAAAATAGCTTACATTTGCAGCATGTATTTCGACCAAGTTATAGGACAAGATCCGATTAAGAAGCAATTACTGCATGGCATTGAGCAAAAGCGAATTCCTCATGCTCAACTTTTCTATGGTGCAACCGGTAGCGGTCCATTGCCAATGGCTATTGCCTACGCACAAGCTATTTTATGCAGTACTTATGAGAAAGATTCCGATGCCTATAAGAATTGCGCTAAACGAGTGATAGAAGGGAATCATCCGGATTTACATTTTATTTTTCCTGTAAACAGACGAACAGGAATGAATAGGCCCGCCATCTCTAAAGACTATATGAGCGAATGGCGAAGCTTTATTGCCGATGCACCTTATGGCTCGGTGTACCAATGGTTGCAGCATATAGGGATTGGAAATAAACAAGGAAATATAGGCGTAGCAGAAGCAAAGGAAATAAGCAGATCACTCTCTTTCAAGGCTTTTGAAAGTGGCTACAAGGTACTTATCCTATGGATGCCAGAGTTGATGAATATAGCTTGTGCAAATGCCTTGCTGAAACTTATAGAAGAGCCACCTTCCAAATCGGTTTTACTATTGGTTAGCGAAGATGCAAACCAAGTACTTGGTACAATCCAATCTAGATGTCAGCTACTCCACCTCCCACCGCTTACAGAAGTGATTTTAAGCAAAGCGCTACAACAGAGAAATAGCTTACAAGCAAGCGAAAGCATCTTAATAAGTAAGCAAGCGCAAGGAAGCTATACCAAAGCATTAAGTTTATTGGACAACGAACGGATGGACACCACTTTCGAAGCTTGGTTTATTCAGTGGGTTCGAACTGCCTTTAAAGCACGGGGAAATAAATCGGTGTTATTGGAATTATTAGATTGGAGTGATACGGTTGCTGGCTCAGGAAGAGAAGCACAAAAACAATTCCTTCAGTTTTGCTCGGAGATTTTTAGGCAAGCTTTCCTACTAAACTACAAAACACCAGAATTGGTTTATTATGAAATTCAAGACGAAGGTTTTAAATTAGAAAATTTTGCGCCTTTTATTCACAACCATAATATCTATGAAATTTTTGAATCGATAGAAACCGCAAATTATCATATCGAACGAAACGGGAATCCAAAATCGATCTTCACCGACCTATCAATCCAATTAACTCGCTTGCTTCATAAAAAGCAGTAAATAGATTTTATTTATCTAGTTTTTATACTTTATAGAACTTTGCTATAAAAAACAGGCCATTTAAATTGAATTTAAGCGCACTTAAATAAATCGTCAAGGCTGCTACTCATTTGCACTATCAAACAGCCCTAAAGGCTTTTATTTGGTGTTTTTTGGTAGAAATAGACGACAGACGAGGGTTCTTTAGTGAAGCATGCCGATAGATTAGAGCGCAGCGCGTTTAGTCCGCCTTTTATCCAATTCGTTTTTCCTGTGCGATATTTTTCTGATAGTATGCAAACATAAAATGCGTCGAACCACATAGGTTTTGTTTTGGTTTGTGGAAGCGTTTCAGGAAAAATATTTTTCATAGCTTCTCTATCAAAATGCCAAAGATGTCTTGGCACGTCATAAGCCGCCCAAAACTCTTCATATTTTTTCGCATCCCAACTTTTATAATTTGGCACTGCGATAACCAAAACTCCTTCAGGTTTTAAAAGCGCCTGCAATCGATTTAGAGTTTCCTGCAAATTAGGGACGTGCTCTAAAACATGCCAAAGCGTAATTACATCGAATTGTTCGCCCTTTAATTCCTTTAACGAAGAAAGCAAGTGTAATCCTTTTTTACTTGCTAAGTTTCGAGCTTGCTCATTAGGCTCGACTCCGTAAACTTTCCATCCTTTATTTACCGCTACTTGTAAAAAGTCTCCAGTTCCTGCTCCAAAGTCTAGTAGCTTATTTTCGCTGGATCTAAGTTTTCCTATAGAACGAACCTTTTGCTTTAAGGTGATTTTTTTTACAAGCTGATATGCTTTTTCAAAAAGACTATCGGTGGCGTCGGTATGTGAAACATAAGCATCGGATTCGTAATAGGATTCTAAAGACTCTGGGACAGGTTGTGTTTCTAAATAACTTTGCCCTTCTCTTTTTACAATGGAAAAAGTCTCTCCAGAAACCATATAATCTTTGGTTTCCAGAACGACTTTTACATTCTTATCTTTTAATTCTATGTTTTGTTTCACGTGGAACACTTTGGATTATTATCTTCCCATATACACCAACAACACCGAAATATCATTTGGAGAGACGCCACTAATTCTGGATGCTTGTGATAAAGTAGAGGGACGTATATCTTTTAATTTCTCCCGTGCTTCAAAAGAAATAGATTTCATGCCATCGTAATTAAAGTTTGGTGGGATTTTTATTCCTTCTAACCTATTTAACTTATCTGCGTTGTTCTTTTCTTTTTCTATATAACCAGAATACTTCACATGGATTTCGGTTTGCTCCAAAACTTCTTGGTTAAAATTATGTTCGCTAATATACTCTTCCACAGAAGGTATTTTTCGCATATCGTCCATTGTAATATTCGGTCTAGAAAAAAACTTAAACATCTTGTCACTCTGATTGACCAAAGCGGAATTCTTCTCTTCGAAAATTGGATTTATCTCTTCGGGTGTGGCACTTGTTTTTTCGAAAAACGAAACAAAACCTTGAAACTCTTCTTTTTTCCTTTCCATGGTTTTCATCCTATCATCGGACGCTAATCCAATAGCATGAGACTTTGGAGTAAGGCGGAAATCTGCATTATCCTGTCGCAATAAGGTTCGGTATTCTGCCCTAGAAGTAAACATTCTATAAGGCTCTTCCGTTCCTTTGGTTATCAAATCGTCTATAAGAACGCCGATATATGCTTCATTACGTTTAAGAATAAATGGCTCCTCTTCCTGAATGGCAAGATGTGCATTTATTCCTGCCATCAATCCTTGGCAAGCTGCTTCTTCATAGCCAGTAGTTCCATTAATCTGACCCGCAAAATACAATCCAGAGATCAACTTTGTTTCTAAAGTATATTGTAATTGCGTAGGTGGAAAGTAATCATATTCGATCGCGTAGCCAGCTCTAAAAAACTTTACATTCTCGAATCCAGCAACTTCTTTCAATGCTTTATACTGAATATCCTCTGGAAGAGAAGTAGAAAATCCATTCACATAATACTCTACCGTATTCCATCCTTCTGGTTCCACAAAAATCTGATGGCGCTCTTTATCCGCAAAACGATTAATCTTATCTTCGATAGACGGACAGTATCTGGGCCCTAAACTTTTAATAGAACCATTGAACATGGGTGACCTATCAAAACCTTCTTTTAGCAAGTCGTGTACTTCTTGACTAGTGTAAGTCATATAACAACTGCGTTGTTCTTGAATAGGTTTTGTAAGCGAAGAATAAGAGAATTTTTTGGTGATTTCATCCCCGGGTTGTTCAATCATTTTTGAGAAATCTAAAGATCTACCATCTACTCTTGGCGGCGTTCCCGTTTTCATTCTTCCTGCCTCGAAACCTAGCGCTTCTAATTCCGCAGTAATTCCTGTAGACGCAGATTCACCAGAACGTCCACCACCAAATTGCTTTTCGCCGATATGGATCAACCCATTCAAGAAGGTTCCGTTGGTTAGAATTACCTTTTTAGCTTTAATTTCTAAACCCATCTGGGTTCTAACTCCCACTATTTTTTCTCCCTCAATCAATAATCCAGAAACCATTTCTTGGTAGAAATCCAGATTGGGAGTTTGCTCTAACATCAATCTGTAAGTCTCTGCAAATCGCATTCTATCGCTCTGCACTCTTGGACTCCACATTGCGGGTCCTTTGGACATGTTAAGCATCTTGAATTGTATCGCAGTCTTATCGCTAACAATTCCGCTATAGCCACCTAAGGCATCAATCTCACGTACAATCTGTCCTTTAGCAATTCCACCCATGGCAGGATTGCAGGACATCTGTGCAATGTTCTGTAAATTCATAGTGACCAGCAGCGTCGAAGAGCCTAAATTTGCTGCCGCAGCAGCTGCCTCGGAACCTGCGTGTCCTCCCCCTACAACAATAACATCATATTCTTTATTGAACATATCTTTCTTTTTGTTCCACGTGGAACATTTACTGATTCGTTTTAAAATTTTCGCAAAGCTAAAGCCCAATCTTCTTTGGCTCGCATTTGCTCTTCCTCTGTATCGGATAGATCATCGTATCCGCTAATATGCAATATACCATGTATCATAACTCGATGTAATTCCTCCTCAAAAGAAACGGAGAACTCCTTTGCGTTTTCCGCTACTCTATCGGTAGATATATATATTTCACCGCTTATTACCTGTCCTTCACGATAATCAAACGTAATAATATCGGTAAGCGTATCATGCTCCAAATACTCAAGATTCATTTCATGTAGAAAATCATCAGAACAAAACACATAGGACAACTCTCCTAATTCAAGATGTTCCTTTGTGATTACCTCCTGTATCCAAAGGCTTATTTCCTTTTCATTACTAAGTGTAAAATCATTTTG
>Ga0209075_1002992_pt1 | contig 14432 bp, 13 predicted proteins | sample Stecom2011_FD_187523 | JGI IMG/M metagenome (GOLD analysis project Ga0209075, IMG submission 187523) | Agricultural soil microbial communities from Utah to study Nitrogen management - Steer compost 2011 (SPAdes) (version 2) | ecosystem: Environmental > Terrestrial > Soil > Agricultural land... | reverse complement strand
TATGAATTATCAAAAATATAACATTATCAAATAATATGTCTTTTAATATGTTAAAATATATATTGAAGGAGGCAATTTACAATGAACTTTTTATATTATTTATTACCGAAAGAAAAAGTTGCTTATATAAATGAAGATGCGACCTTAAGACAAGCAATGGAAAAAATGGAGCATCATCGTTATACTGCCGTACCTATTATTGATAAAGAAGGTAAGTATATAGGAGTACTACGTGAAGGTGATATCTTATGGTATATAAAAAACTTAAAGGAATTTGACTTAGAAGAATCAGAAAAAATTAATATTAGAGAAATACCAAGAAAAAAAGATCATAACAAAGTAACAGTTACTGCAAGCTTTGAAGAATTAATCAAACTTGCTATTGAACAAAATTTTATACCAGTTGTTGATGATCGTAATAGTTTTATTGGAATTGTAACAAGAAAAACAGTAATTGCTCACTTAGCAAATAAAAACGGAGAGAAGATTGAATAATGAAATTTAATGAATTTAAATATGAAAGACCTAATTTAGATACTTTTAAAAATTTGATTTTAAAAGAATTGAATCTTATCGCTACTAGTAAAACTTTAGATGAAGAAATTAAAGCGATTAAAAAAATTAATGATCTTAATGATGAATTACAATCAATGGCAACTTTAGTATCAATTAGAAATAGTATTAACACTAAAGATCCATTTTATGAAGAAGAACAAGCATTTTTTGATGAAAATATGCCAGTTGTTTCAGAACTATTTAATATATTAGATAAAAAGTTATTAGCAAGTAAACATATCGATAAGTTAAAAGAAGAATTTGGTGAACTTTTATTTAAACAAACAGAAGTATCTTTAAAAACTTTTAAACCAGAAATAATTGAAGACTTACAATTAGAAAATAAACTAACAACTGAATATGTTAAATTAAAAGCTAGCGCTGAAATAGAATTTAAAGGCAAAGTTTATAACTTATCACAAATGTCACCATTTGCTCAATCAACTGATAGAAATATTAGAAAAGAAGCAACATTGGCTGTTTCAAACTTTTATAAAGAAAATATTAGTGAATTTGACCGAATTTATGATGAATTAGTTAAGGTAAGAACAAAGATAGCTAAAAAATTAGGATATAAAAACTTTATTGAATTAGGATATGACCGCATGGGTAGAACTGATTACAATGAATTAGATGTTAAAAAATATCGTAAACAAATTTTAGAAGAAGTTGTTCCTTATGTTAAAGAATTAATTGATCGTAAATCAAAAAGATTAAAAATTAAAAATATGCAAAGCTATGATTTAAACTTATCATTTTTAGATGGTAATCCTACTCCTAAAGGCAATTTAGAATGGCAAGTTAATGAAGCTAGAAAAATGTATGATGAAATGAGTAAGGAAACAAGTGCATTTTTTAATATGATGATTAAGCGCGATCTATTAGAATTAGACAGCAAACCAGGTAAAGCTGGTGGTGGATATTGTACATATATTCCTAAATATGAAGCGCCATTCATATTTGCTAATTTCAATGGCACATCACACGATGTTGATGTTTTAACTCATGAAGCGGGCCATGCTTTCCAAGTGTATGAAAGTAGGAATTTAGATCCAAATTATCGTTGGCCAACAATGGAAGCAGCAGAAATTCATTCAATGAGTATGGAGTTTCTAGCTTGGCCATGGATGGAAAACTTCTTTAAAGAAGATACTAATAAATATAAGTTTAACCATTTAGCAGAAGCAGTTAGTTTCTTACCATATGGTGCACTTGTTGATCATTTTCAACATGAAGTATATGAAAATTATGATATGACACCAGAAGAAAGAAGACTAACATGGCGTAAGCTTGAAAAGATGTATATGCCGTATAAAAAATATGATGAAGATAACTTTTTAGAAGAAGGTGGATTTTGGATTAGACAAGGTCATATATATGAAGTTCCATTTTATTATATTGATTATACACTTGCTCAAGTTTGTGCGCTCCAATATTGGGATCATAGTCAAAAGGATTTTGACAAAGCTTGGGAAAGTTATTTAAAACTATCAAGACAAGGTGGTTCAAAAAGTTTCGTTGAGTTAATTAACTCTGCTAGCTTAAAAAATCCCTTTGAAGTAGGTTCAATCAACCAAATTATGGATCCAATAAAAGCATATTTAAATAATGTTGACGATTTAAGTCTTTAAGGATACAAAACTACACTAATAATTCTAAATTTATCGGTGTAGTTTTGTTTTTAAAAGGTGATAATGTAACATTTTGGTAATTTAGCCTATAACTTCAAAATCGAGCGAAAAAATGGTATAATATTAAAGGTTAAGATACAAAAAACGAAGGTGGTGAACAGTTTTATGATGCAATTTGAGAGTTTAGTAGAAAAAGAACGTAAGATAAAAGATAAATTATCACAAGCTTATAAAAAACGCGAACAATTAATTAATGAAGCTATTGAAGAAGGAACTAATGAAGCTAATAAGATTCATGAAGAGGCTGATATTTTAATTGCGAAGAAATTACAAGATAAAAAAGATAAACTTCTTGAAACTGATCAAAAACTTTTAAATGTAGTTAAAAAGAAGGAAGAAAAAATTACAAATCTAGTTAAAGGCAAAACCGATGGTATTGTCGAGGAAATATTTAAGGAGGCGTTAAACGATGATTAAACCAGTACGAAAAGTTAAAGTAATTGTTCCTAAAGATAAAAAAGAAGAATTACTTATTACATTACAAAAAGAAAATACCATCATGTTTGATAAATATACTGATTCAAATATTGTTGACGTCGAGTATGAAGAAGAAATTATATCAAGAACTAATAGTATTATCAATAAGTTGGGGGAATACAAAAAGAAGAATAGAAAGTTTTTTCAATATAATACCGTAAATTATAATGAATTTATTAAAGATCCTAAAGAGCGTATTGAATTATTAGAAAAAACTGAAAAACTCTTAGATGACTTATATTTTTTAACTAGTGAAAATGAAGAAGAAAAAAATTCTTTAAAACAAGTTGAACCATATAAAGATTTAAAATATTCAACAAAAGAATTAAGTGAACTTTCATATATAAGTGTTCATATGGGATATGTACCTGAAGCAAGATATGAATTTTTTAAAGATTATGCTTCAAGACAAAATCAATACTATTTTGTTTTTAAGCAAACTGAACTTGGAATTCATGTTTTAATTTATTTAGACAAAGATATTGCAAAAGAAGAATTAAACAAGTTAGAAAGATTTGGGTTTGTTGAAGAAAAATTACCTATTATTGAGGAAACATTAAAAACATACATTTCAAATAAACAAAATATTATTGATGATAATAATAAAAAGATTCAAGAAATTACTAAAAGTTTAAGTAATATTGCTGATAACAGCGAATTAGAACTTGAAATATTAAACGATCAAATGTTATCACAAATCGAAAGAAAGTTAGTTAAGTATTCTAAAACAGATAATGATTATATTTTCTTTGGTTGGATTAGTGAAGAAAAGGCTGAAACATTACAACCAGTAGTAAGAAAAGTTACATTAGAGTATCAAATTGAATTTGAAGAACCAACTAAATTTGATAATGTACCAACCTTACTTTCTAATAATAAGTTTGTTGAACCTTTTGAATCAATTACTAATACTTATTCAGTACCTAATTACCGAGAAATTGATCCAAACCCAATTATGTCATTTTGGTATTTTATATTATTTGGATTAATGGTTGGGGATATTGGTTATGGTTTAATAATGATTACAATCTTTGGTCTTTTCTTAAAGTTAAAAAAACCAAAAGGAGAAATGGGGTCATTAGTTAAAGTATTATTTTATACAGGGTTTTCAACAATGATTGCCGGTTTTGTATATGGTAGTTTATTTGGAATTAATATTATTCCTACTATTGGTAAGATATTAGGAACTGGTTGGACCGAACCATTATTATCACCAATGAACGATCCAATTACAATGCTAATATTTTCTATTGGCTTTGGTGCTGTTCATATTATGTCCGGTCTTGTTATGAAAATAATATTATCAATTAAACAAAAAGATATTTTAACAGGACTATCAGAGGGATTAAGTTGGTTGTTAATTATCTTAGGGATTGCATTTGTTGCAATAGGACTTGTAGCAAGTAGTATTTTTACAACAATTGGAATTATTTTATTAGCATTAGGAATACTAGCAATGTTTGTCTTTGGTGGTATGAAGAAGAATTCTGTATTAGGTAAAATCTTTGGTGGTGTATCAGGACTTTTTGGAATAACTGAGTATTTAAACCACTTATTAAGTTATTCAAGAGTATTAGCACTAGCTTTATCATCAGCAGTTATTGCATTTACTTTTAATACATTAGCAGGTTTACTACAAGGTAATATAATTGGAATCTTATTTTCAGTCATAGTTTATATTGTCGGACACGCATTTAACTTTTTAGTAAGTTTATTATCAGCATATGTTCATGGTAATAGATTACAGTACTTAGAATTTTATGGTAAGTTTTACCAAGGTGGCGGATATATTTTTACACCACTTGGGTTTAAATTACAATATATAAATGAAATTACAAATTAGGAGGAATTTAATATGGATGGAATGACATTAACTTTATTAGGAATAGTATTAGCAACCGCATTATCAGGGATAGGAACTGCGATTGCTGTTTCGATATCAACAAGAGCGGCTTCAGGAGTATTAACTGAAAAGCCAGATTTATTTGGACGTTTATTAGTTTTAGTTGCTTTAACAACAACTAACGGTATTTATGGGTTTTTAGTAAGTGTACTTATTATGACTCAATCAGGATTATTAGGTGGAACTGCTGGTGTTATTACACAAGCAGAAGGAATGAAATACTTCATGGCATCACTACCTATTGGTTTTGTTGGTTTATTAGCAGGTATTTATCAAGCTAAATCAGCAGCATCAGCAATCTATATGACAGGGAAAAAAGAAGAACTTTCAGCACGTGGTATTGTTATGGTATCTTTAATTGAAACTTATCCAATCTTAGCATTATTAGTTAGTGTATTAATGCTATTAGGTTAGGAAGTGAATAAATTGAACTTAATTGATAAAGTTGAAAAAAAGGGAAACGAAGAAGTTTCTAAAATAATTAATGAATATAAAAAAGAAGCTGAAAAGTTAAAGTTGAAATTAATTAATGATGCTAAGGTTGAAACTGAAGCTAAGATTAAAAATATTATTAAAGAACATGATAAAGAAATTGAAACTAAAGAAAGACTTTTAACATTTGAAAGAAGACAAGCAGAACTTCAAGCGAAACAAAAAGTTATTGAAAATATTTTTAATGAAGTTAGAATTAAAATTGAAGCCTTGGAAGGTAAAGAGTTACTTAATTATGTAGCTAATAAGATTAAGGCTGAAAAACTTAATGGCGATGAAATTATGCATACTAACGAAAGTAATTATGAGAGATATTTAAAAGCTTTATCTAGTAAACCTAAAGGCGATTTAGTAGAACTAGATAAACTTAATAAAATCTTAAATAGTAACTACAAATTATCAAATCGTTATATTGATATTTCAAATGGATTTATTTTAGAAGGAAAAGACTTTGATCTTAACTTCTCAATTGAAGAAGTTATTGAAAAGTTAAGAAATAAGCATGAACGCAAATTAGTTAAGAAACTTTTTGAATAGTGGTGATTAAATTGGATTTAAACTTTTTAAACGGAATATATTATGTAAAAACTAAAGACTTATTAACTGAAGATGATTTTAATGCTTTAAGAAGGCTAGATTCAAATCTTTTCTTAAGATATTTAAAAACCAAAAGTTATGGATTTAGTAGCGATTATAAAACAATTGAAAATGTTATTAGTAAAGAAATGGTTAATACTAAAGATGAATTAAATAAAACTAGTGATGATAATTTATTAAGTGATATCTTTTATATGGATCATGATATTACTAATATCAAAATAGTATTTAAAGAAGTATATTATAATATTGAAGCTACTTATTTTGATAATTTAGGTCGTTTTTCAAAACAAGCATTAGAACAATTATTTAAGTATGGAAATATGAAATTATTACCAAAAGAATATAACGAAATGTATGAAAAACTTTTAAGTGTTAATACATTAGACTTAAAAGAAGCATTACAGTTAATAGAAAAGATTGTTTATGATTTTTATACTAAGTTAGCTAAAAATCATAAATCATATCGTGTTTTACATAAATATTTAGAATATAAAAAAGTTATTACTAATTTAAAAACCTTTTTAAAATTTAAATATCATAAAGAAGATATATTAAAACTTAAAAAAGCCTTACTTAATGAAGAAATTATTGGTGAGGCTGAATGGATTGATCTTTATAATAAGTTTGATAATGAAATTATAAATAAGCTATATCTTTATTTTAATAGTGATATTGTTTTAGCAAGTGCTGAGTTTTTAAGTACTGGTAATATTACTGATTTAAGAAAAGAGACAAGAAATTATTTAGATGATACTTTAAGACAAGCAAGTTTTGAAGCAGAAACGATTGCCCCAGTTTTATACTACCTTCATTTAAAAGAAAAAGAAGCTTATAAAGTAAGGGAGTTATATTATGGAAAATAAAACAATTGTAGCAATCGGACATAATGAAAATGTGTTAATCTTTAATGCGATTGGTGTTAAAGGTGTTATAGCAGATTTAAATAATTTTGAAGATGTAGTTTTAGGACTTATTAATGAAGATAAAAAAATTATTATTGTTAGCCAACATTTTGATGAATTATTAGAAGAAGTAAGAAACAAACATCAAGATATTTATCCTGTGTTTATAACACTTCCTATGGATGTAGGAGTTGAAAATACAGGTCTTGAGAAGTTAAGAAGAAATGTTGAAAAAGCAACAGGAATAAATTTATTTTAAGGGAGAGTGATTTAATTTGAGTAAAAATAATGAAACAATCGGTATAATTACAAAAGTTTCCGGCCCTTTAATTGTTGCCAAAAACATGAAATCTGTACAAGTTTATGACGTTGTCGAAGTTAGTGAACAAAGATTAACCGGTGAGGTTATAGAACTTAGAGGCGATTTAGCTTCAATTCAGGTTTATGAAGAAACTGCAGGAATTGGACCAGGTGAGCCTGTATATTTAACTAACAGAGTTTTGTCAGTTGATTTAGGACCAGGTTTAATTGGTGGTATTTATGATGGTATTCAAAGACCACTAGATGAAATATATAAAAAAGATGATAAGATTATCCCAGCGGGAATTAGTGTTCCGGCATTAAATGAAGAAAAGTTATGGGAATTTAAACCTTTAGTTAAAGTTGGAGATAAGATTAGTTCAGGAAAAGTATTAGGAACTGTTAAAGAAACTAATGTTGTTGAACATAAAATTTTAACACCAAATGGTATTAAAGGTGAAGTAATAAAAGTTAATGAAGGAGAAAAAACAGTATTAGATACTGTTGTTTTAGTTAAAAAAGATAGTGGTGAAGAAGTTGAACTCACTATGAAACAATCATGGCCAGTTAGAATTAAAAGACCTTATAAGAAAAAGGTTACACCGAACATGCCAATGATTACCGGTCAAAGAGTTATTGATACGCTCTTTCCGATTGCTATCGGTGGGATTGCAGCAGTTCCAGGGCCATTTGGATCCGGAAAAACTGTTGTACAACACCAATTAGCAAAATGGTCAGATGCTGATATTATTGTTTATGTTGGTTGTGGGGAACGTGGAAATGAAATGACGGATGTTTTAAATGAGTTTCCTAATTTAATTGACCCGCAAACAGGTGAATCATTAATGGAGCGTACGGTATTGATTGCTAATACATCTAATATGCCGGTAGCAGCTAGAGAAGCATCCATTTATACTGGTATTACAATTGCTGAGTATTACCGTGATATGGGTTATAAAGTAGCTTTAATGGCTGATTCTACATCACGTTGGGCTGAAGCTTTAAGAGAGATGAGTTCAAGATTAGAAGAAATGCCAGGTGAAGAAGGGTATCCTGCCTATTTATCATCAAGACTTGCAGACTTTTATGAAAGAGCAGGGCTTGTTGAAGTAATGGGTAGTGATGGTGTTGAAGGAGCAGTAAGTGTTATTGGTGCGGTATCTCCTCCAGGTGGAGATACATCAGAACCTGTTAGCCAGGCGACCTTAAGAATTGTTAAAGTGTTTTGGGGGTTAAGTTCAACACTTGCTCATAGAAGACACTTCCCAGCAATTGACTGGTTAAGAAGTTATTCTTTATATGAAAGACAAGTATCAGATTATTTCGATAACCAAGTAAATAGTGATTGGAGTAATAAAGTTAAAACCTTTAGAGCGCTTTTACAAGAAGAAGCGGCACTAGAAGAGATTGTAAGACTTGTTGGGGTTGACTCATTAAGTTTTGAAGATCGTACTAAACTTATTACAGCACAAATGATTAGAGAAGACTTCCTACATCAAAATGCTTTTGATGATGTTGATACATATACATCAACAAATAAACAATATTATATGATGCGTACAATTATTGATTGGTATGAAGGAGCTCTAAAGGGATTAAAAAATGGTGTTTTATTTAGAGATGTTGAAAACAGTCAAGCGCGTGCTTTAATTGGACGTTATAAATATGTTTTAGAAGATGATGTATTAAAAGAATATAATGAAATAAGTAATTTAATTAATGAAGAATTTGACATAAGGAGTGAAGACTAATGGCAGTTAAAGAATATAAAACGATAACCGAAATTGTTGGACCTCTTATGTTGGTTGAAAAAGTTGAAGGCGTAAAATATGATGAGTTAGTTGAAGTAAGACTAGCAAATGGTGAAAAAAGATTCGGTCAAGTTTTAGAAGTTGATGGCGATACAGCTGTTGTTCAGCTTTTTGGATCAAGTCAAGGTGTTAAAATTGATGATGCTAAAGCTGTGTTTTTAGGTCATGGGATTGAACTTGCTTTATCACCAGATATTTTAGGTCGTGTTTTTGATGGGATGGGTAATCCTACCGATGGTAAAGGTAATATTATTGCTGATGTTAAAAGAGATATTAATGGTAACCCATTAAATCCAGTTGCTAGAGATTATCCGGATGAGTTTATTCAAACAGGGATTTCAGCTATTGATGGGTTAAATACATTAGTAAGAGGTCAAAAGTTACCAATCTTTTCAGCATCAGGTCTACCTCATGCTGAACTTGCAGCACAAATTGCAAGACAAGCAACAGTTTTAGATTCTGATGAAGAGTTTGCGGTTGTCTTTGGTGCGATTGGTATTACATATGAAGAAGCGGAATTCTTTGTTGAAGACTTTAGAAGAACTGGAGCAATTGAAAGAACAGTTATGTTTGTAAACCTTGCTAATGACCCAGCAGTTGAAAGAATAGCAACCCCAAGAATGGCAATTACTGCAGCTGAGTATTTATCAGAAGAATTAGGTATGCACGTATTAGTTATTTTAACTGATATTACTAACTATGCGGAATCATTAAGAGAGATATCTGCTGCAAGAAAAGAAGTGCCAGGTAGACGTGGTTATCCAGGGTATATGTATACGGATCTTGCATCACTTTATGAAAGAGCTGGAAGAATTAGAGGATATAAAGGATCAATTACCCAAATTCCAATTCTTACAATGCCTGAAGAAGATATTACACACCCAATTCCAGACCTTACAGGTTATATTACCGAAGGACAAATTATTGTATCACGTCAGTTATCACTTAAAAACTTAACACCACCAATTGATGTCCTACCTTCATTATCAAGATTAAAAGATAAAGGTATTGGTGAAGGTAAAACAAGAGAAGACCATGCTGATACAATGAACCAATTATTCTCAAGCTATGCGCGGGGTAAAGAAGCAAAAGAATTATCACAAGTATTAGGTGATGCAGCATTATCAGATATTGATAAATTATATGCTAAATTTGCTGATGAGTTTGAAGATAAATATATTTCCCAAGGATTTGAAACAAATAGAACTATTTATGAAACTCTAGATCTGGGCTGGGAATTATTAAGAATATTACCAGAAACAGAACTTAGAAGAATTAGTCAGAAAAACATTGATAAATACTATTATAAAGATAAGGAGTAATTATGAATAAAGGCCAAATTAATCCAACAAGAATGGAATTAATCAAACTTAAAGATAAACTTAAAATGGCTGTAAGAGGTCATAAGTTATTAAAAGACAAACAAGATGAACTAATCCATTCCTTTATTGAAATCGTAAATGAAACAAGAAAACTTAGAGAAGAAGTTGATAACTTATTTTCTGATGCTTTAAGTGTGTTTTTATCTATGAAACAAAGAAAGGCCTTAGTCGACATTTATGAAATGTTAATGGTTCCAAGCAGTCAAATTGATATTGATTATAAAACCAATTCAATTATGACTGTTGAAATTCCTGAAATAGATATCAATGTAAGTAATAAAAAACAAGAACAAACATATAGTGATATTTCAGCTCCAATGGAAATATATGAAGTTGAAAATAAAATGAACGCTCTATTTCCTAAACTAATTAAACTAGCTGAACTAGAACATAGTGTTAACTTAATGACTGAAGAAATAGCAAGAACAAGAAGAAGAGTTAACGTTATTGATAATGTGATGATTCCAGATCTACAATCAGACATTAAAAGAATTACAATGAAACTAGAAGAATCAGAACGTAGTAATACAGTTAGAATTATGAAGAGTAAAGAAATTGTTATGGATAAGATCTTAAGTGAAAGAGCAAAAAGAAAAGATAATGAATAAAATAACAGCCACCGAAAAGGGGTAAATTCGTTAAAAACGGACACTCATTAAAAAAGAACAGAGAGAGCTTGATTTCGATTATAATGTACCTTATGCATAGGGTACATTATAGTAAATTTATTACTAATCCCTGTTCTTTTTATTTATGTGTCCGTATTCATCAAATATTTCCAAGGTGGCTGTTTTAATATAATTATAAAAGATAATTAATTGGTCTAAATAAAGTTGAATATGTTATTATAACATTAAATATGCACTTGGTTTTATAATTGAAAACAGAAAGAGATTTAATTATATTATTATGTTATACTATTAATAGTATAATTACTTGTTTAGGAGATGTGATTACGTGAAGAAGCATATTGAAGTTGTAGCCGGAGTAATAACAAAAGAAGATAAATTCTTTTGTGCTCAAAGGGGAAATAAAGGAGAACTTGCTAATAAGTGGGAGTTTCCTGGTGGAAAAGTAGAAAACGGTGAAACTTTAGAGGAATCATTAAAAAGAGAACTTAAAGAAGAACTGAAAATTGAGGTTAAAGTTAAAGATTTTATTAAAACTGTAAATCATGAATATAATACATTCAAGTTAACATTACATGCATTTTATTGTGAATATGTAAGTGGGGAACTTGTTTTAACTGAGCATTTGGATAGTAAATGGTTAAATAAAGAAGAATTAGATAAGTTAGATTGGGCCGCTGCAGATATTCCAATTGTTGAAAAATTAAAAGAGGGTTAATATATGAATGATAAAATTAGGAAGTCGCTAATTGATAAAAATGTTGTGGGTTTTGAATATAACCCACAAATTGTTGTTAATGAAAGATTTAAAACAGTTAAAGAAAGACTTATTTATAACTTATTAAATTCAAAAAGAATTGATATAGCAGTAAGTTATGTTGTTTGGTCTGGACTATCACTAATTTATAAATACTTGGAAAAATTTGATAAAAATAGTCGTATTTTAGTTACAACTGAAGGTTTTGTTACTGACCCTAGATCTTTGAGAAAATTATTAGAGTTAGGTTTAAGCGTAAAAGTATATAATCCTTATAATGCAAATTCAAAAGGATTTCATTTAAAATCATATCATTTTGTAAAAAAAGATTATTCAACAATCTTAATAGGTAGCAATAATATTTCTGCAAGAGCTTTTGGATTAGCTCATGAAATGGCAGTTGAAATTGACTCAAATGAAGAAGGTTTATTTATTGAAAAATATCAAGATATTTTTGATAGTATTTGGAATGATCCATCTTCAGTTGAACTAACTGAAACATTTATAAAAGGCTATGAAGATGTATATAAAGAAAAAGCTGTTATGGATGATAGAATATTTGAGTTTGGATTAACTGAAGAAGGAATAAGTCCAAATTATATGCAAAAACAAGCTTTAGTAGAGTTAGAATCAGCAAGAGAGCATTCTAATAAAGGTTTAGTTATTGCTGCTACAGGAACTGGTAAAACCTATTTATCAGCTTTTGATGTTAAAGCCTCTAATGCTAAAAAAGTCTTGTTTTTAGTACATAATAGGTTGATACTAACATCAGCTATGGCTTCATACAACAAAATATTTAAAAATAAAAAGATGATAGAACTTAAATCAAATAATATTAATGAGATAGATGATGCAGATTTTATCTTTACAACAGATAAAACTGCTCACAGTCATCTTTATAAAAAATATCCAGAAGATTATTTTGATTATATAATATTTGATGAGGCACACCGAATTGGTGATGATACGTTATATAATGATTTAATTAATTATTTTAATCCAAAGTTTACTTTAGGAATAACAGCAACTCCTGAACGTACTAATAATCCTAAGTTTTTATTCAAACTATTTGAATATAATGTAGTATATGAAATAAGGTTACTAGATGCTATGGAGCATGAACTTATTTGTCCATTTACATATTATGGACTTAATTTAGATGAAGACCTTTTAGATGATAACGAACAATTTGATTATGTAGAGTTAGCTAAATTTATTAAAAGACTTGTTGATGAAAAGGGTCATTATGGAATGAAACTTAAAGCTTTACTATTTGCTTCAACACAAAAAGAAGCAAACGAAATATCTAAGGAATTAAATAATATCGGTTATAAATCGACGGCAATCGTATCATCAAACGCATCAAGAGAAGAAACAGAAAAAGCTATTTTATCACTACAATCAAATGATGAAGATAGTCTTGAAATTATATGTGCTGTTAATAAGTTTAATGAAGGTGTTGATATACCTGAAATTAACACAATATTTATGATTAGAAATACAATGTCATCTATTATCTATTTACAGCAGTTAGGTCGAGGACTTAGAAGAACATATGACCCTCATAAATATGTAACGATATTTGATATTATTGGTAATTCTAAAAATAATTACACTATTGCAGAAGTTTTAACTGCAAACACTACAGCTGATAAAAGAATATTATATAAACATGCAAGTAATGCTTTTGAAACAGTCTCACCATTTATTAATGTTGAAATTGAAGAAGAAGCAATGAAAAACATTATTAAATCTATATCACAGAACTTTACAGTAAAAACCAAATTGAAAAACAAATTTAGAGATGAATTATATAGATTTAACCAAATTCCAACACTTAAGGAATTGTATTTAGATCCTAACTTTAAGGAGCTAGATTTATTACAACTACTATTTAAGAGTTTTTATGATCCATTTGAAAAGTATTATCATGAAAAATATGATATTCAAGTTCAAGAAGTATTTGTTAGAAAATTTTTAGAACTTATTACACAATTTACTTTTAGAGGTTACGATCAAAAAACACTTAAAGACTATGTAAGTCTATTAAAAGGTAATCCCTCAAATAATAAAACATTAATGAGAGTGTTATTACCAAAAGAAGTTGAAAATGGTATTACAACAGCAATTAATAGTGATTATAATAAAGTTCAATATGAGTTCATTGAACCATTTAAATTAATTGATAAAAATACAATTATTTTTAATGAAGAAGTTATAGATAAATTAAAAACATTGAATGCATATGAATTATTTAAAGAACATATTGATCTTTTTGAACTATTATCTGAAAGACCAACATATCAAATGGAGACATTTGATTTAGTTGATAAAGGTGAATTCTTATTTAATGTTGGAGCTAAAGATGCCTATATGAATGTTGTTGGTGAAAGAATAGATCATGATAAAAAAACAGTTTATTGTACTATTAAAATAACAGAAAAAGAATCTCACTATGATAACTATATTGTAGATAACGATAAAGTTGTTTACTATACCCAATCAAGTAATACAGAAGAACAGGCAATAAGAAAAGTAGAACAATTTATTGAAGAAGATTATAAGTTCTATCTCTGTGCTCAATTCCCTCATTTAGGCTATTCAAATACATCTTATTTTAATTTAGGTGATGTTAAAATAAATAAAGTATCTGATGTTATGAAAACAAAAAATGGTAAGTTTAATCATGAAATTGAATTTCTATTAGAAAAAGAAATACCTCTTGAATTAATGATGTATAAAGAAGAGGACTTATAATTTTTATTTAATTTCTTATATAATAAAGCAGCTGTTATTTTTATAATAGTTGCTTATTCTTTATGAGTAATTAAAGCCTTTATTGCCTTTTATTATGCTATAATACTTTAGTATGATGAGGTGAGATTATTGAAGACGAAAATAAATAAAAAATTAATTATTTTAATTACTATCTT
>Ga0209075_1002990_pt1 | contig 14437 bp, 7 predicted proteins | sample Stecom2011_FD_187523 | JGI IMG/M metagenome (GOLD analysis project Ga0209075, IMG submission 187523) | Agricultural soil microbial communities from Utah to study Nitrogen management - Steer compost 2011 (SPAdes) (version 2) | ecosystem: Environmental > Terrestrial > Soil > Agricultural land... | reverse complement strand
AACGCTACCTCGTTAGGCTTGCGCTTGATTTGTTTGGGTGCGGCCTTCTTCCGGGTTGTCGCTTTCCGGGTTGCAGTCTTTTTCTGGCGTGACTTGGAAGCCGTCTTCTTGCTTTCAGACTTTGGGGAGGCTTTCTTTGGCGACTTTTTGAAAGCCGTGGACTTCTTCTTGTCCGCTGCCTTCTTGGGTGCATCTTTCAGAAAGGGTTCCACAATGCGGAAGTGGTTATCCAGCATCTCCTTGATGTCCTTGTCATCGTTGTAGAACTCGGCAAAGGAGCTGAACTCCTTGTGCGCTTCCTGAGCGGCTTCGGGCAGTTTCTTGAAATCAATATTCTTTGTGGCTTCCTTGTAATTGGTTATTGTCAGTTTCATGCTGTATGATATTTAGTTCTAACACGTTTACATATTATTCGATGCCCTTGGCAAGGGCTTGTTTTTGCTTGATGATGATGGCTTTAGCCCGTATTTTGGCCAGCTTCAGTTTGCGCTCTTTCCCGACAATCACCCCTTTGTTGACCGCTCCCTCTTGGTTTAGGTCGATGTATTCATCGGCTCGTTGGGTGGTAAATGGTGCGAAGGATTTGATGGAGAGATGGCTTTTCATGGAAGCTATCAGGTGGTCGAAGCATTTGTTGATGCACGCCCGTTCCTTGCCTTGCGGATAGACCGGGAAGCCGAACAAGCTCCCCGGAACAAGATAGTTGTTCACCCAGCCTTGCTCTTTGAGCTTATCGGCCACATAACACTCAAAGCTCCGGGCAAACATCTCGGCGATGTTGCTCCAATAGGAACCTTGCAGCTTGGAATGGTAATACAGGAAACTGTCCGTTGGCTTTTTGCCTTTGATGTCGTCCTGATGGTAGCTGACCATCGTCCCCTCGATGTGGTAATACCCAAAGCGAAGCATGGCAACCAGCCCGGCCATGCTTTTAAGCAGGGGGCTGTCCGGGATATTGTTTTTCAGGTTGTACTCCATCTCACTGACGAAATAATTCCAGCTCATAGAGGAGCGTGAACTGGTCAGGTACTTGCGCCTGCTGCCAAACTTATCCATTAGCAAGTCTAAATACTGCTCGGAGCGCAAGGCTGGTTCGGTCAATGCAAAACCATTCAGATAATGGTCGAAGAAATGCCCCCATTCGTGGGCTACCGAACCATCCCCGTTGCGCTTGGTCAGGTTGATGTCCAAGACCTCGCACAAATCCACGATGGCAGCCACAAAATGCCGGATGTGTTCCTGCGCTTCATTGTCCTTCACATAGTTGCCCAATGTGAGCGATTTGAAATGCAGTTTTTCGATAACCGTCTTTTCATCCGCCTCCTCAATCAACAATCCCCCGGTGCGCTTGATGTAGGCCAAGGGTACGGCCTCCATCTTGGGCTTGGAGCTGCTTTGGGTGGTTGCTGTTTTCTTGATGTTCGCCCATGACCAGTCCGGTTCAAATTCCTTGTTGGGGAACTCTTCTTTCTTTTGGTTGAACTCCTTTTGGTGGTTGCCAATAAACCGGGTACACACCTGCGTGACATACTGGACGTATTGCTCCCGTGCCAGCTTGGTGTTGGCATGGGGTGTGGCCGGGAATGCCTGACGAAGCTTTACCTTCAGGAAAGCGCACCCTGAATCCGTATCTCTTTGGTTTATAAGAAGGACTTTGGGTATTTTTTCCATGTATTACCTATATTTGAGAAGTCCTTTTGGTATAACAGAAGCTTGTTTCTTATGGAGTTAAGTTCTATTAAGTGTCTCGTTATTAAGTCCTTTTTGATTGCTTGTCTTTTAACCTTATTGGGCGTTGAAGCAGCTGCAACAAGGATGCTTCCTCTGGTGCGGTCTTTTGAAAAGTCCGACTACAATGCCGGAAGGCAGAATTGGGCTGTGTCAGTAGATGAGGATGGTATTGTTTACTTTGCCAATACCGATGGCTTACTGTGTTATATTTATGGCGAGTGGAACCTGCTGACACTTGAAAAGGGTGGGAGCGTAAGAGCACTGCATGTTGCCAATGATACCGTCTGGGTGGGAGGGATTGATGAATACGGTTATTTTTTCAAAAACGACATAGGTTCCCTGGTTTACCAAAAACTTGGGGACCTGGAGAATGAAATAATTTGGAACATTATTGAGTTTGAGGATGAGATTATTTTCCAGTCCTATTTGAATGTAATTACTTACGATAAACCTTCTCATGCAGTTAATTATTCAACCTTTGATGAAGAGTTTTGGACCATACTTGAATGGGAGAATGAACTTTGGGCGATTACAATGCAAGGTCTTCTGGGTGTCATTAGGGATGGTCGGTTTTACCACAGAGAGTCCTTTGCGGGTCAGCTTTCGTCAGAAGTTCGAAAAGCCTTCGTTCACAACAATCAGCTTTTTGTTGTCTCGCTGGATGATGTTTTTGTTTATGACAAAAAGACGCTGACCAAAGTCGACTTTGGGGGCAGGTTAAATGAGGTGCAGTTTTTTACAGGCTCTTCTCTTAATAAGACCTCCTTTTTATTAGGCACAGTTACATCCGGTCTGCTAATCGTTAACCATTCTAACGGTGATATTTCAACTGTCAGCACTGCTCAAGGATTGCTGGACAATACGGTTTTGAGTGTTAAAGCGGTTGAAGATAGAAGTGTTTGGTTGGGACTGGATTATGGGATTGCCAGACTTGAGTTAAAAAAAACGATCTATCCGGTTTTTGCCAACGGAGCGACTTACCACATACTGGATGTAGATAATAAGACTTATTTGTCGACCAACAAAGGCGTATTTGTTTCTGAAAGCGACCAGCCTTTTCAATTTATTGATGGCAGTGCCGGACAGGTATGGCGGATGCGTGCCATTGATGAAGCTGTTTATGTGTGCCATAACAAGGGTGTATATCTCATCCGAAACAACCGGTTTTTGCCAGTCTTTGAAGATGTTGGTGTAATGGATATTGCCCGGTTTGGACAGTCGGATTACTATTTGCTGTCTGCCTATACCGGGGTTTTGTTAGCCAGATATGCACAAGGAGGGTTTCAAATAGTTACCAATCTAAACGTGTGGGGGAATCCGAAATTGTACTATGACGCGCAGTCCGGTTGCATCTGGGGAGATACCAAGCGGAAGCCGCTCGTGCAGTTTGTGTTAAAGAACGACATGGTAGAGCTTGTCCGCCATGATGAAATTGAACGCTTTTTTGTTACTCAATCTGGCCTGGTGTTTTACAGCGGTCAGCATTTGCTGACTTACGATTCCGGATCGGATGCGTTTAAAGTGATACAGCAGGCGCCTTACAGTCATGTTAATGAAAGGGGGATTTCTGCATTGGATATTGGTTTGAATAATGGAGCTATAGCTTTTGTTGCCAATGATGCCATCCGATTGCTGGTTACCTTGCCGGACGGAACGGTTCACTCCTATGATAAGTTTATAAGCTCGGTAGCAGATGACTTAATTAAGGCCGATCCTTTTTTGAATTTATACAACAATGAACTCAGGATTGCAACAGACAGAGGGGTGGTGGTCTTTGATCTGGGCTACCAGTCCTCCACCATTCAGGAAAAGCCAATAATCACCTCAGTGAATATTGGCTCTAAGGGCATTTATGAAAAGCTGTTTTATCCCTTCAAAGATAGCACTATTCACCTGCCTAAAGGAAGGTATGATTTGCAGTTTCAATTTTCTTCACCCTATTCCGACTATGAGTTCACAGAATTCCGGTATAAGTTGGAGGGCTATGACAGGGAATGGACTGAATGGCAAAACAATGGCAACAGAAAGGAATATACCAGAATTAGCGGAGGGGGGTATCGCTTTTTACTGCAAACCAGAGTTAACCAATCTGTCATCAGCCAAACGGGTTTAAATATTCGTGTGGATCGTCATTGGTTCCAAAATTTGTGGATTGTTGTTCCAATCTTGGTGATTGGGTTAATCATATTTGGCTATGTCGCATTTTTGATCTTAAAGGAACTGAAGGATAATGCGCGTTTGAACAGGTTAGCTTATGAAAAGCGTTTGAAAAAGGAAGCTGTCGAGTCAAAGCATGAACAGTTGATGCAATTTCTTGAAGTGATCGCGCATAAAAACAGTTTTCTGCTCGATCTCAAGGGAATTCTTTCCAGAATGCGTAATTCAGAAGCCAGTCGCTGCGTAACCAAAATTGATGAGGAATTGAACAGGGAAAAGAAGCTGTTTCTTTATCACAAGCTTTTCTCAGAGAGCAATCAGGACCTGATTATTCGCATTTCAAAGGCGTATCCCGCTTTAACAGACAATGATATACGCATAATTGCACTTATCAGAATCAATATGAGTTCCAAAGAGATTGCTGCATTTCTTAATATTTCCAACAGTAGTTTTGATACCAGCCGCTACCGGATTCGTAAAAAACTCGGATTAAACCGTGATGAGGATTTAAACTTTTTTATCAGAAGTTTGTAATTTTATGTAATTGTAATTGTCTTATTGTCATCGCTTTGATCTTTGTTGTCTATGTTTTGATAATTTTCATTTCCATTGGTTTAGAGTTAATCCAGTTGTCAGATTTGATAGAGCGCTATGGATTAGATATTCTCGTCCTTCGAACAAGAAAATGAATAGCGAATAATTTTCAATCTGAATCTAATAATTATCAATCTGAATCTAATGAAAATAGGAAAATTATCTACAGTCTTTTTGTTGCTGCTATTTACTACGACTGGTTTTGCCCAGTCTAAGCTAGTGCGAGGCCTGGTTGTAGAAGGCAATGGCGACCCGTTAACCGGGGTTAATGTGGTTCAAAAGAATACAAGCAATGGCGTGATTACCGATTTTGACGGACGTTACGTCATTCAGAATGTTTCAGAGGGCGATACCCTGATTTTTTCTTTTATTGGTTTTGAAACGATAGAACGAATTGTTGATAGTTCCAACCAAATGGATATTGTGCTATCCGAAATCCTTTCGCAATTGGGAGAAGTGCAGGTTGTGGCTTTTTCTAAACAAAAAAAGGAGAGTGTCATCGGCTCTATTACCACCATCCGGCCTGCTGAACTCAAACAGCCGGCCTCGAATCTGACCGGAGCACTTGCCGGTCGGATGGCCGGAATTGTCTCTTATCAACGTTCAGGTGAACCCGGGCAGGATAATTCTGAATTTTTTATCCGGGGCGTGACCTCTTTTGGCTATGCCAACAGTCCATTGATTCTATTGGATGGCTTTGAAATTTCATCAGAGGATCTGGCCCGAATTGAGCCCGATAACATTGCCAGTTTCTCCATTATGAAGGATGCCACAGCTACTGCTTTATATGGGGCAAGGGGTGCCAATGGCGTTATTCTGGTCAATACCAAAGAAGGGAAAGAAGGCAAGGCAAAAATTACTGCCCGTGTTGAAACCTCCATTGCCAGTCCAACTAAGTTGAATTCCTTTCTTAATGGTATGGATTACATGGACCAATACAATAAGGCACTGCGCACCCGAGTCCCTGAAGCGCAGCTGTATTATTCCAAAGAAAAGATCGAACATACTCGCAACAATCTTAATCCTTTTATTTATCCAAATGTGGATTGGTACGACGAGTTGTTCAAAAACCAGACTTATAACTCACGTGCCAATCTCAATGTTACAGGTGGAGGAGGTATTGCTCAGTACTATGTGTCAGCCTCCTTTAATAACGAAACAGGCTTGCTTAAGGTCGATAATCAAAATAATTTCAATAACAACATCGACATTAAGCGTTACAATTTAAGAGCCAATGTCAACATCAATCTAACCAAAACAACGAAGCTTTCTACCAAGCTTTATTCCTTGTTTACGCAGTATAAGGGGCCATCGGAAAATGCTTCGGATGTGTTCAGAAGTGTCATGAATGCCAATCCGGTGACTTTTCCGAAATATTTCCCCAGAAGTCCAAATGTGTTAATCGGAACAAGTTCAACGGAATTTGTCAATCATACGATGTTTGGCAATAAAAGTCGTGGAGGCGGTCAGTTTTATCCCAATCCCTATGCCGACATGGTTAAGGGCTACAGAGATGAGTTTTCGTCCACCATTCTTTCTCAGTTTCAACTTGAGCAGGATTTGGGAGGCCTTACCGAAGGATTATCTGCCAGGGGGATGGCTTCTATACGTAACTATAGTTCCTATGGAAGTAGCAGAAGCTTTGATCCCTTTTATTACGATGGATTGTCCTATCAGCCACCTTCTGCCGAATCGCCTGAGGAGAGAATTGGTATCATACAATTGAACGAAGGCACGGACTATTTGAATGACCCCAGTACATGGACCAATGCCAATAGCCGGGTTTATTTTGAGTTGGCCACTATTTATGACCGGGAGTTTGGCAAACACAGTGTGGGGGGCTTGTTTGTATACACACGGGAAGAGCGTTTAAATACCATTCAGGGCGCAAGTAATGTATATACTTCATTGCCTGCCCGAAATATGGGTTTAGCCGGTCGTACGACTTATGGCTATGACAAGAAATACTTTTTGGAGTTAAACTTCGGTTACAATGGTTCTGAACGCTTTGCCAAAGAGCACCGCTTTGGATTTTTCCCATCGGCAGGTATTGGCTATACCATTTCAGAAGAAAATTTTTGGTCCGGATTAAAACCAACGATTAACCTGCTGAAATTCAGGGCGACTTATGGTTTGGTAGGTAACGATGCCATATCTGCAGAAAGTGACCGCTTCTTTTATATGTCCGATGCCAATATCAACGATGGCGGCAGAGGTTATGCCTGGGGCCAGGATTTTTCTACCTGGTACAATGGTTATAGTATCAGTCGCTATGCCAATGAATCGGTTACCTGGGAAATAGCGAAAAAATTGAATCTTGGACTGGAGATGGTTCTGTTTGAAAAACTCACCTTACAGGGTGATTATTTCCGGGAAAACCGATCCAATATTTACATGCCGTATGAATATATCCCTGCCACCAGCGGTCTTTCATCACAGATAAAAAGCAATATTGGTGAGGCGATGTCCCACGGTTTTGATGGTTCTGCAGATTATAACCATTCCTTTTTTAATGGCTTGTATTTGATAGGACGTGCCAATTTTACCTATGCTACCAATGAAATCATAGCCAATGGCGAGCCACAGTATCCGTATGATTACATGAGTCGTATGGGCTATCCCATCAATCAAATGTGGGGTTTGGTGGCCGATCGCCTGTTTATTGATGCGGCCGATATTCAGAATTCTCCGGTGCAGACTTATGGCAACAACTATCTGCCTGGTGATATAAAGTACGTGGATATTAACGACGATGGCAGAATTGATGAAAATGATCAGGTGCCCATTGGTTTTCCCACTGTTCCTGAAATTATTTATGGATTTGGACTAACAGCCGGGCATAAAGGTTTCGATGCCTCCTTTTTCTTTCAAGGCTCAGCGCGTTCATCCTTTATGATTGCACCGGATAAAATTGCGCCCTTTGTTAATGAGCGCAATGCCCTGGACATTATAGCCGACAATCACTGGTCGGAGTTTAATCCCGATCCTTATGCATTTTGGCCGAGATTAAGTACCACTCCCATTGCCAATAATGAGCAACGCTCCACCTGGTGGTTGAGAGATGGCAGTTTTCTGCGACTGAAAAGTTTTGAAGTGGGCTATAGTTTGCCCCAATCCGTCTTGCAAAAAATAAATGCGCAAAACCTCCGGTTTTATGTAAGTGGGAACAACCTTCTCTATTTCAGCAAGTTCAAGTTGTGGGATCCGGAGATGGGAGACAATGGCTTGGGTTACCCTACGCAACGCATATTTAATATTGGTATGAACGTAACATTTTAATTGAAGTAAAAATGAAAATACCTGGAAATGTACTTGTAGTACTTCTGCTTACGCTATTCGCCACGGGTTGCGAATATCTGGACATTGTACCTGAAAAAACCCAGGAGCTGTCTTTGGTCTTTGAACGAAAAGAGCAAGCCTATAAGGCTTTGGCCACTTGCTATTCCTACTTGCCAAAGAGTGATGATTTATATGGTACCCATGCCACCCTGACGGATGAGTTAACCTCACCCATTCGTCAGTCGGTGAATGGTCTGGAGGTCATGAGAGGGAAGCAATCCGTTGGCGATCCCTTGTTGTCGCTCTGGCAAGGTTTTAACGGGGGAAGCTGGCAACCATCTTTGTACAATGCCATTAATGATTGCAATATTTTCTTGGAGAACATTGTCAATGTGCCGGATATGACCGAAAGGGAAAAGCGGGAGTGGGGTGCAGAAGTCCGGTTTTTAAAAGCCTACTATCATTTTTTGCTGGTCATGCGTTACGGTCCCATTCCAATTATGGATAAAAATTTTCCGATATCGGCATCCCCTGAGGAAGTGCGTGTGTATAGAAATTCAGTAGATGAGTGTTTTGACTACATCGAGTCTGAAATAGACCTGGCCATTCCCGATTTACCTGCAAGGGTGATCAATACCAACTTTCTGGGTCGTGTTGATCGGACCATAGCTGCGGCTATGAAATCAAGGGTTTTGCTTTACGCTGCCAGTCCGCTTTTCAACGGCAATGCAGCCTTTTATGCAGGCTATACGGATAAGAATGGTAAAGCCTTGTTCAATACCAGTTACGACAATGAAAAGTGGGCCAAGGCACTGGAAGCTGCAGATTACGCCCTACAACTGGCTCAAAGTAACGGCGTAAAGATGTATTTCTTTAATGGTGAGTACCGCGACTACGATAATGCCAATGTTATTTATGATTCCTTGTTTACAGAGGCCATTTACAACTATAAATTCATGTTTGTAGATCGCTGGAACAGTGAATTGATCTGGGGCTTGTCGAGGGTGACAAATGACTGGTATCAAATACAAGCCTCCACTTTAATAAAAAACACGGCCGCATCCAGTAATGAAGCTGCCTGGCAATGGTTGTCCCCAACCTACCGGATGGCCGAATTGTATTATACCAAAAATGGCTTGCCTATTGATCAGGATCTGACTTTTGATTACGATAATAAATACGCGTTGCGCAGGGGCGCCAGTGCAGATCTGAGTGTTTTTGTCGTACAAATAGGCCAGGAGACCGTGCAATTGCATTTCGACAGGGAGCCCCGGTTTTACGCAACCATCGCTTTTGACAGGGGCTATAACAGGGCTCATGGTATCAAACAGCATTTAAGAATGCGCAATGGTGAAGAACCTGGTGGAAAAATGGGGAGCTCCAACGACTATCTGGTTTCAGGGTATGGCTTGAAAAAATACATTCATCCCGATACACAAGGCGATGCTTATGCCAATCTGATTAATTATCCCTGGCCGCTCATGCGTATGTCGGAGCTTTACCTGAACTATGCCGAAGCCTACAATGAATACATTGGTCCCGGCCTCGAAGTGTATGCAGCTCTCAATGAAGTGCGCAAAAGAGCCGGTTTGCCAAATGTTGAAGATGCCTGGTCTGATCCATCTTTAGCCAGGACGGTAGGCAAGCATCTTTCTCAAGACGGCTTGCGGGAAATCATTCAGCAGGAGCGTTTGATTGAGCTGGCATTTGAAGGTCACCGCTACGATGATATTCGCCGCTGGAAGCAAGCGGAAGTATACTTTGCAACGCCGGTAAAAGGTTGGAGTGTAACAGAGAGCCAGGCCGACCGATTCTATACGCTCATTAACGTGGGAGAGCGCTCTTTCATTACCCCTCGTGACTATTTCCAGCCCATTAGAACGGAAGAGCTATCCCGAAACCCTAATCTGATTCAGAATTTGGGTTGGTAGTTACCTATGAATTTGTGTTAACATGACTATGAAAAGTAACCTACATATGAAAACAAAAATATTATTTCCAATACTGGCATTTGTGCTCATATTGCTTGCCTGTGACGAGGAAGAAAGCGTCATGGCTCCGGGCAGAGTCACCGGAGTTGAAGTTATCCCTACCAACGGAGGGGCAAAAATTATTTGTCAACTGCCTGATGATCCGGATGTCCTTTTTGCCAAAGCTTATTATACCAATACGCTGGGTCAGGAATTGTTTGCTGTCAGCAGTCTGTACAACGACACCTTGTACCTAAAAGGCTACAACGACACCGAAGAACATACTGTACAGGTCGTGGCTGTGAATAGCAGCAGAATACCGAGTGAGCCTGTAGAAGTAAAGATAAGGCCGCTTATTTCGAACATTGAAATAGTTAAGGAAAGCATTGAAATAGAGCCTGAATTTGGTGGTGTGAAAATCAGCTGGGTCAATCCTGCTGCCGACATCGTGTACACTTGGCTAACTTATAAAGAAGAGGGCGCAGAAGAGTCAGAGCCCATCTATTTGTCTTCCTCCCGGAAGAATGAGTCGTTGATTGTCAGAGGTATGAATACCAATCCCAAAGAGTTTTTTGTGATGGTGGAAGATTTTTACGAAAATAAAACGGAGAAGGTGACAAAGGGGAACCATACACCCCTATTTGAGGAGGAGATAGATAAATCTTTATGGACTTTGGTGAGTAATTTAAGTGTGAATGGCGATGCCCACGAAGGAAGAACTGTCAACCTCTGGGACGGTGAGATCGACTATCTGGGTTCGAACGGCCAGGGCAGTTATGCCATGATTTCGAGAGACAATAACGGGGGGCAGTTAAACTTTCCGCTGGATATTGTCATCGATTTGGGACAGGATGATGCTGTGGTTAACCGTTTTACTTTATGGCAAAGAGCTTATTGGTATGGTAACGAAACAGCGTATTATTATTACCAGGATGAAAATTTTAAAGCTTTTCGCTTATACACAAGTGATGATAAAGCCAACTGGACGCTGATTGCCGAACATTCACTGGAAGATCCCAGAGATTCAGAAGGTCGTGTGCCTGAAGATTATATAAAGGCTGCTGTCGAAGGCCATAGCTACAACCTGCCATCGGCCATTGCACTCTCCAGATATTTAAAATTATCCATAACGGAGAATTTTGGTAGTGAGATCTATGTGAATATTTCAGAATTAACGCTTTACGGAAGTAATTAAGAAGATTATGGAAAAGACTAAATATTGGCTGATGGCGCTGGTGATATCAGTCCTGCTAGGGTGCGAAAAGATGGAGGATAACTACGAGCAATACATCAGCCATCGCATTTATTCACCAAAAGTAAGAGATTTAACCGCTCAGATAGGGTATAAAACCGCCTTGTTAGAGTGGACCAATCCAGCAGGTGATATGGCCCAAAAGATTGCAATTGTATATGACGATGAGCAGATCAATTTTGATGAATTGATCAGTTCCTATCAATTAACCGACCTAGAACTAAAGGGCTATCAGGTTTTTGTGTATACAATTGATAGGCATGGTAACCGTTCCGTTCCTGCCCAGGTTTACATTTTCCCAAGTGGCGAAGAAGAATAGGCATCCGATTGTATTGCTATTCGTTGCACTGATATGGATATTTGGATTAAACGCATAAAAACAAAGCGAGCATGAGAAACAGAATACAACAACTGCTTAAGTCCCTGCTCTTACTACTGCCTTTATTATTGCTTTCGGGTAATAATGCCTTGTCGCAGGGCTTTCTCCGCGCAGAGGGAAAAAACATTGTGGATGGTAACGGTAACAATTTTATATCAAGGAGTATTGGTACCGGCAACTGGATGATACAGGAAGGCTACATGCTGCAATCGACCGATGCGGGCATTAACACCCAGTGGCAGTTTCGTGAAAAACTCATTGAAACCATTGGAGAAGCAAAAACTGATATTTTTTACGAGGCATGGCTGGACAGCCACTTTACCCGTGCCGATGTGGATTCGATGAAAGCCTGGGGTTTTAATTCCATAAGGCCGGCCCTTCATTACAAATGGTTTACGCTGCCTATTGAAGACGAACCTGTTCCCGGTCAGAACACCTGGCTGGATAAAGGTTTTGAGATGTTGGACGAGCTGATAGCCTGGTGTGCTGCCAATGAAATGTATGTTTTTCTCGATATGCATGGAGCGCCTGGTGGACAAGGGAAAAATGCCGACATCTCAGATTACGATCCATCCAAACCCTCGTTGTGGGAAAGCGAACAAAACCGTTCCAAACTTACTGCCCTTTGGTACGAAATTGCTAAAAGGTATAAGGATGAACCCTGGGTGGGGGGATTTGATCTCATCAATGAAGTTAATTGGGATTTTGAAAACAGCGGTAATCAAAACGGCTGTAACTGTAATCAAAATAAACCGATTATAGATATTTTCGAACGAATGATTGACACCATTCGAACCGTGAACACCAACCACCTGGTGTTTGTCTCGGGTAACTGTTGGGGCAATAATTACAATGGGATGGATGAATTGGCCCATTACGATGACAACCTGGCCTTTACCTTTCATAAGTACTGGAGTTTTAATGGTCCTAATTCATTGGACTGGATCCTTGAAAAGCGGGATCGATTAAATGTGCCGCTGTGGATGAGCGAATCGGGCGAAAACTCGAATACCTGGTTCACCAATGCCACATCGCTATTTGAAGCCCATAACATTGGGTGGAGCTGGTGGCCGGTTAAAAAGAGTGGCATCAACAACGTGCTGAAGGTTTCCACTCCGCAGGAATATACCAATTTGCTCAATTACTGGAAAAATGGAACACCTCAAATGAGCGCAGATGCCGCTTTTGACGCGGTCATGAAATGGGCCGAAAGCCATAGAATTGAAAATTGTACGGTGCAGTATGATGTGATTGATGCCCTTACACGACAAATAGACAGCTATGAAGCCATCCCGTTCAAAAAGCACGTCATAGGCGAAGCCATATTCTTTACCGATTACGATCTGGGCAGAAATAATGTGGCCTATTTCGACAACGATACAGCCAATCACCATGGGGATACCGGTTCTTATACGGCATGGAATAGAGGATGGTCCTACAGGAACGATGGGGTGGATATAGACCCATGTTCAGATAATGACGCAACAAATGGGTATAACGTGGGTTGGTTTGAGCCGGGTGAGTGGATGCAATACACGATCACTTCCGATGCAACAGCCGGTTATACGTTTTCTATAAGGTATGCCAGCAATAACGCGCAGACCAAATTGCGCATACAGGTCAATGGTGCAGATGTAACGCCGGTGCTGACCTTGCCTTCCACCGGCGGATGGCAGAGTTATGAGACTTTCACGATTAACAATGTGGTGCTTAATGAGGGCGTGAATGTATTGAAGGTTACAAATCTCAAGGGGGGTGGTAATCTCAATTACTTTAAGTTCTCTGACCCGGTGACCATCGATCAGGTAGATTTTGAAGCAGTGGCGGCGGCAACCTCTTATGAGGGCGATAAGCTATACCTCTCTCTGAATGCGGCAGTGTCAGAATCAGCCATTATTTCTGTCGATGATTTTTCTGTCTATAACAGGACACAGCCCCTGCAAATAGAGCACATTGTGCGGAGTTCATCCTCTGATAAGATTCTGGAAATAACCATGGCCGACAGGATGTATTACGGGGATTTGATCCTACTCAACTATTCGGGCGCTTCGGTAGAGGATGTTTATCAACGTCCACTGATACAATTCTCTCTACTTGAAGTCATCAATAACCTGCCCGTCAGACTTCAGCTTCCGGGAAAGGTTGTAATGCAGGACTACTATTACCAGGAGGGATTGTCTTTTGAGCAAACGGAGGATGCTGCCAATCCCGGCGGTTTAAATTTTGGCTACACGGATAATGGGGATTTTATTGATTTTCTGGTAACCATTAAAAAGGAGGGGACCTTTGCCTTTAATTACAGCATTGCTGCGCTGGCTTCCAATGGCCGTTTTGAAGTGCAGCTGTTGGATGCTAATAATTTGAAGCAAGTAGTTGGCAGTTATTCGGTTCCTTCAACAGGCGGATGGCAAAGCTGGCGCGTTGAGCATGAAGAGATCACCTTACCTTCCGGGCATTATACACTTCGGATTTATGTCGCCAGCCGGGAGTTCAATATGAGTTGGTTTGAGATCAAAGAAAGGTCGCCCTCTTCCTTGAATGATACCAGGATGAACCCCATGCGGATCTATCCCAATCCTTGCAGCCAGTATTTCCAACTTTCTTTCAATCAGGACCTGGTCGATGCGAAAGTCGATGTTTATAATTTTTCCGGCAAAGTTGTAAAATCCAAAATGTTTGATGTCCGTTCCGAAATGAACTACACCTTTGACACCAGCGCATGGCACAGTGGCTTGTATTTTATTCAGGTAACATCAGCCGGTAGCACGCACGCATCCAAGCTGATGGTTGCCCATTAGGTCGATAGGTTGAGAGGTCGAGAGGGTGAGTAGGGTTGATGGGATAGAAAGGGGAGATAGGTTGAGAGGTGTAGCGTAGCAGAATCCCGCAAGGCGGGAGAAATGAAACGGAAGTTGTAACGAAGTGGATACCGAGAATCGGTACCCGCAAGGCGGAGTCTACAGGTGCAAGTTGTTTAAAATCAGCAATTTGCTAAATAGAGGCAAGCTGTAATTTTAATTTTTTTTATATGAACACTATCAAAGTAGTATCCCTGCTAATTGCAGCAGCATTTAT
>Ga0209075_1002989_pt1 | contig 14437 bp, 10 predicted proteins | sample Stecom2011_FD_187523 | JGI IMG/M metagenome (GOLD analysis project Ga0209075, IMG submission 187523) | Agricultural soil microbial communities from Utah to study Nitrogen management - Steer compost 2011 (SPAdes) (version 2) | ecosystem: Environmental > Terrestrial > Soil > Agricultural land... | reverse complement strand
CCATCTTCGGCGAGAAGGATTTCCAGCAACTGGCGGTGATCCGCAAGATGGCGCGGGACCTGATGATGCCCATCGAAATCATTGGCGCCCCGACCATCCGCGAAGACGACGGCCTGGCCAAGAGCTCCCGCAATGGTTACCTGTCGGAACAGGAGCGGGCCATTGCACCGGTGGTGTACAAAGCGCTCACCAACGTGGCGAGCCAGCTGGAGCAGGGCCGCTCGGATTTCAGCACCCTGGAAAACGAAGCCAAAGACGCCCTGGCCAGTGCCGGCCTGCGTCCGGATTACTTTAATATTGTGAACAGCCTGACCCTTAAACCTGCAGCAGAGTCCGACCGCGAGCTCACCTTGCTGGTAGCCGCCTTCCTGGGCACCACACGGCTGATCGACAACATTTCCGTAACCCGCTGAACCACGGAGCTGCCGCCCTCCCGAACAGGGGCGGCGGCAGACAGAAAGGATACTCTGATGCCAGACAACGCGGCTCCACTGACACGCACCCCCCAATGGCAGGCCCTGGTCCAGCACAAAGATACCCTGGCCGGGCGGCCCATGCGCGACCTGTTCCGGGACGACCCCTGGCGGGCCACCCGGTACCTGATTGAAGCCGCCGGCCTGACCCTGGATTTCTCCCGGAACCGGCTCACAGACGATACCCTGAAGGCACTGGCCGACCTGGCCCTCGGCTGCGGCCTGAAGCACCGCACCGAAGCCCTGTTCAGCGGCGGTATTGTGAACATCACCGAGAACCGCCCGGCCCTGCACACCGCCTTGCGCCAGCCGGCAGACACCGCAGTAGAAGTAGACGGCCGCAACATCATGCCAGAGGTGCACAGCACACTGGCGCGCATGGAGCGGTTGGTTGAGGCGGTGCAAACTGGCCAGCACTGCGGTCACACCGGTAAGCGCTTTACCGATGTAGTGAGCATTGGCATCGGCGGCTCCTTTCTGGGCCCCAAACTGGTGGTCGAAGCCCTGAAACCTTACTGGCAGGGCGATCTTCACTGTCACTTTGTGGCCAATATCGACGGCACCGATATCACTGAAACCCTGAAGGCACTGGCCCCGGAAACTACACTGTTCCTGGTGCAGTCCAAATCGTTCCGCACCCAGGAAACGCTCGACAACAGCTTGGTTGCTCGCCAATGGTTCCTGGACAACGGCGGCACTGACGCCGCCATCGCCAGCCACTTCCTGGCGGTCACCACCAACATAGAAGCCGCCACCCGCTTCGGCATCGCTACCGAGAACATCTTCCCCATGTGGGACTGGGTTGGCGGGCGCTACTCGCTCTGGTCTGCCATCGGCTTGCCCATCGCGCTGACCCTGGGCATGGCGCAGTTCCGGGCCCTGCTGGCCGGCGCCCACGCCATGGACTGCCACTTCCGCACAGCCCCTGCCGAGCGCAACCTGCCGGTAGTGATGGCCATGCTCAGCGTGTGGTACAACAATTTCTGGGGTGCCGGCAGCCACGCGGTGCTGCCCTACGACGAATACCTGAAGCACCTGCCGGAACACCTGCAACAGCTGGACATGGAAAGTAACGGCAAGCGGGTAACCCAGCACGGCACCCCGGTTGATTTTACAACCGGTCCTATCCTGTGGGGCGGCGTAGGCGCCAACGGCCAGCACGCCTATCACCAGCTGATTCACCAGGGCACCCGGCTGGTCCCGGCAGACTTTGTGATCCCCCTGAAGTCCCACAACCCGGTAGAACACCATCACGCCACCCTGTTTGCCAACTGCCTGAGCCAGGCACGGGCTATGATGGCGGGGAAAACCCGGGACGAGGCCATGCAGGAGCTGCTGGATAGCGGAATGGATAAGGCGGCCGCACAGGCACTGGCCCCGCACAAAGTGATCCCCGGCAACCAGCCCAGCAATATCCTGATGATGGAACAGCTAACGCCGGAGACTCTGGGCGCGCTGGTGGCCCTGTATGAACACCGCACCTTTGTGCAGAGCATAATCTGGGATGTGGACTGCTTTGATCAGTGGGGAGTGGAACTGGGCAAGCAGATTGGCAACGAAATCCTGCCACGCCTGCTCGGCGAAAAGAGTGAAGGCAGCTCAGGCGACAGCGCCACCGACCACCTGATTGAGCGGTTCCGGTCAGCCAACGGCCTGTGAAATCCGCCGCCCCTGCCAGCTGAAATCCACCGGCCAGAGTTTCTGGTCGGTGCTGTAGGCCTGCCACAGCCGGCCGTAACTCTCGCCACACACCGGATGCACCTCATCCGGCGCGATGTCCGCCAACGGACGCAGCACAAAGGCGTTGTTCAGGATTTCGGCCCGGGGCAATTCGACGCCGTCGGTCACGCCAGCGGCATTCCCCCAGGTGAGAATATCCAGGTCCAGCGTTCGCGGGCTGAACTTGGGGGCATTGGGCTTGCGCCCGTTATCCCGCTCCAGCTGCTTGAAACGGGAGGACAACTCGCCAACCGGCAAGCCGGTATCCACACCCACCACCAGGTTAAGAAAATTGGAGCCGTCAAAACCGACGGACTCACTCTCGTAAACCGGCGAAATTACCAGCTCACCAAACCAGTGCTGTAACGCATCCAGCGCTGCCATAACGTGCCGGTAGCGGTCGATGTTACTGCCGATACTGATATAAACCCTGGCCATCACCGCTCTCCCCGCTCGATTTTCACGCCCACCGCCCGGGCTGCCGGCACCGCCCCCGGTTTACGCAGGGTCAGCCTGAGCCAGCGCACACCGAATTCCTTCTGCAGCATCCCGGCGAGCTCTTCTGCCGCCCGCTCCAGCAACTGCGGCTGCAGGGTCTGTAACACCGCGGTTACCCGCTCACTCACTGCAGCGTAGTCCAAGGCATCAGCGACATCGTCGCTGGCACCGGGGCGCCGGTTATCCCACGCCATGTCCAGGTCCACCAGCAACCGCTGGGTTACTTCGCGTTCCCAGTCGTACACGCCGATAACGGTTTCTACCGCCAGGCCTTCGATGAACACGATGTCTGTTGAAGCGTCTGCCAAACCGGACTCCCAGGATGTTCCACTCAAGGCTGATTGAATAATGCACAGGCAAGCGATACTGTGGCTGTTCGCCTGTCTGCCGGATTTAAGGGCCGGCATTTTCTCACAGAACACCCGGTGCCGTCTGCGCACCTGCGATGCAGCCATGGATGTGACCAGCAACCCGACTCTGATTGTACTGCTCTGCTTTGGCGCCTACCTGGCCGGCTCAGTCCTGTTTGCCGTTCCGGTATGCCGAGCCTGGGATTTGCCAGACCCGCGCGCGCTGGGCTCGGGCAATCCCGGAGCCACCAACGTGTACCGGGCCGGCGGCTGGCAACCGGCACTGGCCACCCTGGCACTGGACGCGTTCAAAGGCTTTCTGCCGGTCTGGCTGGCCCATATGGCCGGGGTGTCTATCCTGGTGCAAGCCATCGTGGCCTTGTGCGCCGTTACCGGCCACATGATTCCGCTGTTCTACCGCTTCAAAGGCGGCAAGGGCGTGGCCACCGCACTGGGGGCCGGCCTGGCCCTGGCACCACTCACCACCCTGATCATGGCCGGTATCTGGCTGGTGACCATGTGGCGCTGGCGCATTTCCGCGCTGGCCTCGCTGGTGGCGATTGTCAGTGGGCCAGTGATCAGCGCCCTTCTGGAGCCGGACACCCTGCCCCTGTTTGGCCTGCTCACCTTGCTGATTGTGGTGCGCCACCGCAATAACCTGATCCGCCTGGCCCAGGGCAGGGAAACCGGTTTGTAATACTCAGTCTACAAGGCCGTTAGCCCGGGGCTCATTCACCGCCGGCAGGGTATTCATCGGCCAGCGGGGCACCGACACAATCCGTTCACCATCCCGCTGCCCGGCTCGCAGGCGCTGGGCTCCGGCATAGGCAATCATGGCACCGTTATCGGTACAGAACTCCGGGCGGGCATAGAACACCGAGCCGCCCAGCTTCGCCGCCATTTTCTCCAGCCCTGCCCGCAGGCGCTTGTTGGCGCTTACACCACCGGCAATCACCAGCCGCTTGCAACCGGTCTGCTCCAGCGCCCGCTTACATTTGATGGTCAGGGTATCTACCACCGCAGCCTCGAAGGCCAGAGCTATGTCGGCTTTTACCTGCTCATCCAGGGTGCCATTATCCCGGGCAGCGTTTACCGTGTTCAGGGTGAAAGTTTTCAGGCCACTGAAACTGAAATCCAGGCCGGGGCGATCGGTCATCGGGCGCGGAAACCGGTAAATGCCATCGCGGCCTTTTTCCGCCAGCGCCGCCACCCGGGGGCCACCGGGGTAATCCAGGCCCAGCATTTTGGCGGTTTTATCGAACGCTTCACCGGCGGCGTCGTCTACCGATTCGCCCAGCATTTCATACTCGCCAATGCCGTCTACCCGCACCAACTGGGTGTGGCCGCCAGACACCAGCAGTGCCACAAACGGGAACTCCGGCGGATTATCCTCCAGCATCGGCGCCAGTAAATGGCCTTCCATGTGGTGCACACCCAACACCGGAATATCCAGCGCAAAACCCAGGGCATGGGCCACAGAACCGCCCACCATCAGTGCACCCACAAGCCCCGGGCCGGCCGTATAGGCAATGCCCTCAAGGTCTTTCCGGGTTTTACCAGCGTCTGCCAGTACCTGGTCACACAATGGCAACAGCTTGCGCACATGGTCCCGCGAGGCCAACTCTGGCACCACGCCGCCGTAATCGGCATGCATATCAATCTGGCTGAACAGCGCGTGGGCCAGCAGCCCCTGCTTATCGTCAAACAGTGCAACGCCGGTTTCATCGCAGGAGGTTTCAATACCAAGAATCAGCATAGTCAGGCCGTATCCGCAGGAGAAGAAGGGAAAGCTGGCGGCATTTTAGCAGAAACGCTCAGGCCACCGGCAGTTTCATTGAACAGTGATTGACCTCAACCCAGCTAACCGTTATCATTGCCGCCCTAAATTAGCACTGGTCGAGTTTTAGCCAATCTGACCAGGGATCGAGCCCGGGCGGAGTACTCCACCGGAACATATTGAAACCGAATCTATCAGGTAGGTGATTTCCGAATGCCAGCTGTTAAAGTGAAAGAGAATGAACCGTTTGACGTAGCACTGCGTCGCTTCAAGCGTTCCTGCGAAAAGGCCGGTGTACTTTCTGAAGTACGTCGTCGTGAGCACTACGAGAAGCCGACTTCTGTTCGTAAGCGCAAAGCAGCTGCCGCCGTTAAGCGTCATCTCAAGAAGCTTCAGCGTGAGCAGCGCAAGTTCGAGCGTCTGTACTGAGTTCAGGTCGCATCGACAGCAAGACTGATTGCCGGAACGGCGTTTCGCCCTACCCGGCAAACTGAAAATGCCGCCGAGGCCTGGCTTCGGCGGCATTTTTGGCTCTGGCGAACAGCGTTTTACCCCGGCACCCCGGCTGAAGTGGAGCCACCATGAGCGGACTGATCCCTCAACGATTTGTTGAAGACCTGCTGGATCGCATCGACCTGGCGGAGCTGATCGGTTCCCGCATCACCCTGAAAAAAGCCGGCGCCAACTACAAAGCCTGCTGCCCGTTCCACGATGAGAAAACACCCTCGTTTAACGTTCGGCCGGATAAAGGCTTCTACCACTGTTTCGGATGCGGTGCCCACGGCGACGCTATCAGCTTCGTACGTGAGTTCGAGGGCCTCGGTTTTACCGAAGCAGTAGAAGAGCTGGCCAGGCGCGCCGGGCTTGAAGTGCCTTACGACCAGGCCGCCAGGCAGGAAATGCAGCAGGCCAGAACGCTGACCGATGCCCTGGATTATGCCAGCCGCTACTATCAGTCGGCCCTGGCCGGTCAGCAAGGTGCTTTTGCACGGGATTACCTGAAACAGCGCGGCCTGGACGACACCATTATCCAGCAATACCAGATCGGCTTTGCACCGGGCACTGGTACCGCCCTGTACGACGCGGCTCCGAATGACCTCAAAGGCCCGCTGATTGAAACCCGGACGGTGTCTGACCAATACGGCCGCCCGAGAGACCTTTTCCGCAACCGGGTGATGTTTCCGATCAGGAACACCCGGGGCAAGACCGTGGCTTTTGGCGGTCGCACACTGGGCGACGACAAAGCCAAGTACATCAACTCGCCGGAATCTGACGTATTCCACAAGAGCCGCGAGATCTACGGTCTGTTCGAAGCCCGGCAAGCCATCCGCCAGCTGGACAAGCTGTTGGTGGTGGAAGGCTACATGGACGTGATCGCCCTGGCCCAGCACGGCATTCACTACGCCGTTGCAACTTTGGGCACCGCGACCAACCAGGACAGCCTGACCGCCCTGCTCCGGCAGGTACGGCACATCGTATTCTGTTTTGACGGTGACCAGGCCGGGTTCCGGGCAGCTGACCGGGCCATGGAAAACGCCCTGGAGCTGATGGCAGACGGCCTGCACCTGCAGTTCCTGATGCTGCCGCAAGGGGAAGACCCGGACACCCTGATCCGCAAAGAGGGTGCCGAGGCCTTCCAGAAGCGCATAGACGGCGCCACACCGCTCTCGCGCTACCTGTTTGACCGGCAGAGCGAAGGGCTTGACCTGCAGCTTCCGGAGCACCGGGGTGAGCTGCGGGCCCGGGCCGAGCCGCTACTGAACAAGATGCCCCGCAGCACACTGCGGGACGCCATGTGGCACGAAATGATGCGGTTATGTGGCGGCCGAAAGCCCTGGCAGGAACGGCCCCAGGGCAACAATTTCAAGGCACGGGGATGGCGAGGCGAGTGGCAGAGCCGGCCAACAGAAGAACGGATTGACGTAAAGCTCAGCAAAGACAGCACCTTGTGCCTGGCCTTGCTGGAAGCGCCGGAACTGGCCACAGAAGTAACAGCCCTGGCCGACAGCACACGACAACTGGACCAGGCCGGGCGCCTGGCCCGCTGGATACTGGAAAAGAACATCCAGACCCGTAAGGCACTGGTAACGGGACTGGCAACCGATAAGCAGGCCCGCGACAGGTTCTACAACCTGTTCGATGGACTGGAGCACATACCGGCCCGGGAAAGCACACTGGCAGCAGCCAGAGAGCTATTAAGCCCGAACGAAGAGGCCGCGCGCCAGCAAAGGCTGGCAACCCTGCTCCGGAACCTGGCCAAGCTTACCCAGGAACAACGGGAAGAGCTGAGAACCCTCAGCGCGGGTACGTTAAACCCGAAAGCTGAGGAGTAAAAACTTGAAACTATCGCAATTGATCACCATCTAACCGGTTGGTGGCAGCAAAACCGAGCGACAGCTATAATGGCTGTTTAACTTTTTTCCTTTTTAAAAGCGAGTTTACAGGGTGTCTATGTCAGGCAATTCGCAGAAATCACGTTTGAAAGACCTCATCGCACGAGGCAAGGAACAAGGTTACCTGACTTACGCCGAGGTAAACGACCACCTGCCGGAAGATATCGCAGATCCGGATCAGGTTGAAGACATTATCCGGATGATCAACGACATGGGTATCCAGGTGTGTGAAGAAACACCTGACGCCGACACCCTGTTGATGACAGAAGGTGATTCCACCGCTGACGAAGCTGCCGCCGCCGAAGCCGCCGCAGCCCTCGCTGCTGTAGAAAGTGATGCCGGCCGCACCACAGACCCGGTCCGCATGTATATGCGGGAGATGGGTACCGTTGAGCTGCTGACCCGCGAAGGCGAAATCGTTATTGCCAAGCGCATCGAAGAAGGCATCCGCGACGTTATGGCCGCTGTTGCCCACTTCCCGGGCACTGCCGGCACCATCATCCAGGCCTACGACCGCATAATCGAAAACGAAGGCCGCATCAGCGACATCGTATCTGGCTTCCTGGACCCGGACGACGCCGAGCCGTTCATGCCCGAAGAAACCAGCGAAGAAGTCCCTGCTGACGACACCGACGGCAGCGATGATGACGACGACACCTCAACCGAAGAAGAGACCGAAAACGGTCCGGACCCGGAAGAGACCCGTCTGCGCTTCGAGTTGCTGAAAGAAAAACTGGAAGTCGCCGAGAAGGCCCTGGCCAAGCACGGCCGCAGCCACAAGAAAACCCAGGAAGCCCTGAACGAGCTGGGCCAGGTATTTGCCCCGTTCAAGCTGGGCAACAAGGCCTTTGACGAACTGGTGAACGTGGTTCGCTCCACCAACGACCTGGTGCGGGAAAACGAAAAAGCCATCATGAAGATCTGCGTGCGCGACTGCAAAATGCCCCGCAAAGATTTCATCAAGTGGTTCCCGGGCAACGAGACCGACCTTGAGTGGGCGAAAGAAATTGCCGCCACCAAGAAGCCCTACGCAGCGGCTATCGGCGAGCGCATTGACGAAATCGTGCGCCTGCAGAAGCGCATCCAGAACGTACAGAACGACGTAGACCTGGACGTAGTAGACATCAAGGAAATCAACCGCCGGGTGTCTATCGGCGAGGCCAAGGCCCGTCGCGCCAAGAAAGAAATGGTCGAGGCCAACCTGCGTCTGGTGATCTCCATTGCCAAGAAGTACACCAACCGCGGCCTCCAGTTCCTCGACCTGATCCAGGAGGGCAACATCGGCCTGATGAAGGCGGTGGACAAATTTGAATACCGTCGGGGCTACAAGTTCTCCACTTACGCCACCTGGTGGATCCGTCAGGCCATCACCCGCTCCATCGCGGACCAGGCCCGCACCATCCGTATTCCGGTGCACATGATCGAGACCATCAACAAGCTCAACCGCATCTCCCGCCAGATGCTGCAGGAGATGGGCCGCGAGCCCACACCGGAAGAGCTGGGCGAACGCATGGACATGCCGGAAGACAAGATCCGCAAGGTGCTGAAGATCGCCAAAGAGCCGATCTCCATGGAAACCCCGATCGGTGACGATGAAGACAGCCATCTGGGCGATTTCATCGAGGATATCCAGGCCCTGTCACCGGTGGATTCAGCCACCGCTGAAGGCCTGCGCGAAGCGACCCGCTCCGTGCTGGCCGGCCTGACCGCCCGCGAATCGAAAGTACTGCGCATGCGTTTCGGGATCGAAATGAACACTGACCACACCCTGGAAGAAGTCGGCAAACAGTTCGACGTAACCCGGGAACGTATCCGTCAGATCGAAGCCAAGGCCCTGCGCAAACTGCGCCACCCTTCCCGCTCCGATCACCTGCGCGGCTTTATTGACGACCAGGGCAACGGTTAAGCGCCAACACAGTAGCGGGCGCCACCCCTCGTGGGTATAATGGCGCCCGTTTTCTTTTCCGGGCCTATAGCTCAGTTGGTTAGAGCAGGGGACTCATAATCCCTTGGTCCCTGGTTCGAGTCCAGGTGGGCCCACCAATTTTCCACAGCAATGCCTGCTTTCGAGCGGGCGTTGTTGTTTCTGGCAGCCACAAAACGTTTAGCAGTAACGATCTGGTACTATTCTTCACGAAGCAGCCGGAGCCTACTGTATGAACACTTCGAACGAGCCCGCCTGGCACAGCCAGGAAACCACCACAATCCTCAGTCAACTGGAGGCCACTGAACAGGGCCTGACCAGCGCGCAGATACCCGGGCGGCTCGAGCGTTACGGATACAACCGCCTGCCGGCACCCCCGCACAGCGGCCCCCTCAAACGCTTCCTGCTGCAGTTTCACAACGTACTCATCTATGTACTGCTGGCCGCGGCCCTGAGTACGGGCCTTCTGCAACACTGGGTAGACACCGGCGTGATCCTGGGCGTGGTCGTGATCAATGCCATCGTCGGCTTCATCCAGGAGGGTAAAGCCGAGCAAGCCCTGAAGGCGATCCGCGGCATGCTTTCGCCCAGGGCCCTGGTATTGCGCGACGGGCAGCGAAGCACCGTTCCCGCTGAAGAACTGGTCCCCGGCGACACGGTCTTCCTTCAGGCCGGAGACCGGGTACCGGCCGACCTGCGACTTTTACGCGCCCACAACATGCGCATCGACGAGGCCATGCTCACCGGCGAATCGGTGGCGGTGGACAAACAAACAGCCGCCGTTGATGCCAACGCCGATCTGGGCGATCGCAGCTGTATGGCCTTTTCCGGCACCCTGGTAGCCTTTGGCCAGGGGCAAGGCGTGGTGGTGGGGACCGGGGCGAATACCCAGATTGGCCACATTTCCACCCTGCTCGGCGAAGTGGAGACCCTGACCACACCCCTGCTAAGGGATATCGCCACGTTCGGGCGCTGGCTGTCAGGAGCCATAGTCATACTGGCCGCCATCACCTTCGGCTTCGGCTATTGGGTTCGCCACTACGACATGATGGAAACCTTCCTGGCCGCCGTCAGCCTGGCGGTGGCGGCCATCCCGGAAGGCCTGCCCGCCATCATGACCATCACCCTGGCCATTGGCGTGCAGCGCATGGCCGTGCGTAACGCCATCATCCGCCGGTTACCGGCCGTGGAAACGCTCGGTTCGGTGACCACCATCTGCTCCGACAAGACCGGCACCCTGACCCGTAACGAGATGACGGTAAAGACCGTACTCACCGCAGAGCACAGTTACGAGGTAGGCGGCGTGGGCTACGAGCCCCATGGAGGCTTCAGCCTGGCCGGCAAGGACGCGGCGCTTGAAGACCACCCAGTGCTGACTGAAGGGCTCCGGGGAGTACTTCTGTGCAACGATGCCGAGCTCCAGCAGCGTGACGGATACTGGCACCTCGAGGGCGACCCCACAGAAGGAGCGCTGGTGGTTGCCGGAATCAAGGCGGGGCTGGATGCCCAAAAGCTTGCCGGGCAGTACCCACGAGACGATGTGATTCCGTTCGAATCAAGCTATAAGTTCATGGCAACCCTCCATCACCACCATGAGGCGGGCCAACGCCTGCTCTTCCTCAAGGGCGCCCCCGAACGCGTTCTGGCCCTGTGTGATCGTGAGCGCACCCGGGAAGGCGATCGCTCCCTCGATCAGCAGTGCTGGGAGCAGCGTATGGACGCGATTGCCAGCCGCGGGCAGAGGCTGCTGGCGGTAGCGGTCAAGACGACGGATTCGGAGAAATCCACCCTGTCCTTCTCCGACGTTGAAGGCGGTGGCCTGACCCTGGTGGCAGTCTGCGGCCTGATCGACCCGCCCCGGGACGAAGCCATTGCGGCGGTTAAGGAATGCCAGCAGGCCGGCATTGTGGTGAAAATGATCACCGGCGACCATGCAGGGACCGCCAGCGCCATCGCCGACGAGCTGGGCATCCGCACAGCCGGTGGTGTCATCCCCGGGCACGAACTGGAGCAACTCACCGATGCCGAGCTGGAGCGCCTGGTACACGAGGTAGACGTATTCGCCCGCGCCACCCCGGAACACAAGCTGCGCCTGGTAAAAGCCCTGCAGGCAGGCAACCAGGTGGTGGCCATGACCGGAGACGGTGTTAACGATGCCCCCGCCCTCAAGCGCGCTGATGTCGGGGTTGCCATGGGCATCAAGGGCTCCGAAGCGGCCCGGGAGGCGGCGGATATGGTGCTGGCTGACGACAACTTCGCTTCCATCGCCCATGCCGTGGAAGAAGGCCGGACCATCTACGACAACCTGCGCAAGGCGATCCTCTACATCCTGCCGACCAGCGGCGGCGAGGCGCTGACCATCATGGCTGCGGTGCTGATGGGCATTACCCTGCCCTTGCTGCCGGCCCAGGTGCTGTGGGTGAATATGGTTACAGCGGTAACTCTGAGCCTGGCTCTGGCCTTCGAGCCCGCCGAGCCCGGCGTTATGCGCCGTCGCCCTCGCGCGCCCGGCACACCAATCCTGTCCGGCTTCCTGATCTGGCGGGTGATCTTCGTTTCTGTTCTGCTACTGATCGGCACCTTCGGACATTTCCTGTGGATGCAGCAGCAGGGCGTCGCCATCGAGCTCGCCCGCACCGTGGCCATCAACACCTTGGTGATGGGCGAGATCGCCTATCTGTTTAACAGCCGCTACATCCTGGAACCTGCCGGTAACCGCGCCGGCCTTCTGGGCAGCCGCCCGGTGCTGATCGCCATAGGCGTGCTGGTGGTTCTGCAGGCGCTCTTCACCTATGCCCCGCCGTTTCAGTACCTGTTCGGCACCGCTCCCCTGGGCGGAAGGGAATGGGCCGGCATTCTGGCCTTCGGAGTGGCACTCTTCGCAGTTGTCGAACTGGAGAAGGCTATCGTCCGCCGGCTTAAAGGAGCCAGAGCTCAGATATAAGAGCGGGGACGGCTTAGCCCGACCCCGCCTGTCAGGATTCTTTACGCCACCCTGAGCGTAGCGCAGAAAAAGCAGTGCCATTTCATGGCATTAAGACTTTGGCCCGGACCTTGCAGAGTTCCACCCGTACACGCTGGATCAAGGGAGATCTTTGCAATGAAAACAAAATACCTGCTACTAAGCGCAATTACGGCCTTTGGCCTGAGCGCTGGCGCATCGGCGTACACCATCACCGGCGGCACGGATGTTGGCGGACTGGACGGTTACCTGGCACAAACCACCGGAATGAGTTCAGGGGAAGCTACCGAGACAGCCTGGGCGTCTGGCATCGTCGGAACCACTCTGACATTTGCCCACAAGAGCGATCCGGCCGACTTTTTCCAGACACTTGAAGACCCTTACGTTGTGGCTTTTGAGCTGTACTCATCCCCGTCTTACTTTCTGGTGAAAGATGCAAGAACACACGTTCTGTTCAAGAACGAAGCCAACATGGACTGGGGCGTGTTCAACCTGCTGGATTACTTCGGCGCCAACAAGCTGGAAGAGCTGCAACTCAGCCACCTGACCGAGTTCAACGGTGGCGGAACTCCGGTGCCCGAGCCCGGCACACTCGCCCTCTTCGGCCTGGGCCTTGCCGGCTTGATCGCCTCACGGCGCAAGCTGCAGAAGTAGCCAACTGCCTGTGTCGGGAAACCTTACATAGCATCCCGACACAGGCTTTTACCCACCCATTACGCTACACAACACAACGTCACATTTATCAATCAACACAATCTATCCTTTTCTCTTTGCCCCGCCGAAAAAACATTACGCTACAAAAAATCACACCAACCTGCTTTTAACTCAATGACTTAGCGCTATTTTGAGTATGCGGGCTAGCAGTACGTGGTTCTACCGACAATGATCCGTGTCAAAAATGCCAAAGTCCTCATCGGACAAGCCCAATACACTTGCCACTGAACCAAGGTAGCCAAACCCTGTGCCCGCGCCTCAGTGGACTGTCAGGTTGGTATACAACAATAACGAGCAAACGGAGTGTATTAATGGTCCTCTCTCCCCGATTTTCCGTACGGGCAGTGTCCCTAGCAGTTGCAGCAGTATCCGCCAGCCTTTCCATGAACGCCTCAGCCAGCATGGGTAACCTGGGCACCACTTACGGTGTTATGCCCATAGACGTGGCCACCGCGCAGTCGCTGTCGATGTTCAACGACCAGGTATCGGCCACCTATTACAACCCGGCCTCCCTCACCCGGGACACCCGGGGCGAGCTGACCACCGGCATCCTGCACGCCGAACAGGAGCTACGCTCCGCCAACCCGAATGCCAACGGCGACGTACTGACCAACTCCCCCAGCCAGCACGTGCTGATCGGCATGAAAACCAACCTGGGCTCCCTCACCCGCTTCAAGCACCCCATCTATCTGGGCTTCATCGCTGGTGTGGAGAAGTACGGCAAGGAGATGCTGGCGTTCAACTCGCAAACCTCCGAGAACGGCCAGTATCTTCAGTACGGCAAGGAGCCACTGTTCCTGAATGTGGGTGGTGCTACCCCGATCTGGCGCGGTATTTCTGCCGGCCTGTCGGTGCGGGTGACCCTGGACGCCACCGCCCAACTGGATGCAGTATCTACACTGGGCGGCGAGACCAGCCGTGAACGCCTGGCGGTTAATGCTGAGCCCGCCATGAAAACCATTCTCGGCACCACTGTAGATTTTGGCAGCACCTTCTGCCCGGAAAGCGACTGTTTCCTGAACGGCTGGGAGGCGGCCTTTGCTTACCGCACCAAGTCTTCCGCATCTACCACGGTAGACTCCAACATCATCGTTACCCAGACCATCCCTGACCCCGGCCTGAGCCTTGCGGTTTCCACCATCGACTCCTTCCAGCCAGAAACCTTCGTGGCCGGGATGCAGTACGCCGGTGACGGCTGGCGCGTGGGTGGCAGCCTTGAGCAGCAGAACTGGTCGGAACTGGGCGACGCGTTCGAAGGCGACACCATCCGCATGCAGAACGGCATTGCCGGGCCAAAGATCGAGTTCGACGACATCCTCATCCCCCGCCTGGGTGCCGAGTATCAGCTGAGCAAGAACTTCGCGGTGCGCGGCGGAGTGGCGTATGAAGAATCTCCCCTGAAAACCACCCGTAATCCGGACCTGAACTACCTGGATACCGACAAAATCGTGGTTGGCCTTGGTATCAGCGCCACTTACGACCGCACCCGCCTGCTGGCGTACCCGGTTCGCCTGGATCTGGGCTACCAGTACCAGCAACTGCAAGAGCGTGACTTCACCCTGGTGGACTACGACGGCAACGAAACCGACGTAACCGCAGACGGCGACGTGCACGTAATCAGCGGCTC
>Ga0209075_1002987_pt1 | contig 14445 bp, 12 predicted proteins | sample Stecom2011_FD_187523 | JGI IMG/M metagenome (GOLD analysis project Ga0209075, IMG submission 187523) | Agricultural soil microbial communities from Utah to study Nitrogen management - Steer compost 2011 (SPAdes) (version 2) | ecosystem: Environmental > Terrestrial > Soil > Agricultural land... | reverse complement strand
ATTTATTTTGATCATGACGAATCTGAAATTAAGCCTGAGTTTTATGCATACCTAAATAAAATGGCAAGGGTGCTGGACGGAATCCACGATTTACGTGTGGAAATTACTGGGCATACCGATGCTGTAGGTACAGACCAATACAATATTGGATTGTCTGAACGCCGAGCTAAAGCCATTCAAAATTATTTTAAAAGTCGTGGAATTGAGCCTGAAAAATTGGAGATTGACTTTAAAGGGAAACGAGAACCTGTCGACACCAATAAAACAAAAGAAGGAAAGCAAAGAAATAGACGTGTAGACTTTAAGTTTATATAATACTACTGGTTAATGCTTTCTTTCAAAGTCCTCTAATACATCTAAAATAGAGGCGAAAGTTTGTTCTTTTACTAAATCGATTTCATTGCTGTCGAACCACCTCACTTCTGTAATATCTTCTTCTAGTTGAGGTGAAACTTTTGTTTCTTGGGTTGACAAAGCGAACCAATGTGTTTTCTTGATAAAGTGTTTCCCGTACCCGAAATATACATGAAAAGTAGGAGAGAGCTCACGGACAATCTTTAAATTTTTAAGACCGCATTCTTCTTGGATTTCCCTTATTGCGCCTTCTTCAGGATTTTCACCAGCTTCAATCTTTCCTTTAGGAATATCCCAAAAACCATTGCGGAAAATAAACAAGAGTTTTTGTGATTCAGTTTGTTGAACAATTCCTCCTGCCGCTTCAATCCATTCAAACTTATTGAAAAATTGTTGTATTTCCTTGAAAGGGTCTTTGCCCTTAATAAATAAGAAGACTTCAGAATTTAGTTTCTCAACTTCAACCTTAAATTCATCGAAATGCTCAAGGCTTAGGTTGGGTAAGAATTGAGTGGGAATATTACTTTCAAATAAAGCATCTTTTTGAAAGTAAATTGGAACATTATTGACAAAAACTTTATACATTTGCGATTATGATTACTGATATAGATAATGCCGCCAAGATAGCAGAATATTTGCTACAAATAAAAGCTGTAAAACTTCAGCCTAAAAATCCATTTACATGGTCTTCTGGATGGAAGTCGCCGATATATTGCGATAATCGTAAAACTTTATCTTATCCAAATATACGTACTTTTATCCGTCAAGGTTTTACCAAAACCATTATAGATACCTATGGAAAGCCAGATATTATTGCTGGAGTAGCGACTGGTGGTATTGCCATGGGTGCACTAGTAGCACAAGAATTGGGTGTTCCGTTTATCTATGTGCGTTCTTCGGCAAAAGGTCATGGTTTAGAAAACATGATCGAAGGAGATTACAGTACAGGATTAAATGTCGTGGTTATCGAAGACTTAATCTCAACAGGAGGAAGTAGCCTTAAAGCTGTTGAAGCCTTGAAAGCAGCAGAGTTAAATGTGAAAGGTGTTGTGGCCATCTTTGATTATGGTTTTGAAACTTCGAAAAAAGCATTCGAAAAAGCCAATTGCCAATTAAATGTACTGTCTAATTATGATGTGATGATTGATATTGCATTAAAGCAAGGTACAGTAACAGAAAATGATATGAGTTCACTTCGTGAATGGAGGGTATCTCCAGATACTTGGGGTAAATATTAGAAGATAATGAAAATAGACAGCAATAAAGCAATCGTTAATGCACCTGTTGAAAAGGTGTATGAATTTTTAAGTAACGCTGAAAATATAGGGCAGCTATTACCTAAAAATGAAGTGAAAGACTTCAAAGGAACTACTGAAGAATGCTCTTTCAAAGTGCAAGGTGGTATTACAATTTCTTTGGTTCAAGACGAATTGGTTCCTACAAAGGAAATTAAAATGAATTCTGGTGAAAAATCTCCTTTTCCATTCAAATTGTCTGTTATGCTAGACGAGGTAGAAGGAAAAACAGAAGGATACATTGCATTTGATGGAGAAGTGAATGCTTTCTTGAAGATGATGGTGAAAAAACCCTTAACAAATTTGTTTAACCACATGACCAATGAGTTGAAGGAAGTGTTTGACGTTAAAGCATAAGCTTAGTTGTTAGCCTTTTTTTAATATTATGGTATTTCATAATAAATGATAAATCTTTTCTTAGAGTTCATATTTATTGTGTTATTGTAGTCATGTAAATAAACAAATGAGTAAAAACCAAAATAAATCAACAATAATAGATTTTGATAATTTTCCACGTTGGATTATTATGGTGTTGGATATTTTTATTAGTATCCTCGCTTTGGCCTTGGCTTATATTGTTCGATTTGATTTCTATACAGAATCTTATTCTGAAATTATTCTAAAGGAGTGGGATAATATTAAAAATGCCCTTCCATTCGTTATCCTTCTGAAGTTTGCTGTTTTTTACTTCTTTAAAATTCATAAAGGATTAGTTCGCCATACTTCATTAGAAGATGTCAGACGCATATTTTTTGCTCTACTTACTTTTTCAACCCTATTATTGCTTGCCGGACTGGTGAGGGTCTTGGTTTATGACGGACGATTTATCTTGCCTACTTCTGTATTGATTGTTGAGTTTTTGGCGTCTTTGCTCTTTATGATTGGATTCAGATTTTCTGTGAAAATAATATACTTTGAACTGCATAAACCTAAAGTAGAGGACAGGAAATTTATCCTGATCTATGGTTCAGGAGTATCTGGGTTAATCACCAAAAGAACCATAGAGAAAGATCCTGCCATCAGTTCGAAAGTTGTAGGATTTCTTGACGATAATCAAAAATTAGAAGGCAATAGATTAGAAGGAGTCCCTATTTATCATAGCGCTCAATTGGTAGAATTGATAAAAAAACACAGTATCACGGAGTTGATTGTTGCCATTCAAAAACCCGATAAGAAAAATATTACCAATGTGGTTGAAAAATGTTTGGAACATGATGTTGTCGTTACGCGTGTACCAAGCTTCCAACGTTGGATCAATGGTGAATTCAATTTGAACCAAATTCGTAAAGTCAATATCGATGACTTGTTGGGAAGAGATCCGATTAATTTGGAAGTTGAAGCGGTAAAAAGAGAGCTGAAAGATAAAGTTGTTTTAATCACTGGAGCTGCAGGCTCAATTGGTAGTGGAATAGCCCGACAGATTTTAAATTATCAACCTTCAAAAATCATTTTACTGGATCAATGGGAATCAGGTTTGTATGATTTACAAATAGATTTAATTGCCCAAGAAAATGACGGCAATGTTGAGGTGGTAATTGGAGATGTTCGTGATTTTATTCGAATGAAACGCCTGTTTATGGCTTTAAAACCTGACATTGTGTTTCATGCTGCTGCCTATAAACACGTTCCATTAATGGAGAACAACCCCTCAGAAGCAGTGAAAACAAATGTTTTAGGAACAAAAAACATTGTTGACCTAGCCGATGAATTCAAGGTTGAAAAAATGGTGATGATTTCAACCGACAAAGCCGTGAATCCGACCAATGTTATGGGAGCTTCCAAACGTATTGCGGAGATTTATGCCCAGAACAAAAATGAAACTTCATCTACTTTGTTTGTTACCACAAGATTTGGAAATGTATTGGGCTCTAATGGCTCAGTAATCCCATTATTCAAAAGGCAAATAGAACAGGGTGGACCGGTAACAGTGACAGACGAAAATGTGACGCGTTATTTTATGACCATTCCTGAAGCTTGTCAATTGGTGCTGGAGGCTGGAGCGATGGGGAAAGGTGGAGAAATCTTTGTTTTCGACATGGGAAAACCTGTTCGCATAGTTGATTTAGCAAAGAAAATGATCCGTTTATCTGGCTTAGAATTAGGAAAAGACATTGAGATAAAAATCACAGGATTACGACCTGGAGAAAAACTATACGAAGAGTTGTTAGCTGATAAAGAAAACACCCTTCCTACACATCATCCTCAAATTCTTAAAGGTAAAGTTTGTCTGACCGCAGGAAATATTGAACAAGAAATTGATGAGTTAATTTATTTGTTTGATCAACAAGATAATGAGGCCATTGTTAAACAAATGAAACAAATAGTGCCTGAATTTGTTAGTAATAATTCACAATACACAAAATTAGATTAGATGTTAAAACCAGTAAAAATTCAAGTGAGATTCGCCGATTGCGACATGATGGGACACGTAAACAACGCTGTATACTTAAGTTACTTCGAGCAAGCCAGATTGTTTTATTTTGAACAGTTAGTAGGGAAGGAGTGGGATTATCAAAAACAAGGTACATTATTGGTGAAAAACGAAGTGGTTTACTTAAAACCAGTTTTTTTACATGATTCTCCAGAAATTTCTATACATTTAATAGAAATTGGAGAGAAAAGTTTCACTTTTGGTTATAAAGTTTCTGTGAATGGAGAAATCCGTACTACAGGTGCGTCAAAATTAGTGTGTTTTGACTTTAGAACAAATTCAAGTGTAAAAGTCTTTCCAGAATTTATAGAGGCATTTAATAAACTAGACCAATAAATATGATCAAAAGCATTCCTACAATTCTACTTCTTTTATTTACGCCATTTTTATTTGGACAAATCAATAGTAATATTGGAAATGTAAGAAGTGGTCCGTGTTTTCAAAAATCTGTAGATCGCATAGGAAAGAAGTATGTTGAATGGGAATGTGATGAATTTGATAATATAGTTGACTGTAACGAAAGTTTAGAGTCAGACCCTGGGAACAATCTCGTGTTAACCCGTTCAACAGGAAGTCCTTTTACTGGAGATTGCGAAACCTGTCACATGAATGGAATTCGTGAGCGTGTTGTGCATTTTGTGAATGGAAAAACAGATGGTATTGATACTACTTTTTACCAGTCAGGTTGTCCACAAGTGGTGCGTAACCATATCGAAGGTGTCGAAAATGGTACATGGACATTTTATAATGATACCAGTGGATTAGTCGCATGGAGAATCAATTACTTTAATGGTGAGCAACATGGACAGTCAATTTTCTATCGTCAACATAAAACAGGTACAGAAAGGTTGAAAATCATGCTCGATGGAGTAGAGCGTTACATCGAGTATGCTACTTATGAAAACGATACCTTAAAGATTGAACAATACAACAATGGTTTGCTCGAGGGCACAAAGAAAGAATACTGGCCTGGATCAAAAATAAAGCGCGAGGTCAATTATAAAGAAGGTGTTTTTCACGGTGCTTTTATTGAGTACGACATTGAGGGGAATATACTTCAAGAACGCAATTATGATTTGGGACAAAAAGACGGAGATTGGAAGTATTATTACAATGATGGAAGTCTGCTAAAAACTGAAACATGGAAAAAAGGAATCAAAGACGGTGAATTTAAAACCTTTTACATTCAAGGCTTTATTCAAAGTCTTGAAACCTATAGAAAAGGACAGAAGCACGGAGCCTTTATGGAGCGTTTCCCAGATGATAAAATAAAAAGAGAAGCCATATATAAGCGTGATGTTTTAATAGAAGAACATGTATACGACAAATATGGAAATGAAATAAGAACTGTTGGCGAAGATCAACCTCATGAAAACTCGGAGGACGATGAAATTCCTACCACTAAATCAAAAAAATGGTGGCAATTTTGGAAAAAGAAATAGCGCCAACAAATCAAAGAAAGTAAATGAATAAAGATTTAAATTTAGCGGTCTTAATTGACGGCGACAACATACCTAGCAAGTACATAAAAGAAATGATGGAAGAAATTGCCAAATATGGCACACCATCGATCAAAAGAATATACGGAGATTGGACGAAGCCTCATTTGTCCAAATGGAAAAACATTTTGTTAGAAAATGCCATTCAACCCATTCAACAATACGGTTATACCCAAGGGAAAAACGCAACAGATTCAGCAATGATTATTGATGCGATGGATATTTTGTACAGTGGAAAAACAGATGGCTTTTGTATTGTATCATCAGATTCAGATTTCACAAGATTGGCTACACGTCTGCGTGAATCTAGTCAGTTTGTGATTGGAATTGGAGAACAAAAAACACCCGAGCCTTTTATCGTAGCTTGTGATAAGTTTATCTACCTCGAAATTTTGAAGTCAGAAGAAACGGACACAGAAGTAGACGAAAAGAAAGGAAAATCGAAAAAGAAACCAAAAGAAACAGTTCAGAAATTGACTCCACAAGTTATTCGTTTGATTCGTCAAACCATATACGATTGTGCGGATGATGATGGATGGGCATTTTTAGGAGATGTAGGTTCATTGATCAATAAAAAGCAACCTAATTTCGACCCTAGAAACTTTGGCTTCTATAAACTTACACCATTGATGGATTCTATTGGTACAGTAAAGATTGAAGAACGTCAAGCACCCAATAGTCGATCGAAGCATATCTTCGTAAAAAACATTTCCACAAGTAAAAGCAAGTAGTTTAAGATAAAAGCCATCTACAGCTTGTTAATACAGGCTTAAATTGCTATATTCGCATTGCTTAAGAAAATTAAATTATTTAATAAAAATATATTATGGCCTTTGATATAGATATGATAAAAGCCGTTTATGAACGATACCCAGAACGTATCGCGGCGGCAAGAAAAGCAGTAAATAAACCGCTAACACTCTCTGAGAAAATTCTTTATACTCACTTGTGGGATGGAGCAGCAACTCAAGAGTTTAGTCGCGGAGGATCTTACGTTGATTTTGCTCCAGACAGAGTAGCAATGCAAGATGCAACTGCACAAATGGCTTTGTTGCAATTCATGCAAGCTGGTAAGGAAAAGGTAGCGGTACCTTCAACTGCACACGCAGACCACCTTATTCAGGCCAAATTGGGAGCAGACAAAGATTTACAAGAAAGTTTAAATAAGAACAACGAAGTTTTTAACTTCCTAAGTTCTGTTTGTAATAAATATGGTATTGGTTTCTGGAAACCAGGAGCGGGTATCATTCACCAAGTAGTTTTAGAAAATTATGCTTTCCCTGGTGGAATGATGATTGGTACAGACTCACACACAGTTAATGCTGGTGGACTAGGAATGGTTGCTATTGGTGTTGGTGGTGCTGATGCTGTTGATGTGATGGCAGGAATGCCTTGGGAATTGAAATTCCCTAAACTAATTGGGGTTAAGTTAACAGGTGAGCTTAACGGATGGACAGCTTCTAAAGATGTGATTCTTAAAGTGGCTGGAATTCTTACCGTAAAAGGAGGAACTGGTTGTATCGTAGAATACTTCGGTGAAGGTGCTAAATCACTTTCAGCAACTGGAAAAGGAACAATCTGTAACATGGGAGCTGAGATTGGAGCAACAACTTCAACTTTCGGTTATGACGATTCTATGCGTCGCTACCTTAAAGCAACTGGACGTGAAAATGTTGTTGAACTAGCGGACCAAGTTGCTGAACACTTGACGGGTGACCCAGAAGTTTATGCTGAACCAGAAAAATACTTCGACCAAGTGATTGAAATTAACTTGAGCGAATTGATGCCGCATGTTAACGGACCATTTACTCCAGACTTAGCAACTCCAATCAACGAATTAGGAGAAAAAGCGAAAAAAGAAGGGTGGCCTTTAGATATCGAATGGGGATTAATTGGTTCTTGTACTAACTCTTCTTACGAAGATTTAACACGTGCAGCTTCTATCGCTAAACAAGCAGTAGATAAAAAGATTCCAAGAAAATCTGACTTTGGTATTAACCCAGGTTCTGAGCAAGTAAGATACACTGCTGAACGCGATGGTTTAATCAAAGTATTCGAAGATCTAGACGCAACAATCTTTACTAATGCTTGTGGACCATGTATTGGTCAGTGGGATAGAGCAGGAGCAAGTAAACAAGAGAAAAATACTATTATTCACTCATTTAACAGAAACTTCTCGAAACGTGCAGATGGTAACCCAAATACGCATGCATTCGTAACTTCTCCTGAAATTGTTGCCGCAATGGCAATCGCTGGTCGTCTTGACTTTAATCCTTTAACGGATACGCTTACTAATGCAGATGGGGAAGAAGTAAAATTAGACCCACCTACTGGAGTAGAATTACCAGAAAGAGGATTTGATGTTGAAGATAATGGATATCAAGAACCTGCGAAAGATGGTAGTGGTATTGAAGTAGTGGTTGACCCTAAATCAGACCGTCTACAACTGTTAACTCCTTTTGCTCCATGGGATGGTAAGAATATCTCTGGAATGAAGTTGTTGATCAAAGCATTCGGAAAATGTACTACTGACCATATTTCTATGGCTGGACCTTGGTTACGTTACCGTGGACACTTAGACAACATTTCAAACAACTGTCTAATTGGTGCGGTTAACGCTTATAGTAAAGCGACTAACGAAGTAGTAAACCAATTGACTGGTGAAAAAGGTGAAGTTCCTGCAACTGCTCGTGCATACAAAGCAGCTGGCATTCCTTCAATCGTTGTGGGTGACCATAACTATGGTGAAGGTTCTTCTCGTGAACATGCTGCAATGGAACCACGTCACTTAGGTGTGATTGCGGTAATCGTTAAATCGTTTGCACGTATCCACGAAACAAACTTGAAAAAACAAGGTATGTTAGGCTTGACGTTTGCAAATGAAGCTGATTACGATAAAATTAAAGAAGATGATACTTTTAACTTCTTAGATTTAGATCAGTTTGCACCAGACAAGCAAATTACTTTAGAGGTAGTACATGCTGATGGTTCGAAAGAAGAAATCAAATTGAATCATACTTATAACGCTCAGCAAATCGATTGGTTTAGAGCAGGTAGTGCACTGAACTTGATTAGAGAAAAAGCGAATGCATAATTTTCTTTAAAGAAATCAAGCTTTAAAGCGATATAAAAGTGCTGTTCCAATTGGGGCAGCACTTTTTTGTTACATCTATTTGAAACTGTAATATATTTCACTAACTTAATATATACTAAATCAAATATTATGTATAACACAACCACCACAATCAAGACTTGGGCTGAAGAAGACAGACCAAGAGAAAAACTACAAAACAAAGGAAGAGCAGCGCTAACCAATGCTGAATTACTGGCCATAGTTTTAGGTTCGGGAACCAAAAAAAAGTCAGCTGTTGAGTTGGCCAAAGAAATCCTTAACGCCAATAAAAACAATTTATACCATTTGGGAAAAATGAGTCAATCCGAATTGATGGATTTCTCAGGTGTTGGAGAAGCTAAAGCAATTAGCATCATGGCAGTGCTTGAATTAGGCCGTAGAAGAGCAGCTGCTGAAATCCCTCCTTCTCCGAAAATCAGCCAAGCCAAAGACGTCTATAATTTTGTGAAAGGAGATTTCCAAGATTTAGAACATGAAGAGTTTAGAGTACTGGGCTTATCGAGAAGTAATAAAGTATTAGGCAATAAACTAATCTCAAAAGGAGGAAGGTCCGGAACTGTGGCAGATGGGAAATTGATTTTTAAAGAATTATTGGACATGAAAGCTTCGTCTTGTATTTTACTTCACAATCATCCTTCTGGAAAACTTATGCCAAGTGCTCCAGATATTGACTTAACAAAAAGGTTTGTACAATTTGGAAAATTAATAGACTTACCTGTCTTGGATCATTTAATTATAGCAGATACAGGATATTATAGCTTTATAGAAAATGGTAAAATGTAACCTGAAGTGAATTACCAAAGAATTGTTTTTTTACCGCTTTGAGCCAGTAATGTGTTGGTTTGACTAAAATGTTTATTTCCGAACCAATATCCTCTGTTTGCACTCAATGGAGAAGGATGTCCACTCGTTAAAATTGAATGTTTTTCGGAATCGATAAGTTTTGCTTTCTTTTTGGCAAATCCGCCCCAAAGCAAGAAAATTACGCCTTCCTTTTCTCTAGAAATGGATCGAATGACTTCATCCGTAAACGTTTCCCATCCTTTTCCTTGGTGTGAACCCGCTTCATGGGCACGAACTGTCAATGTTGCATTCAACAGTAGCACCCCTTGTTTTGCCCAGTGTGCTAAATCTCCATGTTCAGGAATTGGACGACCAATATCTTGTTGTAATTCCTTGAAGATATTAATTAAAGAAGGAGGAGGAGGAACTGACGCATGTACTGAGAAACATAAACCATTGGCCTGATTTACGCCATGGTAAGGGTCTTGTCCAATAATGACCACTTTTACATCCTCAAATGGTGTGAGATTAAAGGCCGAAAAAACATTTTCCTTTTTGGGGTATACCACTTGTTGATCATATTCGGTCTTTAAAAATTCCAACAGTTGATTAAAGTAAGGCTTTTCAAGTTCAGGACTTAATACTTTTTTCCAAGAAGAGGCTAATTCAAACATCATACAAGTACAGATAATGATTTAGGATGGCAATTGAATTCTACAGTTAAGTCTTTTAATGCTATTGGCTCGCCATCCATATGTCCAATATCATCATTGACTTTAATTTGTGCATGTTTCGCTTTAATACAGGTCACATATTTTGAACGGTGCAATGTGCCTCTCATTGATGCAAACAATAATCCAATAAATCCAAACGTTTTTGGCATACGAACCATAACAATCTCGAATTGTCCATCTTTTGCATCAGATTGTGGAGAAATGTAAAATCCATTCCCGAATTGCGTCATGTTGGCTACACTGCAAAAGAATAAGTTAGAATATTCTTTTTCTCCATTAACAACAACGCTGACACCTTTATATTTTCTAAATTCTTTAAGTACTAAACGAGTATAGCTTGTCAGTCCTCTCGAATGATATTCATCAAACTTTTTTGCAATATAGGCGTCAAAACCAAAGCCAGAAACTCCGATGAACTGATGTCCATTCAAAGTAAGTGTATCTACAGTTTCTATTTGATGTGCATTGATACTTTTCAAAGCCGATTTTATCCTTCTGGGTAAACCCAAGTAGCGGGCGATTCCATTTCCTGATCCGGTAGGAAGAATGGCCAAAGCTGTATTTCGACCAATAAGTGATGTCCCGGCTTCATGCACAGAGCCATCGCCACCAACTACGCATACAATGTCTATTCCTTCATCTGCGGCCTCTTTGCTGATCTCCACTGCGTGTCCTCGGTGGGACGTATAAACAATGTCGTAGGTAAATTTGGAATGGTCCAAATGCTGTTTAATTAAACCAGGCAATACCTTCTTTTTACCTACTCCAGATATGGGATTGATAATAAAACGAATGCTTTTTTTCATTTGATTTTCATTGTGTTATGAATCAAATCATGGTTGTACCGTTGAATAATTCCTTTGACTTTGTCTTCCATTTCTTTTGTGAGCACAGGATAGTCAGCAATTGAATCGTGATACATCAAAGAATCTATTTTAAAGTTGTATAAACCTGTTGCTTCGTCTTGTAAAAAGTTGAGCATATAATCGCCTTCGAAATATAAATGTGAGTTTTCAATGTAATTAACAGAATAGGGGACTGCATCGGAAAAATATGAATTTCCGAATGAATAAACATCTTTAGAATATCCCACTAAATCCAGAACTGTTGGCATAATGTCGATGTGGTTAAACAGTTTACTTTCAACTTTTGGAGACAATTGTCCTTGCGGGTCATAGAAAGCTATAGGAATTTCATACATTCCTATACGTTGCGTAAATTTCATTGTTGTACCCGCAGGTGTATGATCTGCACAAATAATGAAAACGGTATTTTCATACCAAGGCTGTTTTTTCGCGACGTCAAAAAACATGCGAAGACTCATGTCTGCATATGCCACTGATTTTGCCATTGGATGTGGACCGTCTGGTAAGTTACCTCTATGCTCTTCTGGAACAAAATAGGGGTGATGTGATGATAAGGTGAATAAACTGGCCAAAAATGGTTCTTGTAACTCGTTTGTAATTGACTCCGCGGTCCAGGGCATAAAATATTCGTCTAAAACCCCCCAAGTAGCATCTGTATGCTCTTCATTGTTATACTCTTTGCGTCCAAAATAATGGTCAAAACCTAAATGCGCAGTAAATACATCGAACTTCATAGAGCCATTCGTTGCTCCATGGTAAAAAGCAGAGCTATAGCCTTTTTCTTTTAAGAGTTGAGGGAGAGAATTTATAGCATTTGTTCCATAATGAGAAGAGATGTAAGGATTGTCCAAAAGACTTGGAATTCCAGCAAAGATAGCCGGTACCGCTTCTATAGATTTTTTTCCATTGGCAAAGGCATTGTCAAAATAAAGTGAATGGTCCAACAATGAATCCAAAAAAGGAGTATAGTCTTTACCGTTCTTTTTTCCTAGCCATTCATTTCCAAAACTTTCCATGATTAATACCATCACGTTAACATTCTCTCTTAACTGATGGTTTTTAGAACCTTTGTGAATAGGATTGTATATTTTATCACTTCCTTCAGGGAAAAAGTTGACTTCTTTTAAGGACGCTTTGCCTAAGGTTTTTATTATAGACAAAGGAGTATTGGAAACCAAAGCGGTATTTTGCGGACTGGTTAACTGCGAAGCTGTCAACATATCTGCAGGGCGATAGCCTAATCCACCACGACCGACAATAAATAACAGCCCTGAAACAACAATAAAATTCAAAATGTTGAAATGAAGTTGAGCTGGAAGTTTTACGTCTACTTTGGTTTTGTTGTACAGCCAATTGCTAATAAAAATCAAAAAGACAAACAATAAAATAAGCCACCAAAAATCAGCAATAAAAGTAGTAAGCAGCTGATTGATATCATTTCCTGTAGATACCAAAGTGAATAAATCTGCAGTACTTCTCTTGGCCGTAAATTTATAGTATTCAACATCAATTAAATTAAAGGCAAGGATGGTGGTGTTGGTAATGTGAAAAATGATTTTTAAAAAAAGTTGATATCCTTTTGTTTGGTAAAAGGGGATAGGGAGCAAAGAGAATGCATAAAACGGGATAAAAAATATTCCTATGGTTATGGCATCCATCCATATTCCCGCCATTAGATCTGAGAATCCGACAGATTTAAAAGAGTAAAGGTTGGCGAGAAGAAAAACCAAACGCGTTAAAGTCATCATTAATAACGTGATCCCTAATCGCTTAAGAAGGCTTTTGTTTTTACGAATGAGTAAAGCGTTATTTTTCATTATTCATCATTAGTTCATTCCCATAGTTAAAACCCGAAAATACTAAAATACTAACGGAGAATGGCGAAATTACAGGAAATTTAACTTTGATTTTTAGCTTCGTTTAAATCTTTGTGCAAGTCTTCCGAAAAACTCGATAAGATGCCTAAAGAAGTCAAAATAAAGGGTAATAGATAGAAAAATAGTCATCACCCATAAAACGAGAAGGTTAGCATAGAAAGTAGGTAAGTACAATCCAAACAAGTTTTTCCCTGGTGCGTAAAAGTGTGTTTCTAAAAATCCTTTACCTCTAGGAATATTGTAAATAGGATCGGCTTTTTGTATTAATTTCCCCTCTTGGATAATAATCTTATCCAGCTCATTCCTGTTGGTGGCAAAATCAGAGAGTGATTCATTGAAATAATCTCTTTTTAACAATCGGTATTTTTCAATTCCAATCTCTTCAAGCTTTGCTGCGTGAATATCCATGCTTTCATTGACTTCCTTCATATAAATGCTACGCAAGACTTTGAAGTAGTCAGACATGTTTCTATTAACTTCATGATCCCATTCGTTGTTTTGTAAAGCTTCAACACAACCTTTACACGTAAAATTCAAGCTAGGGTCATAAAGTTTTTCTTCCTTTTGAATTTCATGCAGCAATATCGCTTTTGCTTGATGAACCATAGCAGATTTACTTTCATCGTTTAGATAATTGTTCATCACATTTTGTTGATTCCTCAACTCAGGTAACCAATAATCTCTTTTCCAAGAGGCTTCACTGTTCAACTGATTAACAACATAAAAAGGAGCTTCATAAGCATTGTTTTTGTACTGCGTAACAGCCAATCCTTCATAAGCCCAGCGAGAAGCCATAATGTTACCAATCCAAGGAACACTATCCTCCTTTGAAAATAATGGATGTAATTTATCGAATTTTACGATTACCCCACTAAACAATAATTGAGGAATAATCATAATAGGGATGAGGATGTATATAACTTTTGCTGTATTAAATGTAGATGAAATATTTAGACCTAAAATATTAGCAAAACATGAAGTTGAAAAGAGGATTAAGAAGTACTCAACCCACATTCCTTTTATTTCTAGGATGAAATTTCCAAGCAATACAAACATGGCCGTTTGAATTGCAGAAATAATGAACATTATCGAAATTTTTGAAAACAAATAACTGGTCCTAGATAAGTTCAGAAATGATTCACGTTTGAGTATTTTCCTGTCCTTAATAATTTCTTCTGCGGCAACTGTTAGTCCTAAAAATAAGGCTACTACAACAGCAATAAATAAAAACTGTGGAATGTTCTCGCTGGCTTCAAATGTATAGTCTGAATCGAGGCTTGATGTTCCAAAATATTTTACAAAAAATGCAAGAATTAAAGCCAATGCTGGAGCTTCAACTGTATTTAATAAAATATATTGAGTATTGGTAAGTTTAGAAAGTACATCTCTTTTGAAGTAAACTTTAAATTGCTTCCAGCGGTTGGGAATCTTATTGTGAATATGAGGCTTACCAATTACACGATCAGTTTCGTC
>Ga0209075_1002986_pt1 | contig 14445 bp, 15 predicted proteins | sample Stecom2011_FD_187523 | JGI IMG/M metagenome (GOLD analysis project Ga0209075, IMG submission 187523) | Agricultural soil microbial communities from Utah to study Nitrogen management - Steer compost 2011 (SPAdes) (version 2) | ecosystem: Environmental > Terrestrial > Soil > Agricultural land... | reverse complement strand
ATCGGCGTCGGTCATCGGAATGGTTTCGTCGTAGAAGCCCTCGATCGTGACCATTCCGTTCTCGTCCTTGCACGACGCCAGGAACGCGGCGAGCTCCATCGCCGGATTCGGCACCCAGTTCCCGTAATGGCCTGAGTGCAACTCTCGTTCGGGGCCGTAGACGGTGAGGTCGAAACCGGTGTAACCCCGTACGCCGAACACGACCTGGGGCTTGCGGCTCTGATGAACCGGCCCGTCACAGAGCAGCCAGGCATCCGCCCGGAGTTGCTCCGCAAGGGCCTCCATGTAGCGGCCCAGGTTCGGGCTGCCCGACTCCTCCTCGCCCTCGAATAGGAACACGAGGTCGATCTTCCGCTCGATCCCGGCGTCGGCCAGCGCGTCCATGGCGGCGGTGAGGGCCGCGAACGGGGTCTTGTCGTCGGATGCGCCCCGGGCGTAGATCCGCCATTCGGGATCGATGGTGTCCCCGGGGCCGGGGTCGGAGCGGATCTCCTCCCCACCGAGGTGCCACGCCGTGCTGGCGAGGGTGGCGGCGAACGGATCCGTGGTCCATTTGTCCGGGTCCACTGGCTGCCCGTCGTAGTGGACATAGACGCCCAGGGTGAACGTGGCTCCTGGCGTCCTCAGGTGACCGATGACCGCCGGACTGGCTCCCGGCAGTTCCACCACCTCCATCTCGGCCCCACGTTCCCGGAACCGTCTCGCCAGTTCCTCTGCATTGATCCTGAGGTCGGGGTCGTGCCGGGTGACGTTGGGGAGCCGGAGCAGGTCCCGGAAGTCGGCGAGGATCTTCCAACCTTGGTCGGCGATGAAGCGACGGCTCGCTTCGAGAACTGGTGTGGTCACGCCGGTAATTGTGGCTTGACCCGTGAGTGGGTGCTTCGTCGTGAAGGACTGTTCCGGTCTTCAGGTGTCACCCGGCAGGACTCGAGTTAACCCCTGAAGACCGACGAGCCCGGTGGTTAGCGTGGCGTCGATGTCCGCCGAGCAACTGATCACTGCCGAGGAGTTCGCCCAGAAGCTCGCTCTGTGGTGCCTGAGGGGCGACGGCGAGTTGCCCCGCAAGAGCCGCGACCTGCACATCCTGCTGACTGCGGCCTCTCTGTGGATGGAGCCCGGGGTCGTCTACACCGAGCGCGAGGTGACCGAGAAGCTGGGCGAGTGGTTGGACAGCGTATGTCCCGCCCTGAAGGTCGACGCCGTCACGTTGCGTCGTGAGCTGGTCGACCGCCTCTACCTCGACCGTGACGCCGCCGGCACCCACTACTCGGCCGGACCGGGCCCGCGAGAGTGGCGCTTCGAAGACGAGGTCTCGCGCGTCGACCCGATCGCCGTCGTGCAGAAGGCTCGTGCGGACCGTGAGGAACGGCGGCGAGCCTGGGAAGCGAGACAGCGAGACGATGCCTGAACGGGTGGCTGAGCCTCCGAGGTCAGGGTCGGGCGCGGCTAGCGCCTGACCTGGTATCGCCAATAGGTGATGCCACCTTCGAAAAGGCGGGTCTCCACGAGGTCCAGATCGACCTTCCGGGCACCCTGCGGGAAGTACGAAGTGCCGCCGCCCAACAACACCGGGTAGACCACCAGCCGATACTCGTCGATGAGGTCGAGCTCGGCTGCCTGGGAGGCCAGGTCAGGGCCGCCGATAGCGATCTGGCCTTCACCGGGCTCGGATCGAAGACGTGTGATCTCCTCCTCGAGACTGCCCGACGCCAGTCGGGCGCCGATGACTTCGGTGAGGGAGTTGGAGAAGACGACGCGGGGGAGTGCCTTCCACAGCGCCGTCCACTCGAGATCGTCGGCGTCGGCGTCCGGGTTCTGGTCGGCCGTCTCCCAGTAGAGCATGGTCTCGTAGAGCCTCCGGCCGAGGAGGTGGACGTCGACGCCCCTGATCTGGTCGATGTGGAATCGGAACACCTCCCGGGATGGCACCGACCAGTCCAGACTCCCTGCAGGGTCGGTGATGTACCCGTCGAGGGAGACGTTCATGAGGTACGTGACCCGGCGCACCGGAGGATTGAAGCATCCGGGCGGCAAGAGCGGGCGGGTGCGTCAGGCGCTGAGAGGCCGGGGCTTCTTCGAGTGCCGGCGACGCTCGGGCTCGGTCAGGTGACGCTTTCGAACCCGGATCGCGGTCGGCGTGACCTCGACGAACTCGTCGTCGGCGATCCAGGCGATGGCCCTGTCTAGCGTCATATCCGTGGGGGGCCTGAGGTTGATCGCCTCGTCGGAAGCGTGGGTGCGGATGTTGGTCAGTTCCTTCGGTCGGGTCGGGTTCACCACCATCTCGCCCGATCGCGAGGTCACCCCGACGATCATCCCTTCGTACACCTGCTCACCCGGCCCGATGAACAGCTCCCCTCGCTTCTGGAGGTTGTCCAGGGCGAAGGCCGTGCTTCGGCCCGCCCGGTCGGCCACCATGGCGTCACCGCTGCGATGCGGCAGATCGCCCGCCCACGGCATCCAACCCTCATGGTGCTGGTGAAGTAGGGCAGTCCCCCTCGTCAGGGTCATGAGGAGCGAGCGGAACCCCAGCATCCCCCTGGAAGGCGCGGTCAGAGTGATGATCGTTCTTCCCGCGTCCCCGGGCTCGAGACCGACGACCGACCCCTTGCGGGGAGCCACTGCCTGGGTCACCGACCCGACGTACTCGTTGGGGACGTCGATCACGGCTCGCTCCTGCGGCTCGTGGCGGACGCCGTCGATCTCTCTCACGATGACTTCGGGCCGGCTGACCTGGAGCTCGAATCCTTCCCGGCGCATCGACTCGATGAGCACCGCCAACTGGAGCTCACCCCTGCCGGCGACCTCGATCGTCTCGGGGGACGACGACGGCGAGAGCTTGATGGACACGTTGCCGAGCACCTCACGCTTCAAGCGGTCCTGGATCTGACGTGAGGTGAGAAGGTTTCCGTCCTGGCCCGACAGCGGGGAGGAGTTGACGCCGAAGGTCATCTTGAGGACCGGTTCGTCGACGGTCAGGCGGGGGAGTGGCCGAGGGTTCTGCGGGTCGGCGAGAGTGTCGCCGATCTCAACCTCCGGGAAGCCGGCGACGACGAAGAGGTCGCCTGCCTCCACCTCTTCGACCTCGGTGCGCCCCAGACCCTCGAATGCCATCAACTGGGTCAGTCGGCGACGGATCGGGGCCTCATCACCCTCGGAGCAGAGTGCGACCTGACTTCCGCGGGTGAGGGTTCCCTCGACGACTCTTCCGATGGCCATCCGGCCGAGGTAGTCGGATGCGTCGAGGTTGGTGACCAACGCCTGCAGGGGCGCGGCCCGGTCGCCGGAGGCAGGCGGGATCGTCGACACGATGGTGTCGAGGAGGGGGCTCAGGTCGCCGTCCTCCGCCGGGATTCCGATTCCCACCATGGCTCGTCCCTGCTTTGCCACCGCAGAGACGATCGGGAAGTCGATGTGGTGGTCCTGAGCGTCGAGATCGAAGAAGAGTTGGTAGATCTCGTCGGCCACTTCCGTCGGTCGGGCGTCCGGTCGGTCGACCTTGTTGATCACCACCACCGTGGGGAGATGCAGCGCCAAGGCCTTGGAGAGCACGTACCGGGTCTGGGGCATCGGCCCGTCAGCCGCGTCCACGAGGAGGAGGATCCCGTCGACCATCGCCAGCGCCCTCTCCACCTCGCCCCCGAAGTCGGCATGACCGGGGGTGTCGACGAGGTTGATCTTCGTGTCACCCCACTGGATCGAGGCCGCCTTGGCGAGGATCGTGATGCCGCGCTCTCGCTCCTGATCGGTCGAGTCCATCACGCGTTCCACGCGCTCCTGGTGGGAAGAGAAGATGCCCGCAGCGGACAGCATCGAGTCGACCATCGTGGTCTTGCCATGGTCGACGTGCGCGACGAGCGCGACATTACGGATGGATGTGGGGGGCATCGCCTGAAACTCTACGGTCCGCCCGTCACTGTTCCGGGTCGGGCGGGTGGAACGAACCCGAGGTGGGTAATCGGCGCGTATGACACTCAGAGACCAACAAGACCCGGCCCCGGAGAACTCGACACCCGAAGACGTCGACGAGCTCGTCGACGAATGGGGCGACGAATCGTTCCCCGCCAGCGACCCGCCCTCCAGCATCCCGCCGAGCCTCGACGAGAACGGCGACGGCCCCGGCTCCGAGGATCCGGCCGGACCTCACGCCTGAGTCAGGCGCGGCGTCGCGAGACCAACGCGACGATGAGCCGCCAGCCGACCAGGAACAAGAAGAGGAACCCGGCGCCGACGAACACGAAGACCGTCTGGACGCCCTGACCTGCGGCCCAGCGGAGCAGCATGCCGACGACGGCAGTGACCGCCCACACGGGCATGCCGGTGCGAATCGGTGCGATCGGTGACTTCCAGGCTCGGGACACGATCCAGGCGACGACCAACGCCACCAGGAACGGCCAGATCGTGTTGGCTAGACCTCTGAGAAGGTCGCGATCGTGGCTGGAGCGACCTACGACGATGAAGGCGATCACCATCACGAGATCGACCAGGAAGGCCGTATAGGCGGCCCGGGATGAGGGCGTTCGAGAGGGAGAGAGGTGCGCTTCGCTCACGAGCTCCAGGCTAGGAAGCGCCGATTGCCGGGCCGAATCCGCCGGGTAAGGTCGGCGCGGGTCAGGAGCAGATCATGTCCAGAGTCCGTGTCCACAACTTCTCGATCTCCCTCGACGGGTTCGCCACGGGTGAGCCCCAGTCCCTGGAAGCCCCGTTCGGTCACGCCGGCCAGCGTCTCCACGAGTGGATGATCCGCACCCGGTTCTGGTCCGAGCAAGGAAGCGACGGCCTCGACAACGCGTTCGCCCAGCAGCACAGCCAGGGGATCGGAGCCGAGATCATGGGAGCCAACAAGTTCGGGCCTCCGGGCTGGCACGAGGACCCGGAGTGGCGGGGCTGGTGGGGGCCCAACCCGCCCTTCCATACGCCCGTCTTCGTCCTCACCCACCATGTCCGGCCACCTCTCGAGATGGAGGGAGGGAACGTCTTCCATTTCGTTGACGCGAGCCCGGACGAGGCCCTGGCGATGGCAAGCGAAGCCGCCGGCGACCTCGATGTCAGGATCGGAGGCGGAGCAACCATTCTCCGCGAGTTCCTCGCTGCGGGTCTGGTCGACTACATGCACCTCGTCCAGGTGCCCATCCTCCTGGGCAGGGGAGTGCGTCTCTGGGACGGGCTGGAGGGCCTGGAGGACGGATACCGGGTCGAGTTCGTGTCGTCACCCAGCGGGGTGACCCACATCACCTTCGACCGTCAGGTCTAGGCGGACGGCTCCAACGCTTCGAGGGGATCACCAGGGTCAGGGGCCCCGGTGGACGTCTCCCTGGCCGTCGCCACGGCGAGGCGACCCGACGGCATCATCACGGCCACGGTCATGAACCCGATGGTCGCCAGTCCGCCCACGATGAGCAACGACTGGACGCTCACGGTGTCGGCGAGCGGTCCGAAGACGGACATGCCCACAGGCGTGGCCAGTGCCATGACGATGCTCACGTAGCTGAACACACGACCGTGTTTCGCAGGCTCCACCGTCTCCTGGATCAGGGTCATGAACGGCGTCGAGAAGAGGGGGACGCTCAGACCGAGCAGGAACATGAGTCCGTAGAAGACCCACAGATTCCCGGTCAATCCCATGCCGACCGTGAGTGCGCCGAACACGTAGGTGGAGAACATGATCAGGCCCATGCGGCTGCGCTTGGCCAGCCAACCGGCCACGACGATCCCGCCCAGGACCATTCCCACACTGAATGCGATCTCCAGGGCGGCGAGCTTCCACTCCTCGGGCCCGAAGTCCCGGACGATGAGCAGCGGTGTCACGAACGACGGGGCGACCGTGAGCAGGAAGATGATGGCGAAGACGACGAGGAGCCATCTCACGATCCGGTGGGTGGCGATGTAACGCATCCCCTCCACCAGGTCCTGGCGGTAGCTGGTGGGCTCGACGCCCGAGCGGTCGATGTCCGGGACGGCAACGATGGCGAGGAATCCGACACCGATGATGGCCGTGATCACGTCCAGGAAGAAGACCCGCACGATCCCGAAAGTGGCGAACACGGCGGCGGCCACCGCGGGTGCGATCAGCGCCATCGCCGACCCGATCGACTGGAAGATGCCGTTCACCCGCATCAACTGATCGGGCGGGACGATCTGGGGGATCATCGCCTGGACGGTCGGTGTCTGGACGCCGGCACCCACCGACCTGACGCCGACGGCGACGAGGATGATCCACAAGTCGTCGATCCCGCTGATCATCAGAAGGGCGAGCACGAGGGTGGCGGCGGCGATCGCGATGTCGGCGACGATGGCGAGCAGCTTGCGATTCATCCGATCGGCGAGCACCCCTCCGAACAGCGAGACGATGCCCTGCGGAGCGAAGGCGGCGATCGCGTAGAGCGCGACGGCAAGACCCGACCGGGTCCTCAGGGTGACGTACCACATGACCGCGTACTGAACGACCATCGACCCGAACAGGGAGATGGTCTGTCCGCTGAGGAACAGCGCCACATTGCGCTTCCAGGTGCGTGGCTCCACGGCGGAGTCGGTCGGGGGAGTGGTGATGGGGTCGGTCACGAAGGGTGGAAAAGGTAATGGCGGTCAGGTGCCAAACGAACGGAATTCTCCGATCGGCAGGCTCGTGTGAACCGTGGCGGGTGCCGGCTGTATTCCGGCGGCCCGCTACTTGTTCGAATCCGGCACCGGGAGGTGCAGCTCGAAGGCGCTGGAGGAGCCGTTCTTGCGGTGGAGGAGCGAGCCTCCCATCAGGTCGGCGAGCCTCGACGCCACGGCCAGGCCCATGCCGACGGGATGCGGGCGCGTGCCGGAAGCGCGGACCCGGGTCATCGGCGCCAGACCCTCCATGAGCACGTCCCGCTCCACCTCGGTGCTGTGTTTCGCCGCGACCACTGCTGCCTTGCGGCTCTGCCAGGTGGAGACGATCAGTTCGCCGTCCAGGTAGGCGAGACAATGACCGACGAGGGCCCGGATCGCCTGACGGGCGCGTACCGGGTCGGCCCAGCACATCGCAGGCTGGAGGTCGAGGTTGAGCTGGGCGTCGACCACCGCATTCGGCATCCGTTCCAGCGCCTGACGCACGGTTGTGTCCAATTCGATGGACCGTGGCTCGAACACCAGCGCCGAGTCGTCGAGACGTGCGGCGACGATGTAGCCCTCGATGATGTCCTGGAGCTCGCCGACCTCCTTGTTGATCACCTGGACGAACTCACGGAGCTCCGGCTCGGGAAGGTTGTCGAAACGCTCCGAGATGATCTGGGAGAACCCGAGGATCGCGGAGAGAGGCGTGCGCACCTCATGGGCGACGGCAGAGATGAACTTCTGACGGGTCTCCTCCACCCTGAGCAACCGTCGGCGGCCTTCCCCGACCACAGCGCCCACGACGACGAAGAAGAACAGGCGGAGAGCCCAGCCGGCCACGGCTTGCTCCGTGCCTTCGACGGTGTCCAGGGGGGTGAGAGGGCCAATCAGCAGCCCGGCGATGGCACCCGTGGCGGCTCCCGCCTTGACCCCGCCTACGAGGGCCGCCACCACGATCGGCAGGTACATCACGTGCGGCATGGCGGTGCGGGTCCCGCCCGACCACATCACCAACGCCCAGCACGCGAGCAGGGCGGCGGCGATGATCGCCACCCACCAGCCCGGGTGTATCCGGCGAAGTGCGGGCAATGGGTGCAACTTCACTGTCATGTCATCGGCCGTAGCGGGCCGCAGCTTGACGCACCCCGTCGCTACCCGGTCTCGCCCGCGTCATTCAGCTTTGGACTGTGAAGGGGGAGTGGGGCGGACCCAGATCCCGGCGGCTCCGCCCCCAACCCAAGAGGTCAGCTTGCCAGGACGACTTCCTCGAGTCGGGCGTAGCTGGTCTCCATCCCGTCGACCATGCCCGTGCCGAGGACCATGTCCCGGGTTTCGGCGCTCGGGTAGGTGATCAGGATCGAGATCAGCGTCCCGCCCTCGACCGGGCGGAAGGTGAGGTCGTTGATTGCGGGCACACCGTCCATCCCGATCATCGACTCGGTGGTGACGATCCGGAACGGCGGCTGCGCCTCGAGCACCTCACCGACGAAGCCGAAGCGCTCGCCGGTCTCCTCGTTCTCCCACTCGTACCGGTAGGGCTGTCCTGCCTCACTGGCGACGTCGGCCACCGGCATGGTCCAGCCGTCGGGACCGAGCATCCACCGCTTGACCAGGTCGGCCTCGGTGTGGGCACGCCACACCTGCTCCACCGTGCCACGCACGATCCGGGAGGTCCGGACCTGGGTGTCGTTGAGGATCTGGGCCTCGGTGCCCCGGCCGGCAGCGAAGGAGGCGAGATCGGCGAGCACGTCGTCGATCTGGGACATGGCCGACTTCATGCCTTCCTCCATTCCCATGTCGACGAGCTGCTGGAGGTGCTCGATGGAGTCGAAATAGGAGGTGGTGATGAGGCGCGATCCTTCGGGCGTCGGCTCGAACTGGAAGGTCATCCGGATGGTGGGGAACTCGGTGTTCGGCGTCCCGTCGTCGTTGGCGAATCCGTCGATCACCTCGAAAGACTTGGGCCGGTCGATCGACACGAACTCCCAGTATCCGGCTGAGATTTCCCCGTTGGGGCCTGTCATGACGTACTGGGAGAGGCCTCCCGGAAACATGTCGTGACGGGTGAAGGTGGCCGGGAACTCAACCGGTCCCCAGAACTTCTCCAGCTGCCGTGGGTCGGCGTAGGCGTCCCAGAGTCGCTCGACGGGGACGGGGAAGTCGGCGACGACCGTCATGGTGAGCTCTTCGATGTTCTTGTCCACTGATGTGATGGGCATTTCTCGATCCTTTCGATCAGTCGTCGGCCAGCAACGCGTCGAGTCTCTCTACCCGCTTCCGCCAGATCTCCTCGTACGCGTCCATGAGCGCCTGGGCCTTGGCGATGGTTTCCGGGTTCCCGCTGACGAGGCGTTTCCGGCCCTCGGGTTCCTTGGTCACGAGACCAGCTCCTTCCAGAACCGCCACGTGCTTTTGCACCGCGGCGAAGGACATGTCGTAGGCAGCGGCGAGCTCGCTCACGCTCAATGCCCCGGAGAGCGAACGGCGCAGGATGTCCCGACGGGTGGAATCCGCCAGCGCGTGGAAGATCCGATCCACCTCTTCGTCGGTGAGCCCGATGCCGGGTCGCTGATCTACAACCATTTGGTTGTACATTACGGGCGGCGCTGCGTTGTGTCAAGAAGCGCCCTAAGCCGCCCGGCGGGGGTAGGCTCGATCCTGTAACGGGACGACCCGTTACCGCCTTGCTGCTCTTCTGGTCCGTCGATTGGAGCGGTGGCCCTCCTTGGAGGCCATCAGCCTGGTGAAGCTCCCGACGGAATATCAGGAGACAACATGTCCACAAACCTCTACGTAGGTAACTTCGCCTACAGCACCACCGAAGGTGACCTCAGGTCGCTGTTCGGCGAGTACGGCGAAGTCGTCAAGGCCCAGGTCATCACCGACAGGGACAGCGGGCGCTCCCGCGGGTTCGGATTCGTCGAGATGGACTCGGCTGAAGCCGCCCAGAAGGCGATCGACGCTCTCGATGGGCGCGACGTCGGGGGCCGCGCTCTCACCGTGAACGTCGCCAAGCCGAGGCGATGACGCCCCGGTTGGCCTGACAGATGGCGAGAAAGGGGCGCGAAGCAGCGCTCAAGAGAAGTAGAGAGAAGGCCCGCCAGGAGCGGCAAGAGGCGAAGCGTGAACGGCGTGCCGAGCGGCGCGCCGAGAACGCCGAGACCGAGGTCGACGAGCAGGCCCTGATGGAGGAGTACGCCCGCCTGGCCGAGCGGCACGAGGCGGGCGAGATCAAGACTGCCGAGTACGAAGAGGAGCGGGCGCGTATCCTCGAGGAACTCGGTATCGAGCTCTGAGGGTGGCTGGCCCGCCGTTCAGTTGGCGGGCCGCACCTGCAGCTTGCGGCCACCGAGCGACACCCCACGGGCACGATCGACGAGAACACCGACGCTGGCGCCGCTCATCTCCACGAACCCGTAACCCTTCGAACGGCCTCTCCGGTCGTTGACCAGGGTCACCGACCCGACATTCCCGTACGCACTGAACAGGCTCTGCAGCTCGTGTTCCTGAGCGGACCAGGGAAGGTTGCCTACGTAGAGGGACACCGTGTCCCCGAGTTCCCGGGCATTCGTCATCGGACGGTCAACCGGCTTGGTGGCGACGTGTGACTCCGTCAGCTCCTCGACGGATGGGCGTCCGATGACCGTCTCCATCCCGAGCTCGCGCTGGATCCTGGAGACCTCGCGCTCCTGGCCCCGGAGGACCATCGTCACGACGGTACCCCCGGCCCCTGCTCGCGCGGTGCGGCCCGAACGATGCTTGTAGTCCTTGGCGTCGCCGGCAACGTCGAAGTGGACGACGGTCGCCACGTCGTCGACGTGGATCCCCCGGGCGGCGACGTCCGTTGCGATCAGCGCGCTCGCCCTGCCCTTCGAGAACTCCCGCAGGGCGCGCTCGCGCTGGCTCTGCGATCGGCCGCCATGCATCGTGACCGCGGCGAGACCCTCGTTCCCGAGCTGCTTGGCCAGGCGGTCGGCGCCGTGGCGCGTCCTCGTGAAGACGATCGTCTTTCCGGAGGCCCGAACGACGTCGGCGACATGGGCGACACGATCGGCGTGATCGACCCGCCAGAAGTGGTGGACGGCGTCGGCGGACGAATCTTCGAAGCCGGGAACCTCGACCCGTACGGGGTCCACCTGGAAGTCCCGGGACAGGACGGCAATCTCACCGTCGAGCGTCGCCGAGAAGAGGAGGGTCTGCCGATCCGACGAGGTCTGGCGGAGAATGCGCCGGACGGCGGGTAGGAATCCCATGTCGGCCATGCGGTCGGCCTCGTCGACCACGACGAGGTCGACTGCCCGCAGGTCCAGCACCCGCTGGTCGATCAGGTCCTCGAGACGGCCGGGGGTCGCCACCAGGACGTCCGCTCCCTTTCGGAGGGCCATCTTCTGCGGGCCGTATCCGACTCCGCCGTACACGACGGTGATCGTCTTTCCAACTGCCTTGGCGAGCGGTCGGAGCGAGGTCTCGATCTGGGCCGCAAGCTCTCGGGTGGGGGCCAGGATCAGGGCGCGGGGGCGGGAGCCCTTGGCCCTTCCCACCAACTGGAGGACGGGAAGGCCGAATGCCAGGGTCTTGCCGGAACCGGTCGGTGCCTTGCCCTGGATGTCGCTGCCCTCCAGGGCGGGAGGGATCGCCTCGGTCTGAATGGGGAACGGTTCGGTGACGCCGCCTCGAGCGAGGGCGTCGGTCAGTGAAGTGGTGAGCCCGAAATGGGCGAACGAGTTGGACATGATTCTCCTGTCTCCCCAGCGGGAGTGGTTGGTTGTGCGGTCTCGCCCGAACGCGCGTCTGTCACGCGTCGGTTCGGGTTCGGCCGAATGAGGTGGTCCAACCGGGAGAGGAACATGCCGTGATCATCGGGGAGCGGTGAAACCGCTGACCTCCACCCGATGCGGCAACGCAAAGACTACCAGCGCGCCGTCCTTACCCCGGGGATCCTCAGATCGGCTCGGGGGCCGCGACGTGCGCCGAGTCGCGAAGCGGCAACTCTGGCATGAAGATCGCCAGCGCCAGGGCGACGATCCCGAACGGGATGGCGACCTTGAAGGAGGCGGTGATCGAGTTGGACAGTGCCTCGATCAGCGGCACCCGGATCGCCTCGGGCAGTGCGTGGATGGCCTCGGGGCTCCCTGTCAGCTCACCGATCGAGAGCCCACCAGTGTCCGGGATTCTCTTGGCGATCTCCACTGCGAGCCTGCTGCCGAGAACCGCTCCGAAGAGTGCGGTGCCGAAGGAGCCACCCAAAGAGCGGAAAAATGCCTGCAGCGAGGTGGCGACTCCCAGATCCTCCATGGGCACGGAGTTCTGCACTGCGATGACCAGAACCTGCATGACGAGACCCATCCCCACGCCGAGGGTCAGCATGTAGGCCGACGCCGTGACGAGGCCGGTCTGCGGCGTCATCGTCGACAGCAGGTAGAGGCCCACGGTCGCCGTCACCAGACCGGCCAGGGGATAGCGCTTGTATCGCCCGTGGTGGCTGATCCGCCGGCCGGAGATGATCGACGAGGACAGCACGCCTGCCATCAGGGGGACGAGCAGGAGGCCCGAGTGGGTCGGGCTTACGCCGATCACCGCCTGCAGGAACAAGGGGAGGAAAACGATGCTGCCGAACATGGCCAGGCCAATGATGAAGCCGGTGGCGGAGGTGATGGTGAAGGTGCGGTCCCGGAACAGGCGGAGCGGGAGTATCGGCTCGGCCGCCCGTCGCTCCTGAAGTACGAACAGGGTGAGGAGGATCACCGCCGCTGCACCCAACCCGATGATCTGCGGGGAGCCCCACTCGTACTCGGAGCCACCCCAGACGGTCACCAGCAGGAGAGCGGTCACGCCGGACACGAGAAGGGCTGCGCCGGCGTAGTCGATCTTGTGCTCTCTACGCCGCACCGGGAGACGGAGGAAACGGGCGGTGGCCACCATCGCGGCGAGACCCACCGGGATGTTGACGAAGAAGATCCACCGCCAGTCGAGGTTGTCGACGATGAACCCGCCGAGCAGCGGCCCTCCCACCGAGGAGACGGCGAACACCGAGCCCATGTAACCCTGATACCGGCCGCGCTCCCGGGGCGAGAGGACGTCTCCGATGATGGTGAGCGCCATCACGATGAGGCCTCCGGCGCCCATGCCCTGGATGGCGCGGAAGGCGATCAACTGGCCCATGTTCACGGCGAAGCCACAGAGCATCGACCCGACGAGGAAGATGGCGATGGCGGTCTGGAACATCACCTTCCGGCCGTAGAGGTCGGAGAGCTTGCCGTACAGGGGAGAGCTCGCGGTCGAGGTGAGCAGGTACGCCGTCACCACCCAGGACAGATGGGAGATCCCGCCGAGTTCGCCGACGATCGTCGGCAGGGCCGTGGCCACGATGGTCTGATCGAGAGACGCCAGGAACATGCCCAGCATCAGGGCCACGAAGACCAGGAGGACGTCGCGGCGCGAGAGCCCGGTTGCAGTGGTCGCGGTCATGTTCAGCGCCAGCCGAGATCCGGAGCCACGTACTTCAGGATCGACTCGATGACGTGGGCGTTGTACTCCACGCCGAGCTGGTTCGGGACGGTGAGCAGCAGCGTGTCCGCCGCGGCGATCGCCTCGTCCTCACGGAGCTTCTCGATCAGGGCGTCGGGTTCGTCGGAGTAGCTCCGGCCGAAGATCGCCCGGGTGTTGGCATCGATCATCCCGACCGTGTCCTGATCGTTGCGCTCGTGCCCGAAGTAGGCGCGATCGAGGTCGCTGACGATCGGGAAGATGCTCCGGCTGACCGAGACTCGGGGCTCCCTGGTGTGTCCAGCCTCCTTCCAGGCCTCACGGAACTCGTCGATCTGTTCCCTCTGCTGGACGTGGAACGGCTTGCCCGTTTCGTCGTCCTTGAGTGTCGAGCTCTGCAGGTTCAGCCCCAGTTGGGCAGCCCAGCGGGCGGTTGCGTTCGAGCCAGAGCCCCACCAGATGCGCTCCTTGAGCCCCTCCGAGTGGGGCTCGAGACGGAGCAGACCCGGTGGGTTGGGGAACATCGGGCGGGGGTTGGGCTCGGCGAATCCCTCACCTTCGAGGAGCTGCAGGAAGACCTGGGCATGACGACGGGCCATGTCGGCGTCCGTCTCGCCCTCGGCGGGGGAGTAGCCGAAATAGCGCCACCCGTCGATGACCTGTTCGGGAGAGCCTCTCGAGATCCCCAACTGGAGCCGGCCGCCGGCGATGATGTCGGCCGCCCCGGCGTCCTCGGCCATGTAGAACGGGTTCTCGTAGCGCATGTCGATGACGGCTGTGCCGATCTCGATCCGGCTGGTGCGGGCGCCGATGGCGGCGAGGAGAGGGAAGGGCGAAGCCAGCTGCCTGGCGAAGTGATGCACCCGGAAGTAGGCGCCGTCGGCGCCGATCTCCTCGGCCGCCACGGCCAGTTCGATGGATTGGAGCAGGGCGTCGGATGCGGTTCGGGTCTGTGACCCGGGGGCGGGGGACCAATGCCCGAACGAGAGAAAGCCGATCTTCTTCACGGAGGTCATTCAACCTCCTCCGGAGCGCAACGATTCCCATCGATTCTCCGTCCGTGAACCGCCGTTGTGGCGGGAGCGACGGCACTTACCGGAATTCTCTCTGCTTTCCAGGGCGCGTCCATGAAGGGTGCTGATAGGTTTGCCAGGAGCCCATTTCGATCATATGGGCAGGTGTCCGGGCTGATGGGGCCCGGGATCGCACGACAACCGACGAGAGGACACGTATGAGACGGACGGCGATTCTCGCTACACTCTCCATGCTTGTCGCCCTCTTGTTCGCGGCAACTCCGCTATCCGCGGAGGTACCTGACGGGATCAAGCCCGTCCCCCGCAACATCGAGAGAGTGAGCGGCAACGTATCGGGTGATTT
>Ga0209075_1002985_pt1 | contig 14446 bp, 10 predicted proteins | sample Stecom2011_FD_187523 | JGI IMG/M metagenome (GOLD analysis project Ga0209075, IMG submission 187523) | Agricultural soil microbial communities from Utah to study Nitrogen management - Steer compost 2011 (SPAdes) (version 2) | ecosystem: Environmental > Terrestrial > Soil > Agricultural land... | reverse complement strand
CATCTTCTGGTACAGGCCAATGCTGTCCCAGTAAGCCAGGGTTTGTGGCTCGCGATTGGGCAGACCGCCGCGCATGGGAAATTCGGTCTGTGGCAGGTTCAACGTGGTCTTGTAGTCGGTCATGATGGTCTGTTTGTCTGTTGATTTATTTAAAGTGTATTTTAGATTCGTGCATGGCGGGCCGGGTGGCGGACGATGCCAAGCCTTGGTGCAGATGTCGAAGCCTGCTTCGGCGCCGGAACGCAGCTGCAGCAGCGCCCGTCACTCGGCCCAGTCCGCACCAGCAAGGCAAAAACCTCAAGCCCAGTAAGCCCGAGCCTGCCGGATATCCTCGGCAATGGCTGCCCGCAACTGCGCCATATCGGCAAATTTTTCTTCATCACGCAGCTTGTGGTGAAACTCCACCGCCAACCGCTGCCCGTAAATATTTTCGTTAAAATCCAGCAAATGTACTTCAAGGTGGGCAATCTCGTTTTGCTGCTCTATCGTCGGCCGCACACCTATATTGGCCACGCCCGGCAAAACCCGCCCGTCGGCCAGACGAGCGGCGACTATGTATACACCACGCAACGGCGCATGCCGGCGCTTGAGCTGGATATTGGCCGTTGGCGCATTCAGCTGTCGGCCCAGCTTTTTCCCGTGCAACACCCTGCCTTGAATGCAATATGGCCGCCCCAGAAGCCTTTCGGCGGCAGAAAAATCACCAGCCAGCAACTTTTGCCTGATCAGCGTACTACTAATGCGCTGCCCATCCAGGGTAACAGTGCAGGTTGGCTCTACCGTGAAGCCATGATCTTGCCCTGCCTGTTGCAGGTAGGCGTAGTCACCACTGCGACCGCAGCCGAAACGAAAGTCATCTCCTACCTGCAAATGTTTTACGCTCAGTGCCCGCACCAGCACCTGTTCCACAAACGCCTGCGCGCTCATGTGCTGAAAATGCCGGTTGAAGGCAATACACAACACGCGGTCAACGCCAGCTGCCGAAAACAACTCCAGCTTGTCACGCAAGCGGGTCAGACGCACCGGCGCCTGTTCGGGACGAAAAAACTCCAGAGGCTGCGGCTCGAAAATAATGACACAAGCCGGTAGTCCCAGCTGCTCGCCACGGTCACGCAAACGCTGCAAAATCTGACGATGTCCAAGATGGACGCCATCAAAATTGCCAATGGTTGCCACACAGCCCGCAGGCGCCGGTTGCACATTGTGTAAGCCGCGTACCAGTTGCATAACAGCCGTCTTGCCCAAAAATGCTAGATTATACCTTCTGCCCGACCGGACTGCACCCGGCAAACAGTGTAGAGATAAAACCACTTCGCCAGTCGCCTCCCGCCACCCCATCTGCACCCGCCACTTCAGTCACGACCGAAAACCCTCATCTGTACGAGCGACTTCAGTCGCGACCGCAAGCCTGCAGGCTAAAACAGGATACAATCAGCAGCATAAATTACCTTGCTCGGCCAACATACACTGGCAATAGCCTAGCGACACCCACACCCAGCACCATTATCATCTAACCACCTTTGACACTCAGCACAAATACCGCCATGCCCCAGGATACCCCGTCACCTTTTAATGCCGATGACTTTTTGCGCCAGTGCACGCGCCACCCCGGCGTATACCGCATGTATGACGCCAAAGGTAGCCTGCTCTATATCGGCAAAGCAAAAAATCTGAAAAACCGCCTGGCCAGTTATTTCAAGACCCGTGACCTGTCGCCAAAAACCGCAGCCCTGGTCAGCAAAATTGCCAGCATCGAAACCACCATCACGCCCAGCGAAACCGAAGCCCTGCTGCTGGAGCAGAACCTGATCAAGCAGTGGCGTCCGCCCTACAACATTCTACTGCGCGATGACAAATCCTACCCCTATGTGCTGCTGAGCAACGACGAATTTCCCAGCCTGAGCGTACAGCGCGGCCAGAAAAAGGGCGCCGGTCGCTATTTCGGCCCCTACCCCAGCACCGGCGCAATTCGCGAAAGCCTCGGCCTCCTGCAAAAGGCCTTCAAGGTGCGCCAGTGCAGCAACAGTTTTTACAGCAACCGCAGCCGCCCCTGCCTGCAATACCAGATCAAGCGCTGCAAGGCACCCTGCGTTGGCCTGGTCAGCGCCGAGGAATACGCCGAAGACGTGCGCCTGTCCAGCCTGTTCCTGGAAGGCCGCAGCGACCACCTGGCCCGCGAGCTGGGCCAGCGCATGGAGCAGGCGGCAGAGCAACTGGAGTTTGAGCAGGCCGCCCAGTATCGCGACCAGATCGGCCTGATCCGCCGCGTGCAAGACCAGCAGAGCATGGAGGGGGGCCAGGGCAATGTGGATGTCATTGCCGTCTCCAGTCTGCCCGGCGGGGCCTGTGTGCACATCCTCACCGTTCGTGACGGCCGTGTGCTGGGCGGCAAGAATCACTACCCGCGTACCGCCATCGAAGAAAGCAGCGCCAGCATCCTCAATGCTTTTCTGGGCCAGTATTATGTGTCCGGCCGCAACCGCGACCTGCCTGACGAGCTGATCGTCAACCAAAAGCACCCTGAACTAATACTGCTGGCCGAAGCCTTCGAGCAACTGCATGGCAAGCCGCTGGCCATCAGCTATCAGGTGCGCGGCATTCGCGCCCGCTGGCAACGCCTGGCGATCACCAATGCCGAGCAGGCGCTGCAAGCCCGCCTGGCCAGCCACAGCCAGACCGCCCAGCGTTTCGAACTGTTGGCCGATGCGCTCAGTCTCGACAGCCTGCAGCGCATTGAGTGTTTCGACATCAGCCACACACAAGGCGAAGCCACTGTGGCTTCCTGCGTGGTATTCAACTCCGAAGGGGCGCTGAAATCCGCCTACCGACGCTTCAATATCGATGGCATCACGCCCGGCGACGACTACGCCGCCATGCACCAGGCGCTGATGCGGCGCTTCGGCAAGCACACCGACGGCGAAGGCCAGCTGCCCGATGTGCTGCTGATCGACGGCGGCAAGGGGCAGCTGCACATGGCACAGGATGTACTGCAAGAGCTGGCCGTCGGCGGCATCACCCTGATTGGCGTGGCCAAAGGTGTTACACGCAAAGCCGGCATGGAAACCCTGTTTCTTAACGATAGCGAAACCATACTGCAACTAGAGGAGCACTCGCCTGCACTCCACCTGATTCAACAGGTCCGCGACGAAGCCCACCGCTTTGCTATTACCGGCCACCGCGCCCGACGCGCCAAAACACGCCGCACCTCAACTTTGGAAGGAATCCCCGGGGTGGGGCCAAAACGCCGGCGGGAGCTGCTAAACTACTTCGGCGGTTTACAGGAACTGTCACGCGCCAGCGTGGATGAAATCGCCAAAACACCGGGCATCAGCAAGACCCTGGCCGAAACCGTCTACCAGGCCTTGCACCAGGACTAACCCCATTACAGCCGTGTCTGCCATGAACATTCCAAACATTCTCACTTCTATGCGTGTCGCCCTGATTCCGGTACTGGTGCTGGTGTACCTGCTGCCATTCAAAGGGCACTACTGGGTGGCCTGCGGCATCTTTGCCTTAGCCAGCATTACCGACTGGCTTGACGGCTATCTGGCCCGCAAGTGGAATCAAAGCACACCGTTCGGCGCCTTCCTTGACCCTGTTGCCGACAAGCTGCTGGTAGCAGTTGCCCTGGTTCTTTTAGCCCAGCATCACCATCACCTGCTGATGACTTTGCCAGCACTGGTGATCATTTGCCGGGAAATTCTGGTCTCGGCACTGCGTGAATGGATGGCCGAAATGGGCGCACGCGGCACAGTTGCCGTCTCCAGCATCGGCAAATGGAAAACCGCAGCACAAATGGTCGCCCTGCTGATTCTATTATCACAGCCACCCGGCTTTAGCTGGCTGGTGATTATCGGCTACGTGCTGCTGCTGCTCTCGGCTGCCCTGACACTCTGGTCGATGGTGCAGTATCTGCTGGCAGCCCGGTCACACCTGAAAACCGGCTGACTTCAGCCTGGCTCTGGTTATATTATCCGCCACCAATCACAGCACAGCCCCCACAGGTGCCCTTGCAATGTTGCAGCGTGTTTTCTAACGCCCATGGCTAAGTGGTCAAGGCTCCACAAAACCTACCATCTTTACCGGATCTGCCTGACTGCCCGGTAGCGGGCCATGGAAAATATGCGGCTTGATCTTGCCGATGACGTGCATTTCACAGGGACGGCAATCAAATTTCAGTGTCAGCACTTCATTGTCATGCACCAGCTGCATGTCGCTGGCATTATTGCGCACACCGGTGTAGCCCTTGGCCTGCTTCGGGCACAGGTTGAACGAGAAGCGCAAACAATGCTTGGTGATCATCACCGGCACCTCGCCGTCTTCCTCGTGGGCTTCAAACGCGGCATCAATCAGCTGTACGCCATGGCGATGGTAAAAGGCACGGGCTTTTTCGTTGTAAACATTGGCCAGAAAGGATAGCTGGGTGTCCGGATAAACCGGCGGCGGATTGCTTTGCGCCTTGCGTGTGCCGCGGACAAAGGCTTGCAGGCGCGCCGCATCCAGCGCGGCAATGGCCTCCCGGCGCAGCGACTTAAGCTGCGATGCCGGCACAAACCAGTCATCATCCATGCTGATCACGACATCTTCGGCAAAGTACAGCGTATTACCCAGCTGATGCAGCGCATCCTGCAGCTGCTGCCGGTTGCGCTCCGGGTTATTGGCCAAAGCAAAAGGCCCCTCCAGCATGGCAGTGACGCTGACGCCCTCCTCGCTGGTAGCCTTCAGCTGCAACTGTTGCCCGCTTAGCTCTGCCTGCCAGTGCACGGCCATGCGCCGCTCGGCGGAGGTTTTTTGCAACGCCTGTTGCCAGTTGTGATCCAGGTTGCGGCTCAGGGCATGGCCTTGGCGCAATTGCCTTAACTGCGGTGGCATTTCGTTGGGCAACAGACGGTACTGGTACTGCGTTTGGCCGTCCTGTTCAAACTGCGCCAGTTCTTGCGCGGTATTGACGCGAAAACCTACGACTTCGCGCTTGTGTAGCACATTCAGGCCGTCACCATTGGCCAGCGGCGTGGTAGTTTGCACCAGCAGATCATTTTTACCCACGCTGAGGATTTCCCCCACCGGCAGGCCAACAAACTTGGGCGAATCAAAGGCTCCAATGTCGATTTTGCGCTCGTTGACGAAATAGTCAGTGCTGCCGCGATGGAAGGTCTGATCCGGATTGGGCACAAAAAAGTGCTCGGTACGGCCACTGGAAGCACGGACCAGTTCGGGTTTTTGCTGCAGAATGGCATCAAGCTGCTGGCGGTAGTGGGCAGTAATATTCTTGACATAGCCCATGTCCTTGTAGCGCCCCTCGATCTTGAACGAGCGCACACCGGCCTCGACCAGCGCCAGCAGGTTGTCGGTCTGGTTGTTGTCTTTCATCGACAGCAGGTGTTTGTCGTAAGCCACCACCCGGCCCTGATTGTCTTTCAGTGTGTAAGGCAAACGGCAGGCCTGGGAGCAGTCGCCACGGTTGGCGCTGCGTCCGGTCTGGGCATGGGAGATATTGCACTGGCCGGAAAAAGCCACACAGAGCGCACCATGGATGAAAAACTCGATGGCGGCATCGACCTTGCCGCTAATGTCGCGAATTTGCTGCAAATTCAATTCCCGCGCCAGTACCAGCTGGGAAAAACCGGCCTGATCCAGAAACTGCGCTTTCTCCAGCGAACGAATATCGCACTGGGTACTCGCATGCAGTTCAATTGGCGGAATATCCAGCTCCAGTACGCCCATATCCTGCACAATCAGTGCATCCACACCGGCATCGTATAGTTCGTGGATCTGCCGGCGGGCCGGCTCCAGTTCGTTATCGTGCAAAATGGTGTTCAGGGTGACAAACACCCGGGCATGGTATTGGCGGGCAAACCCGACCAAACTGGCGATATCGGCCACGGAGTTGGCGGCATTGTGGCGCGCACCAAAACCCGGGCCACCAATATAAACGGCATCGGCACCGTGCAGAATGGCCTGGCGGGCAATTTCGGCATCACGGGCAGGGCTCAGCAGTTCCAGGTGATTGGCAGGAAGAGACATGACTAATCTGGTTTCTAATCAAGAAAAGAAATTAAGCGGCTGTATTCAGTAACGAACGATGGCATAGTGCAAACGGCGCACAGCCCCAGCCTGTGTTTAGTGAACAGCCTGTACTGCTGGTTGATTAACTCAAATTCGGCAAAATGAAGTTGTGAAGCTTGCTGTCGCAGCACGTCATGGCAAGACTATGGCAAGAAGCAGCAATTGGGTATTATAAACCTCAGGCACCGAAGCGGACCAATGGTATTCACCAGGCAGGTCACTAGGTTATCACAGCCGTCATGGAACAGCCGCCCCTTACCGGCCTGTATCCGCAAAAAGAAGAAAAACCGAGGTATACCCATGCTATACAAACACCTGTTATTTTCTGCCTGTACCGCCTTACTGCTCGGCACCACCGGTGTATCTGCTGCCGACCTGACCCTGTCTGCCGGCCTTACCGGTCAGGGCGATGCTACATTGCGCGCAGGTCTGACCAACACCTGGAACCGTCAGTGGTTCAACGGCCAGCGTGGTCACTTGGGCGGCTACTGGGATGCTGGCTACACCTACTGGGATGGCGGCAGCCGCTCGTCCGCAGCTCACTCGGTATCCTTTATGCCGGTCTTCACCTATAACTTCACCAGTGCACGCTGGCAGCCATTCATTGAAGGCGGCATCGGCGTAGCTGCTTTTTCGAAAACCCGGGTCAGCAGCCGCAAACTTGGTGTGGCCTTCAGCTTTGAGGACCGGCTAGGTTTAGGTGTAACCCTGCCCAACGCCGGCAAACTTGGTATCCGCGCCCAACATTACTCGAACGCGCGCATCAAGAAACCGAACGATGGCATCGAATCCTACTCGGTGTTCTACCACCACCCGCTTTAACTGCGATTATTTTGCTATTAAGGGGTAGTCCTTCCTGCTCTCACAAAGGAAGCAGCTGCCCCTACAGGGTAAGGCAGCACCCTGTAGGAAGGAAGTTTGCCCCTGACATCACCGGCAAGCTTACTCAGGTAAACAACAAGCGCATCTCATCCAGCAACAACCAGGCAGCCGTTAAAGCCAGGCACACTGCCATCAGGCCGTTAAACAACAGCAAATGCCTCGGCCTCTGCAGTACCAGCCGCAAACGGTCGCCCAGCCAGGCCCAAAGCAACACACAGGGCAGGCTCACGACTGCATCAGTCATACCGATCAGCATTGCACTGCTCCATAGCGGCCCCTGCTCTGGCATAAAGAGTGCCGCCATATTCAGCATCATCACCCAAGCCTTGGGGTTAACCCATTGAAACAGCACCATCTGCATAAAGGTCAGCGGCCTTCCCTGCTCGCCACTTTCTGGTGCCGCGGCACGAAAAAGTTGCCAGGCCAGCCATAACAGGTACAGGCAACCCACCACCGCTATTGGCAAGCGGATGATGCTGACCAGCTCAAACAGCTGGCCAAACATCAGCATGCTAGCAAAACAGTGAAAACCTCCCCCCAGAGCGATACCCATGGCCATCGGCAGGGTACGGCGCAGGCCGTAATTAACCCCGGAGGCAGCCAGCAGCACATTGTTGGGCCCCGGCGTAACCGCCATAACAAAAATATAACTGACCAAAGTCAGGCTGATGATGTTCATGGGTGGTCCTTGGTTTAATCATTGAACCCGCCTGCTCCCGGAACCGGGCCGGCGGCTCGCGACAACTTGCCAGGTGCCGTATAATCCGCGCCTTTCTCACCAACTGCAAGCCTGCTCATGACCCTGACCCACATCCCCAGCAAAGACGCCGCCCTGGAACAAACCATCGAACGCTTCCAGCAGCAACTGGCCACTCTTGGCTTCAACATCGAACAAGCCTCCTGGCTCAATCCGGTACCCCATGTCTGGTCAGTGCACATTCGCGACCGTGATTGTCCGCAGTGTTTTACCAACGGCAAGGGTGCAACCCGTGAAGCGGCGTTGGCTTCGGCGCTGGGCGAATTTTTTGAGCGGTTGTCGTGCAACTATTTCTTTGCCGACTTTTATCTGGGTCGTGAACTGGCCGACAGCGCTTTTGTGCATTACCCGAACGAGCGCTGGTTTGCCCTGACTGAGGACGACAGCCTGCCTGCTGGCCTGCTGGATGAGCACCTGCTGGAGTTTTACCAGCAACAGGGCGAACTGTCCGCCAGCCAGCTGCTGGACTTGCAGTCCGGCAACGAGGAGCGCGGTATCTGCGCCCTACCCTTTGTCCGTCAGAGCGATGGCCGCACCAGCCATATTCCGGTCAATATTATTGGCAATCTTTATGTTTCCAATGGCATGTCCGCCGGCAACAACAGTGCCGAAGCACACAGCCAGGCGCTGGCGGAAATCTGCGAGCGCCACGTCAAGCAGCGCATCCTCACCGAAGCCATCAGCCTGCCGCCGATCCCGGATAGCGTGCTGGACGAGCACCCTGGGGTGCGTGAAGCCCTGCGCGAACTGGAGGCCGCCGGCTACCCAACGCTGACGCTGGACGCCTCACTGGGCGGGCAGTTTCCGGTGGTTTGCGTGGTGCTGTTCAACCGTGACAACGGCACCAGCTTTGCCTCCTTTGGTGCCCATCCGAATTTTGCCGTGGCGCTGGAGCGTACCGTCACCGAGCTGTTGCAGGGTCGTAACCTGAACCAGCTGGATGTCTTTGCCGAGCCAACCTTTGACAACGAGCTGGTGGCCGATCCGACCAACCTGGAAACCCACTTCACCGACTCCAGCGGCCATCTGGGCTGGGACATGCTGCGCAGCCCGGCCGATTACCCCTTTGTGCGCTGGAATTTTGAAGGCGACAACCAGCAAACCCGCCAGCATCTGCTGGACCTGCTGCACGGTTTAGGGCATGAGGTTTATATCGCCGACTACAACCATCTGGGTGTGGATGCCTGCCGCATTCTGGTACCCGGCATGTCGGAAATTTATCCGCTGGATGACCTGTTCCACGCCAACAACAATACCGGTCTTGGCTGGCGCGAGCTGATTTGCAGCCTGCCGCAACAGCAGGCACAGCCGGAAGACTTTCTTGCGCTGCTGGAAACCCTGAACGAGGAAAATCTGGCCGACGACCTGTTAATCAGCGAGTTTCTGGGTTTGTTGTTCAGCCCAGACAGCGCCTGGGCCAGCCTGCGCGTGGCTGAACTGAAAGCCATGCTGGCACTGGCCGGCGGTGACCATGCCAGTGCGCTGGAATGGGTGCAGTGGCAACTTAATTACAACCAGTGCGGTCTGGCTCCGGAACGCTTGCGTCATTACCTGTGCCTGACCAGCTTGCTACAACTGGGCCAGGCCCATGGTCTGGACGCGCTGGAAAACTATGCCGGTGCGCTGGCCTGGCAATATGGCGAACAAACGCTAGACGAAGCTCTGGCTACGGTATTGGGCGAGCGCCGCTTTCACGGTCTTGAAGCCGTCGATAGCGAAAACCTTACCGACCTGCCAGCGATGCAGCATCTGCTGGCCGCCTACGGCAAGCTGCAAAAAGCCAAAACCACCTGATTTCTGCACGATACAAACAACCGGCGGGATAAACCAGCAGCTGTACAACATTTCCCGTGTGTACCCTGGCTCCGCAAATGCGCACATTCCACCCCGGACAAGGTGACATAGCCACCGGCCCGGTTTAGACTGCCCTTTCTTAACCAGGGAGAGACTCTCCATGCTGCACTACCGTCTGGTCTTCAATCCCCAACCACTGCCAGGCTTCCAGCTCGAACAGGTACAGTCAAATCTGCGCCGGCTGCTCAGGCTAAACGACAACCAGCTGCGCCAGCTTTACACCAACCCGCAAGCCATACTGAAAAAAGGCCTCGAGCACAGCAAAGCAGAAGCCTATCGTCACAAGCTGGCGCAATATGGTGTTGCAGTGCGGATCGAGCCCGAGTTTGAGCTGGCGCTGGATCCCATAGAAACGCCAGAGCCAGAACAGCCGGTATCAAAACAATCTGCCGCAACCCGTGCCAACTTCACGGTAGAGGACAACCCGGAGTCGGCTGCACGCAAAACCGAACGCCCACAAAAGAGTTCCGGGGCACTGGGCGAGCCTCTGGCCGCCAAGGACCGCCTACATACCCCGGCCGTACGACGCACGCCCATACAGTTTACCGGCAATGGACGGGAGTACTTTGGCATCTGGATTGTCAACGTGATGCTGACCATTGTGACCCTGGGCATTTACTCGGCCTGGGCCAAGGTACGCAACCGTCAGTATTTTTACGGTAACACCCTGCTGGATGACAATAATTTCCAGTACCTGGCCAACCCGGTTACCATCCTCAAGGGTCGCATCATCGCCTTTTTTGCCCTGGTCGCCTGGAATCTTGCCTTACAGTTTTCCCCCATCCTCAGCAGCCTGATGCTGCTGGGCTTCATCCCGCTGTTCCCCTGGGTGCTGTCACGCTCGCTGCGCTTCAACGCCATCAATACTTCATATCGTGGCGTACGCTTCAACTTTACCGGCAGCTATCTGGGTGCAGCCAAGGTGGTGTTACTCTGGCCATTCGTCTCCCTGATTACCTTTTCCCTGGGTTTGCCGCTCAGCCTGCACCAGAAGCACAAGTACCAAATCGAAAACAGCCGCTACGGACTGGCTGCCTTCAGCTTTAACGCCAGTCTGGCCAGTTACTACCTGTTTGGCCTAAAAGTGTTGATCAGCATGCTGCTGGCAGGCTTTTTGGCCATCACCATCCATCCCCTTGCTGCCGTCGCCGGTTACTTGCTGGTATTCGGTTACTTCCAGGCCGGCCTGACCAACCTGTATCTGGGCGGTATCGGCCTCGCCGGACACCGGCTGGAATCAAATATGAGCAAACGCACCACCGTCTGGATCTACTTCACCAACAGCCTGCTGATCATGCTGACCCTGGGGCTGTATACGCCCTGGGCCAAAGTACGCATGGCCAGCTACCGTGCGTCCTGTACCACAGCGATTATTGCCGGCGATCTGGACAAGTTTGTTGGTGGCCAGCTGGAACATACCAGCGCACTGGGCGAGGAGCTGGGTGAAATGTTCGATATGGATATTGCGATCATCTAGCCATGCAAGTCCGGGGATTCTGTTTTGACGGTCAAAGTTCCCGGCGCCATCCGGCGCTGTTGGTACTGAACGCGCAAGGACAGCTCTGTCTGCACTTTGCCGGTCGCGAGCTGTGCCATGCCCCGGACCGGGTACAGATTTCCCCAAGGCTGGGCAACACGCCACGACAGCTGGCTTTTGACGATGGTGCGACCTTTGCCACCAGCGAGCATGACGCACTGGCCCTGCTGCTGCGCCACCTCGCAACCAGCACCCAACACAAGATAAAAACCGACTGGCTGCACCAGCTGGAGTCACGCTGGCGCTGGATTTTGGGTGCCTGTCTGGTATTGCTGCTGGCCCTTTACCTGGGACTCACCCAGGGTGCACCACTGGCCGCCCGGATTATCGTAACGTTCATTCCTGACGCGGTGGAACAGCACATCGGCACACAAAGCATGCAGATGCTGGACCAAACACTGTTGGAACCCAGCAAGCTGCCGGCACAACGCCAGCAGGAACTGCAGCAGCACTTTGGCCCCCTGCTGCAGGCTCACCCTGAGCTGTCCCTGCGCGTCCATTTTCGGCATGCCCCCAGCATCGGGGCCAATGCCTTTGCCCTGCCTGGTGGCGACATGGTATTTACCGACCAGATCGTCCAGCTGTCAGAAAGTGATGATGAGCTCGGTGCCGTACTGGCGCACGAAATTGGTCATGTATATCACCACCACGGCATGCGCCGGGTGGTACAAAACGGCCTGCTTTACTGGGGTCTGTTTGCCATTACCGGTGATATCTCGGCCGCCTCGGAAACCATAGCCGCCGCACCCGCGCTGCTGATGAACATGGCCTACTCGCGCCAAATGGAAGACGAAGCCGATGACTTTGCCCTGCAGCAACTGCTGGCACATGGCATCGAACCCCGGCACTTTGCCAACATCATGCGCCGCCTGGAAAGCACCGATGCCCGCCCGGACACCAGCAAAAACCGCCTCCTGCGCCTGCTGTCCAGCCACCCCGACACCCATGCCCGCATTCGCAAGTTTGAGCCATAGAAACAGCCATCTAACGCTCTATCGTCAGCTCCCGGCATCCTGTTTTCACACCTCCCGGCATCCTTAGATGCCTATTGCCATCCTGGGAACCGCTCAACAAGTACCCCCTTGGATTAAGCTTTCACCAGGTAAAGCGATCGCGACCAAAGCCGCTGTACAAGCCACTTTAGTGGCGACCAGTGCCTGGCCGAAACATCCGCCCTGCTTTCAGTTTTTTGTTAAGCTTGCCAGCAACCATTTTCAGCTGACTTGTGTAAGAGATACCCCATGACCAGTCCCCGCCTGCTAACCCTCGGTGAAAACCTGCTGACCCGTGAGCCTACCGGCCACTCCCTGCGCCTGGCCAACCGCCACGGCATCATTGCCGGCGCAACCGGCACCGGCAAGACCGTGACCCTGCAACGGTTGGTGGAAGAATTCAGTGATGCGGGCGTTGCCGTATTTGCCGCCGACGTCAAGGGCGATCTGAGCGGTATTGCCACCGCCGGCGCACCCAGCGGCAAAATTGCCGAGCGCATTGCCAGCATGGACTGGCTGCAGCATTCGCCCAAGGGCTATCCGGTCTGTTTCTGGGACGTATTTGCCAGCCGGGGCCATCCGCTGCGCACCACCATCAGCGACATGGGGCCGCTGTTGCTGGCCAACCTGCTGGAGCTGACCGATGCCCAGCAGGCAGTGCTCTATACCACCTTCAAGGTGGCCGACCGCGAAGGCCTGCTGTTGCTGGACATGAAAGACCTGAAGGCGATGATCAATCACCTGCTGGACAACCCCGAGGTGCTGGCCGATGACAGTGCGCTGTTTACCCGCCAGTCGGCCAACGCCCTGCTGCGCAAGCTGGCCACACTGGAACAGCAGCAGGCCGACCAGTTTTTTGGCGAACCGGCGCTGCAGCTGGGCGATATTTTGCAACCGGCCAGCGATGGCCGCGGCATGATCCACATCCTTGACGGCACCCGGCTGGTGCATGAAGCACCCAAGCTCTATGCCACCTTCCTGTTCTGGTTGCTGTCGGAACTGTTCGAGCAGTTACCCGAGCGTGGCGATGCCGACAAACCCCTGCTGGCCCTGTTCTTTGACGAGGCGCACCTGTTGTTCAAGGGTACACCCAAGGCATTGCAGGATCGCATCGAGCAGGTGGTGCGCCTGATCCGCTCAAAAGGTGTTGGCGTCTATTTTGTCACCCAGTCACCGGCTGACCTGCCCGATGCCGTGCTGGCCCAGCTGGGCTTGCGGGTGCAGCACGGACTGCGTGCCTTTACCGCGCGGGAACAAAAATCCCTCAAGGCGGTAGCCGATGGCTTCCGCCCCAACCCGGAATTCAGCACCCTGCAGGAGCTGACCGGACTGGGTATCGGTGAGGCGCTGTTTGCCACACTGGAAGACAAGGGCACCCCAAGCATGGTGCAAAAAATAGCCATAGCACCACCGCAGTCCAGGGTCGGGCCGCTGACCGACAGCGAGCGCCAGCAACTGGTGCGCCAGTCTGGCCTCGGCAGCCGTTATGACAAGCCGTTCGACCGCGAATCGGCCTACGAAATCCTGCAGGCCCGGGCAGAAAAAGCGGCGCAGCAAGCCCAGGCCCCGGAAAAATCCGCACCCGCGAAAAAAGCCGCCCAAAAAGGCGCCAGCAATGCTGCCGGCAGCGTACTCGGCGATATTGCCGGCAAGGTGGTGCAAAGCACCATCCGCCAGGCCACCAACCAGATCAGCCGGCAGATTGTGCGCGGCATTCTGGGCTCGCTGATGGGCAAAAAGTAAATCGCTATACAGATGTCGTACTTCATGGCTGCTAGCAGAGTGCCAGGATGAAAACACACATCCCCACAAGCGGCTGACCTGGGCCGCCCACTCCAGCGTGGCGACTGTGCTACTCACCATGTCACTGGCCACCTCTGGCCTGATTACCCCGGTGGCAGCCCTGGCGCTGGTACTGGCTGCCAACCTCGGTAGCGCCCTTAATCCATTGCTGGAAGGGCTGGGCAGCAGAAAACCATATCGAGCGCCTCAAGCAGCAACGGCTGGAAAGCCTGGACACCAGTTCATTACATCTGGACATCCTGCGCGACCTGAAACGCATCCACTCACATATCTGCTCTGCCTCCTACCCGGCGCTGGAGGCCGCTGGAGAGCTGAACCAACCAAGGTTCAAGCCGGCAACACCAAACGTTGACGGCCCATAGCTTGTCCGATGACAACCCCAACCCGCCCGATTCGGCTCCCAACGCCATGGCGTCCCCACCGGGGAGATGCCGGGCAGGGCGACAGTGCGCCAGACCCAGTACAGCGCACTGGCTTACCACCCCGCCCAACCTGTATTTGCTTAACATCACAAAAACCTGCCGGCAAGCTACAGGCTGATTTGTCCTGGGTCAC
>Ga0209075_1002984_pt1 | contig 14446 bp, 8 predicted proteins | sample Stecom2011_FD_187523 | JGI IMG/M metagenome (GOLD analysis project Ga0209075, IMG submission 187523) | Agricultural soil microbial communities from Utah to study Nitrogen management - Steer compost 2011 (SPAdes) (version 2) | ecosystem: Environmental > Terrestrial > Soil > Agricultural land... | reverse complement strand
GAAAATGTTTTCCAAGCTTCTATTGATTCGAAAGATGATAATAAAAGATTTGTGTTTTTTGAAGGGCCACCTTCAGCAAATGGCTTACCTGGAATTCACCACGTAATGGCACGCTCCATTAAGGATATATTCTGTCGATATAAAACATTGAAAGGATACAAAGTTAACCGTAAAGCTGGATGGGACACCCACGGTTTACCGGTTGAATTGAGTGTTGAAAAGGAATTGGGAATTACAAAAGAAGATATTGGAGATAAGATTTCTGTTGAAGATTACAACGCAGCGTGTAAGAAAACAGTAATGCGTTATACTGATGTTTGGAATGACCTGACCGAAAAAATGGGGTATTGGGTAGATATGGAAAATCCATACATTACTTATGAATCAAAATACATGGAAAGTGTATGGTGGTTGCTAGGTCAATTGTATGAGAAAAACATGATCTACAAAGGATATACAATCCAACCGTATTCTCCAAAAGCAGGGACTGGTTTGTCATCTCACGAGATCAATCAACCTGGGTGTTACCAAGATGTGATGGATACTTCATGTGTCGCACAGTTTAAGGCAATTAAAAACGAAGAGTCATTGCACTTCCCCCTTTGGAGGGGGATAGAGGGGGAGGATTTGGAAGACGTTCATTTCTTAGCCTGGACAACCACTCCTTGGACATTGCCTTCCAATACTGCGCTTACAGTTGGGAAAAACATCGAATATGTAATTGTAAAATCATTCAATCAGTATACTTTTGAACCAATTAATGTGGTGTTGGCTTCGGCATTGGTGGGGAAACAATTCACAAAGATGTTCTTTAAAGTTGATTCAGTTGAAGATTTAAAAAACTATAAAGCCGGAGATAAAAAGATACCTTATTTCGTTGGAAAAACGTTTAAAGGATCTGAATTAAATGGAATCCGTTATGAGCAATTGTTGCCTTATGCGCTTCCAATGGAAAATCCTGAAAATGCTTTTCAAGTGATTTTAGGAGATTTTGTTACAACTGAAGATGGTACTGGAATCGTGCATACTGCACCAACTTTCGGTGCGGATGATGCCTTGGTAGCAAAACAAGCCAACGTTCCAGGAATGTTAGTCCCTGACGCAAATGGGAACCCTGTTCCTTTGGTTGATTTACAAGGTAAGTTTAGACCAGAAATGGGTGAATTTGCTGGAATGTATGTGAAAAATGAATATTATGATGAAGGAACAGCACCAGATAAATCAGCTGATGTCTTGATTTCTATCAAATTAAAAGAAGAAAATAAAGCGTTCCGTGTTGAGAAATATGAGCACAGTTACCCACACTGTTGGAGAACAGATAAGCCAATTTTATATTACCCATTAGATTCTTGGTTCGTAAAGGTAACGGACAAAAAGGACAGAATGATTGAACTCAACAAAACCATTAATTGGCAACCAGAATCTACCGGAACTGGTCGTTTTGGAAAATGGTTGGAGAACTTGAACGATTGGAACTTATCCCGTTCACGTTATTGGGGAATTCCAATTCCAATTTGGAGAACAGACGAAGGAGAAGAATCAATTTGTATTTCTTCTATTGCACAATTGAAAACTGAATGTGAAAAGGCAGTTACTGCTGGAGTTATGGACAATAATCCACTCGCTGACTTTGACCCTTCAGATATGTCGAAAGAAAACTACGATAAAGTAGATTTACATAAGAATTATGTTGATTTAATCACTTTGGTTTCTCCATCAGGTAAACCAATGAAAAGAGAAAACGACTTAATTGATGTTTGGTTTGATTCAGGTTCTATGCCTTATGCACAATGGCATTATCCTTTTGAAAACAAAGAAATGATTGATGAAGGAAAAGCCTTTCCTGGAGATTTTATTGCAGAAGGAGTAGACCAAACAAGAGGATGGTTTTATACACTTCATGCAATTGCAACGAGTGTTTTCGATTCTGTAGCTTATAAAAACGTAATTTCAAACGGTCTTGTTTTAGATAAAAACGGACAGAAAATGTCAAAACGTTTAGGAAATGCTGCTGATCCATTTGAAACATTGGCAAAGTATGGTCCAGATGCAACACGCTGGTACATGATTACAAATGCGTCACCTTGGGATAACCTAAAATTCGATACAGAAGGAATTAAAGAAACGCAACGTAAGTTTTTTGGAACACTTTACAACACTTATTCGTTCTTTGCTTTGTATGCAAATATCGATGGATTCTCCTATTCTGAAGAAAGAATTGCAACGAAAGAAAGACCAGAAATCGACCGATGGATTATTTCAAAATTAAATTCATTAATCAAAGAAGTTGATGAATCATTTGATACATACGAGCCAACAAAAGCTGGACGTTTAATTCAGAGTTTTGTAAACGATCAATTATCAAACTGGTATGTTCGTTTATGCAGAAGACGTTTTTGGAAAGGTGACTATTCCACAGACAAAACTTCAGCATACCAAACTTTGTACGAATGTTTGGAAGCTGTATCAATTTTAAGTGCTCCAATTGCACCATTCTATTCAGACGAATTATTCTGTGATTTGAATAAAATCTCAGGAAGACATACAGCAACTTCAGTTCATTTAGCAGATTTCCCTTCGGTAGATGATGGAGATATAGACAAAGAATTGGAAGCACAAATGGAGATCGCACAACAGGTTTCTTCCATGGCATTGAGTTTACGTAAAAAGGAGAAAATCCGTGTACGTCAGCCATTACAAAAGATCATGGTTCCTATTTTGGATCCTAGTTTTAAGTCGCGTGTCGAGCACATGAAAGAATTAGTGCTTTCTGAAATCAACGTGAAGGAATTGGTGCTTTTGGAAGATACAACAGGTGTTTTAACGAAAAAGATTAAGCCGAACTTCAAAACGATTGGTCCTAAATACGGGAAGCAAATGAAGGGAATCGCTGGAATGGTTAATGCTTGGGGAGCTACAGAAATCGCTTCTGTGGAAACAAACCAAGGTTGGTCTGGTGATTTGAATGGTGAAGCAATTGAATTAGACATCAACGATTTTGAAATCGTTACAGACGATATTCCAGGTTGGTTAGTAACTTCGGAAGGTGGAATTACTGTAGCAATGGACATTACCATTAGTCCAGCCTTAAAACAAGAAGGGATTGCAAGAGAGTTGGTGAATCGTATACAAAACTTCAGAAAAGAAGCTGGATTTGAAGTAACAGATAAAATTGTTGTTACAATCGAAACGACAGAAGAAATTAGTGCGGCAATTACGAAAAACAAAGATTATATCGCCGCTGAAGTATTGGCAAAAGACATTGTTTTAGGAAAAGCTGAAGGACATGTTTATGATGCAGATATTACTGAAGAAGGAGATTCAAAGATAGGGGTTAAAGTAATTATTAATTTATAATGGTTAATGTTTAATTATTAATGGTTAACGCGTTGGGAGTGTTTATTATGCGGTAATAAGATTGTTAATTATATCGTTTTCGAATGCTTGCATGATAGATTATAAGGATTTTGTTAGCGAATAAATGCAGCAGAAATCCCTCGGCGCTACGCTTTTTCGGAATGACACAATTTCGGTTGTGAAGTACGAAAAAAATGCTCCTCAAGCTAGCTTGAGGAGCATTTTTTTCAAAACCTAATCATTTTATCCAACGTTCAAGAAACACAACATTCCTATCGCGTTAACCATTAATAATTAACCATTAAGACTAACATTCAAGAAATCTAACCATCCCTATCGCGTTAACAATTATACATTAACAATTAACCATTAATAATTACCTAGTACCTCGTAATCGCTCCGTAACCATTGTATTTGTCAAGTTTTCCTTTTGGTAAGAAAACATTCTCACCTCCAAAACTCATATTTAATTCAAGTAATTCATCCAAGATGTCATCCACATAGTTTTCATGATCGCTTTTGTCTTCAGATACTAATTCAATTTCATCATTTTTAAGAATAGCTGGCTTAAATAAACCTTGTTCAACAAATAATGTTTGGATTTGGCCTTCTTTAGTTGCTCTCCAAATATCGTTGATATCACTTCTAAAATTTCCTTTACCTGTAGCTGTTTCTAGTTCAGTAATGCGTTTGTTATTTCTATCATTAACATACGCTTTGATTATTTCCCAAGCATCTTTAACAATAGCACTGTCTTTATCTTCTAATCGGCTACCACCAAGGAATATTTGATAAATTGTGTCTTTGTGATCTGCTACTTTTATGTACTCATGAAAGTTTGCTTCATCTGATGAGATAAGAACAGGTAAACCACTGTCTTTTCTAACTTCGTTAACCAACTTGTCAACTTGATTGTAGTATTCAGCCATTGCTTTAGATTGAACACTAGCAACACCAGCTTCATATTGAGACAATCCAAATAATTGCGTGTTTTCAAACGGGAAAGGTTTTCCTACCTCTTTGATTACTTTGTTATTAAACGCTTCAATCAATCGGGCTCTATCTCGACCTAAAACCAATACATAATAGCTTGAGTTTAAGTGTAAAGTACGCATCAAATCACGTGTTGCGAAAGTGTCACCTATAATTACACGGTCCTCAACTTTTATTGGTAAACGAACGATTTCAGCAATGTCTTCATTTACAAAAAGGATTAAGCTTTCTAAATTATGCGTATGATCAATTGTTGACTCTAATTCTTTAATACGTTCGATAAGATTAGCCGCCACTCTTTTGTCTATACTCTCTACAAGTCGATTTTCAGCTTCTGTAACAAGATTTTTTAAAAGAATTTTGTCTTGTTGATTATCAGGCATTGTTCTGTGCGTATTAAGTATAATTGTTATACAATTTTCTGCAACGATACTTTTTAACTCTTTTAATTTTCTTTTCATAGGATTTTATTTAATTGTTAAATATCTAATATACATACCTTATGCACTGATATGTATTAAGATAGCAATTAAAACCATAGAAAAACCGTTTTAGCTTATGTTAACAGTTAAAGCTGACAAATGTCATGTTAAACCAACAATTCTACTCCTTTAAACTTCTCAGCAACTTCATCAAGGGTATCGTAAATTTGGTTTAAATCAAAGGTCGTCACCAATTGTTCACGATGTGCTTTGAAGTGAGGGATTCCTTTAAAGTAATTTGAATAATGGCGTTTCATTTCGACGATGGCTAATTTTTCACCTTTCCACTTCACACTCATTTCTAAATGGCGACGAGCCGCATCTACTCGTTGTTCTAAAGTTGGCTTCGGAAGATGCTCACCTGTTTTTTGGTAATGTTTAATTTCATTAAAAATCCAGGGATATCCAATTGAAGCACGGCCAATCATAATTCCATCTACACCATATTTCTCCTTATAAAGCACTGCTTTTTCAGGAGTATCAATATCACCATTTCCAAATACAGGAATATGCATCCGTGGATTGTTCTTTACTTCTGCAATTAAAGACCAGTCCGCTTCACCTTTATACATTTGCTTACGCGTTCTCCCATGAATGGAAATTCCTTCTATTCCTACATCTTGTAAACGTTCAGCAACTTCAACAATATATTTTGAATCTTCATCCCAACCCAACCTGGTTTTTACTGTAACCGGCAAAGAGGTGCTCTTCACAATCTCCGCTGTCATTCTTACCATCTTAGGGATATCTTGGAGTATACCTGCTCCAGAACCTTTACACGCCACTTTTTTAACAGGACAACCATAGTTGATGTCGATAATGTCGGGATTTGTTCTTGCAGTGATTTCCGTTGCTAGTTTCATACTTTCGATATCATTTCCAAAAATTTGAATTCCAACAGGACGTTCATATTCGAAAATATCTAATTTTTCAACACTTTTAACAGCATCGCGAATCAAGCCTTCGGAGGAAATAAATTCCGTGTACATTAAATCGGCGCCATTTTCCTTGCACAAAGCACGGAATGGCGGGTCACTCACGTCCTCCATTGGAGCAAGTAACAAAGGAAAGTCTCCTAATTCTATATCACGGATTTTTACCATAGTGGTGCAAAATTACACCTAAGTTTAACAACAGCAAAATACTGAGGAAAGAAAAACAATATACCGTTTGATTACAATAAGATTTCAACATTTTTATACTTCTTTATAATAAACAACTAGAATTGTGTATTTTTGGATTTATATAAAAACAAATTATCATGATACGACATATTCTTGTTTTTGTGTTAATCGGTTTCATGGCTTTATCCTGTGATAAAGTTGAAAAATTGGAAGATGATTTTGCCTATAAAGTATTCAACCCCTATTTGGTTTTAAACCCAGCAGATAGTGTTGGTCATATTTCTAATTCTACCTGCTCTAAATCGTTTTCTTTTCCAGCTGATTCATCTGTGTCTTTAACGATAGATATTGACCATGATGGCGTTGATGATTTTAGCTTTACCTATTCCACAAGCTATAATCTTGTGAATCCAAGTGACTCTTGTTATAACTATAGCTCAAAAATCACTGTTCAGGGAACAGGAATTGGAAATAATATTCTGGTTAAAGATAAAAACACCACACAAATTAATGTCTATGAGTTAGATAGTCCAATAGTTACTGCATCACTTTCATCGCATAATGCTATAATTTATTTTGACAATGCATCAGGCTCCAATAGTTTTGACTTGATTGAAGGCAATAAATATATTGGGTTTCAATTAGCAAGTGGTAAATACGGTTGGATGAGAGTCTTTTTTGAAAAAGACGATTTTTCTTTTACGATAATGGATTATGCTTATAATAACAATGTTCATTTGGGTATTAAAGCAGGACAAAAAGAGTAATTATACTTTATCCAAAAGTTTATCAATACACTTCCGATATTCATTGGATATACTTTGATTTTATATGTGCGGAATAACTGGAATTGTAAACAGAAGAGCAAAAGTTAAGCTGGATCAGCTCACCAAAATGACGGATCTAATCGCACATCGTGGTGCTGATGCGCAAGGTGTATATTTGAATGAAGATAAAACATGTGGATTAGGTCATAGAAGACTGAGTATTCTTGATTTGTCTGAATCCGCCAACCAACCAATGCATTCAAAGTGTGGCAATTTTTCAATTGTTTATAACGGAGAACTTTATAATTTCAAAGCCTTAAGAAAAACCCTTGAAGAGGAGGGAGCACAGTTTTTCACAGCTTCAGATACTGAAGTGGTTTTACAAGCTTTTATTGCTTGGGGGCCGAAATGTGTTGAACGTTTTAATGGGATGTTTGCTTTTGCAGTTTGGAACAATAAAACTGAAGAATTATTTCTTTTCCGCGATCGATTAGGGATAAAACCACTTTATTATGCTTGGGACGAACAAACACTCTATTTTGCATCAGAATTAAAAGCGATTGCTCCTTTTATAGATCAAAAGGACTGGGATGAAAAAGCAATTCAACATTATTTCCGCTTGGGTTATATTCCAGCACCACATTCAATTTATAAAGCAGTCCGAAAATTAGAAGAAGGATCATTTATACAATTCGATAAAGCTGACTTTTTGATCAAAAAGTACTGGGAATTGGAGGGAAAGGTCGAGAAAAAGACCTTATCTGACGAAAATGAAGCGAAAACAGAATATCATGAATTGTTAAAATCAAGTGTTGAAATGCGTTTGCAGAGTGATGTTCCTTTTGGAGTATTCCTTAGCGGCGGCATAGATTCATCGACTGTAGCAGCTGTTGCTCAATCTATTTCTGATCAACCTATATCTACTTTTTCTATCGGTTTTGAAGAAGCTGATTTTGATGAAAGTCAATATGCCAAAAAAGTAGCAGAACATTTAGGAACAAATCACCATGAGTTTAGCTTATCACATAAAGATGTTCAGTATTTAATTGCTGATATTCCAAGTTGGTACGACGAACCTTTTGCTGATGCTTCAGCATTACCAACTTATTTGGTCTCGAAATTAGCAAGTGAAAAAGTGAAAATGGTTTTAACTGGAGACGGAGGAGACGAACAGTTTATGGGTTACGGAATGTATACTTGGGCAGATCGATTGACGACCTTAAAAACTTTGCGTTGGTTTATTAAAAAAGGACTTTCTGCGTCTTCAAAAATAAACCACCAAAGAGCAAGTCAATATTTTGATTTCAAAGATGGTGATCACTTGCCTTCACATATCTTTTCTGTAGATCAAGGTTTATATTCTGCAAAACAATTAAAGCACTACTTTGCTTTTTCGGAAGCATATTCACCTTTATTGCTCGGAAAAATGAAGCGTTCCTTGTTGGTGAGCGAAAATCAGTCATTTTATGATTTAAAACATTACTTGTCTGGAGATTTACTCACAAAAGTCGATAGAGCAACGATGCAAAATGGTTTAGAGGCTCGAGTTCCTTTATTGGATCACCGTTTGGTTGAATTTACATTCAATTTAGATGAAAAACTAAAGCGAAAAAATGGAGAGAGTAAATATTTATTGAAGCAAGTGCTTTATGATTATGTGCCTGAATCATTTTTTGATCGTCCAAAATGGGGTTTTGGAATTCCTTTGAATTTATGGTTAAGCAATGAATTAAAACCGCTTTTAGATCAATATGTTAATGTTGAAGTTTTATCAAAATATTCGTTTTATAGGGTAGAGGAGATTATGAAACTCAAAGCTGAATATCTAGGTGGTAAAATCTATTTGTACAATCAATTGTGGTTGATTATTATGTTCAACATGTGGGATGAATCAATTACGAATTAAAAAATGATTAATTACGAATAGGGCGGTTTTTAATGATGAGATATGAAATGTGAATGTTTGCTCTTCTTGTAATGTTTTTCTTTTTGATTGGCCCCTTCAGGGAGCAGGAGTATCTTGTTAATCCATTACGAAGCGTTGTGTCCTGATGAATTAAGCAGGGCTTTCAGCCCGTGAAAATAATTTTATGGCTATACATTTTTTCAGACTAAAACCTCAACAATCGAAGCTAGAAAAAGTGTAAAACTCCCTTTAACCATTAATAATTAACCATTACTTCAGATAAACCCTTGACACTCTTTTGTTTATACTCGTCATCACCTCGTAAGGAATCGTTTTTAAACGCTTTGAAAACATATTTATATCGATGTTTTCACCAATAATCTCGACTTCATCACCTGCTTGACAAATTACCTTGCTTACATCTACCATGGTCATGTCCATACAAACATTTCCAACAACAGGACAGCTAACACCGTTAATAAAAACAGCACCTACACCATTGCTTAAACTGCGTCTGAAACCATCCGCATAACCAACACGGAGCGTTGCAATCTTCATGTCTTGTTCCGCTTTAAAAGTTCGACTGTAGCCAACTGTTTCGCCTGCTTCAATTGTTATGATTTGAGAAATGGTCGTTTTCCATCTGATAGAAGGCAAAAGCTCGTCTTCTTCCGCAGTGGATGTGTATCCAAAAACTCCAATTCCAAGTCTTACCATATCAAAAGCAGCAATTTTCCCAAACTTGCTTGTTCCTTCACTGTTCAAAATATGGTACAAAATAGAATCATCCAACCCCTCTTCAAACTGACTTTTCATCAAATTAAAGCGCTCAATTTGCAGTAAACTGAATGCCTCATCAGGATTGTCTGCATCAGCAAGGTGAGAATAAACAGTTTTCACTTTTACTTCAGGAAGATTTTGTAGTTTTTCAATCAATTCTGGTAACTCTTCTGGGAAAAAGCCCAGTCGATTCATACCTGTTTCAACTGTAATGTGAATTGGGAAATCAGTAATGTTATCTTGTCTTAATCGCTCACAGAAAGCTTCTAATTGTACAATTGAGAAAATTGAAGGCTCTAATTGAAAACGAATCAGATCTTCAAAAGCATCAACTTCTGTATTCATTACAAGAATTGGAAGTGTGATTCCGTTTTCTCGCAGCGTTGTTCCTTCGTCTGTATAAGCAACACCTAAATAATCAATGCCTAACTGCTGGAGAAAGTGAGGAATGTTAACATCACCCGTTCCATAAGAAGAAGCTTTTACCATTACTAAGGTTTTAGTTCCTTTAGCTAATTTCTTTTGAAAGGTAAGAATATTATGTTCAATGGCTTTCAGGTCGAATTCCACCCATGTTTCATGCTTTCGATTTTTAAATAAAAGCACGGTTTCTTTTAAACGTGAACGGTAAGAACCTTTAAAGAGAATACTTGAGTTTTTGACCTCCAACAATGCTTGAGGAATCTTGTTGTCTTTGATGATAAACAGCTGCGTTGGAGCGTAGCTATTCACCACATTAAGAATCGCTTGTTTTCTATTTTCATCAACAAAAGACAAGTCAAGAACAACAATTTTATCCTTTCTTTCATCTGAAGAGAACTGATAAGAAAGTGCTTGTTCCAATGCATCCACATCAATATTGTAAGAATCGTTGATGATGAGGTTGTTATCTTGACCCTCAAAAACTTCCAGTCGATTCGAAAGTACGGGTAAATGAGCTGCTTTTTTAATGAGTGTTTCCTTTTTAACACCTAAAAATTCTGCAACATGCAAAGCAATAATTCTGTTGTTAGGATAAGACAAATGAGAAAAATCGATTGCTTTCCAGTCATCCAGATCTATGAGTTCTGCATTGATTTTACTTCGGCGTAATTCACTTTTGTGTTCACTTAAAGCAAAGGTTATATTCGTATGTTTAAAAAGTTTTAAATGTTCGGCTGCGTGTACTTTTTGAGATTCAAAATTATCGGCATAGAAATGACCAATCCCAGTATAAATACCTAGCGTAGGAGAAACCATATCTTCGATATATTCCATTTCATTCGGATGAGAAATATCTGCTTCGATGATTGCAAAATCATGTTCATCTGTCATTTCTAATAAAGAAATTGCCACTCCAATTTGAGAGTTAAAACTTTTTGGACTTCGGATTATGGTATATTCATCTGAAAGTAAAAAATAGAGCCATTCTTTGATTGTAGTTTTTCCTAGACTTCCTGTAATGGCAAGAACAGGATATGAAAATTGATTTCTGTGGTGTTTAGCAACTTGCTGTAAAGCACGTAAAGTATCCTCAACTGTAATAATTGTTGCGTCGTTTGGCAATTCTACTGTTTGACTTACTACAAAACTTCGGATTCCCTTATTGTAGGCTTTTTGGACAAAGTCATGTCCGTTTCTCCTTCCCTCTAGAGCAAAAAACACTCCGTTACGGCTAGTATTGATGATTCGGCTATCATAATAGATAATATCAATTTGGTGATCAGGTAGCGCTTCGGCATTTCCTGAAATAATATCGATAAATTCCTTATGAGAATATTTTAAATTCAATGTTTAATTTTATTATAACACGATCTGCACAGCGGTTCATATTCTTCAACTGCACCAACGAGTACTTGTTCTTTCTCTTTCGTTTTACGGTGAGAAAACTGTGCTAAGTTACCACAAGACATACAAATTGCATGAACTTTTGTAACATATTCAGCGGAAGCCATTAAAAAAGGCATTGGTCCGAATGGTTTGGCTTGAAAATCCATATCCAGTCCAGCACATATAACACGCACACCATGAGATGCGAGGTGATTGGTTACTTCAACAATTCCCTCATCGAAGAACTGCGCTTCATCAATTGCTACTATGCGTTCTTTTTTCCAGTGTTCTAATATTTCTTTAGCAGAGTCTACTTGAATTGCTTCAAAGCTTGACCCACTGTGACTCACTACATTTTCTTCACTGTAGCGTTTATCTATTCTAGGTTTAAACAACAATAATTCTTGTCCTGCAAACTTTACACGTCTTAAACGACGAATTAACTCTTCGGTTTTACCAGAAAACATTGATCCGCAGATCACCTCGATCCAACCTCTGTGTTTACCATCTTCAGGAAATTGCTCTAAAAACATAATGTGAATTTGATTTCCTACAAAAATACAAAGTCATAAAGTGTTTGTCCTATTATTTAGGAAGAAGAAATTAAAAGTTATTCACTAAGGCTGAATTCATCTTGCTGGGAATAAGATTCACTTGTAAAATCCCAGCTTCTTATTTTGGAACTGAAGGACAATTTTCAAGTGCATCTTGATATGCTTTAGAAAACTCCTCTTGTTCTTCTGGTGAAGAATATTTACGCTTCAATTCATGAGAAACCAGATCTGCTTCTTTTCTTAAGGCATTGCTTCGCTTCAAAGCAGTTTTATCTCCTTTATCTACTTTTCTTAATATGTTGATGGCTTTACAGTGAAGGTCGACAAGCTTTTCAGCGTCAAGTTTTAATGAAACGTTCAAAATAGAACTTTTTACTAAGGTCTTTTCTCCATTTGAGGCGTTTTCATTCGAACAACTGTTAAATGTTAAAGAAGTAAACAAGGTTATGGAGAGTAATATTATAAGATTTTTCATTCCTATTTTCTTAAATTAAACACGCGTAATAATCTGTATCTGTTTGTTATAACTAACTCATCATTGTTTTAAGTTAAACGACAGTTCAAGATTTAGGTGTAAAAATAAGAAGTAGAAAAACCATAAGCAATTTCAGAAGATTAATAAATCGAGAAATATCCAAATACTGATATAACTCATGTTTTTCTATGTGAAATACCTTCAATTAATGTTTTATAAACTTCAAACCTTGCAAAGGTTCATTGTCTTCTCCAGATATTGTTATGAAATAAATCCCTTTTGGAAGCGCACTAACATCTATTTTATTGTTGATGGTTTTGTGTTCAAATAATTGTCCATGAGCTGAGTGAATCGTAGTGACATACTTTGATAAGTCTATGCCCTCAATTGTTAGCATGTTAGTTGTAGGATTTGGAAATAGTTTAACAGAAGCTTTTTCTAAATTTTCTACAGATGCATAAACACACTTAGTGGCTAAAGTATTAAACCAGTTTAATGCACTTTTTGTTGCGGGGATAAAACAAGAATTATGATCTCCTGTTGGAAAAACGTTTATGGCTTCAACTTGTGTTGCTCCAAGTGCTAGCATGGTGTCTAGCGTATTTATAGAATTATCTGGAGAAACCATAGTGTCGTTCCCACAATACATCATTCTTATTGGATTCTGAGGAACCCAATCATATAAGTTATTTGCTCTTAAGGCTTTATTTATTGGGTGTGAGTCTCTATTTACATCTGCCAATATATTTTGAAGAACAGAGTCTTGCATAAAATCATAATAATTGGTTCCCAAAAGAGACAACCATTGCATAAAAGAGTATGTTCCATTGGTTAAATAAGTCTCAATTTGAGTGGCGTGAGAAGCATCATAAATAGCTGCATAACTCTGGTATAAATTACCATAAGCTTCTTGATAAGACCCTAATATATAAGGAAGGAAAGGCGAAGCATAGTAATTAGAATCTCCATCAAAGATTAAGTCGAATTGTGCACCTGTTTGGTCATAAGCTCCAGAAAGTGGTGCGCATGCAATAACTTCGAATTCGTTTGTTAATGCAAAGTCTTCAATGTATTTGTTGGTAGCCATTGCAGCGTGACCTCCATGAGAATAACCGGTAATAAAAAACTGTCCGTTATCTTTTAATTGATTGCTTGCCGTATCTAAATATTGTCTCACTGCTCGTACTAAATCCAGTGTTGCAGTAGCTTCTGTTTCGGCATGTTGGTATAAGTGAATTCCAGGGTTATCACCAAGTCCTAAATAATCAGGCATAACAGTAATATAACCAGTTGTAGAAAAATAGATTCCTCTTTCTTTATAAAAATTTGTAGAGGGCACTGAGTTTCTATTGAATTCTGTACCATGTTCATAAGCTAAAATAGGTGCATATTCACAATTGGTCAATGTTGGAATATATACCGCACCTGAAGCAATAGTTGGATTACCATGAACATCAGTCGTATTGTAGGTTACTTTATAACTTTCTACAGGATTTAAATCTGCGCTATTTGGACTCCATATACTTGTATAGGCTTGTACAGTTGTTAGGGAATAACTAGACATTGGAGTAATGCTAACCAATTGCTGTGAAAAAGCCATGCAACTAATTAGTAGTAAGGCTATAAGTAGATTTATATTTTTCATAAGAGTAAATATATAATTTTTTATCCATTTACTATTATTGATTTTCTAAATTATCGCGTATTGAATTTTACTAAAGCAATTCAAAAGTTTATGTGTGAGTGTTTTACAGGAACATTTAGTTTAAATTAGGTGCATAAAATTGTAAATTAACTAGTTTTTGAGCATCGCTTTTAATGGAGCTGTTATCTGATAGACTGTTTGTTTTGTCCGAGTTGTTTTCGCCCGTATTATTTCCGCTTTCACAACTACTCAATGATAATAGAAGAAGTAGTACTATTTTGGTAAGAAATATTGAAGTTTTCATTTGTCTAGTTGTGTTTGTTATGAAAAAGGAAATGTTTAGCTATAAATCACCACTGTTTTATAATGATTTATAGCTAAACCTATAATTTTAACCAATGATTTCTATTGTCAATAGATCTTCTGACTTGGTAACTTTTGCTAATCCATTTTTGGTTAATCCTTTTACTCCTTTATCCCATTGCTTATTACTCAGTCCTGTTTTTTCTTTTAGAGTGTTTAGTTCCATGGATTGTTCCTCTGCTAATAAGTCG
>Ga0209075_1002982_pt1 | contig 14447 bp, 14 predicted proteins | sample Stecom2011_FD_187523 | JGI IMG/M metagenome (GOLD analysis project Ga0209075, IMG submission 187523) | Agricultural soil microbial communities from Utah to study Nitrogen management - Steer compost 2011 (SPAdes) (version 2) | ecosystem: Environmental > Terrestrial > Soil > Agricultural land... | reverse complement strand
TTTTAATCTTTGGATTAGGTACGCCGTATTTCCAAACGATTAATGGATCAGGAAACACGCGAATTTCCTTGGCTATCGAAATTTTCTGCATGATCTTATATATAGGATATGCTTACCTCACTATAAAGGTATGGAATTGGAATATTGCAGCTATTTGGACCGTTGAATACCTCTACTTTATATCTTTAGGAGGACTGTCTTTACTTTACCTCTCTATTTTTAATTGGCGAAAAAAAGAATATTAAATGAAAGAAAAAAAGGAATTAGACATCGTTTTTATGGGAACCCCGGAGTTTGCGGTGACTATTTTAGAACAACTTATACAAGAAGAGTATAATATTAAAGCAGTTGTTACAGCTCCTGATCGCCCTGCAGGTAGAGGTCGGAAATTACAAGGGAGTGCTGTCAAAGAATGTGCTTTGGAGCATAATCTACCAGTTTTACAGCCTAATAATCTGAAAGACGAAGAGTTTATCACAGAATTAAAGAGCTACAATGCAGATTTATTTATAGTAGTAGCATTCAGAATGCTGCCCAAAGTGATTTGGGAAATTCCAACTATGGGAACTTTCAACCTTCACGGTTCTTTGCTTCCTCAATACAGAGGAGCTGCCCCTATTAATTGGGCCATCATCAATGGTGAAAAAGAAACTGGAGTTACAACTTTTTTTATTGATGAAAAAATTGATACCGGTCAAATCATTCTAAGCAATAAAATGAGCATCGGTGAAAATGAAACAGCTGGAGAGCTTCATGACAGAATGATGGTACTGGGTGCTAAAACTGTAGCAGAAACTGTTGAATTAATTAGAAAAGGGAACGCAAAGCCACAGCCACAACCTGAAGGCAATTTAAAAGATGCGCCTAAAATAAATAAGCAAGACTGTTTAATTGATTTTAATCAACCCATCACTAAGGTTCATCAGTTCATATTGGGGATGTCACCCTACCCGACTGCTTGGATAAAACTGATGCATAAACCAAGTCAGCAGCAAAAGACATTAAAGATTTTTAGATCAGAAAGGTTAGATGATACAGAACATCAAGAAATAACATTATCTAAAGAAGATAAAACGCTTGTTTTAAAAACTATAAAGGGATCTTTAAGATTATTAGAGATTCAATTAGAAGGTAAAAAACGATTAAATGCTTCCGCATTTCTGGCTGGATTTAATCCTGAAGAGTGGAAAATCATAAGTTAAGACAGATGTGTTTTGATTAGAATACCGTCAATCAAATGTCGAGATTTATTAGCACCTTATTTATACTTTTATGATTATATGGCCTTAATCGATACAATAGGGAGGTTGGTCTGATTTAAAAGAAAGTGAGTTATGCAATAAAGAGCTCAATCTTACCTCAAAACACTTGAAAACAAAGGGCAACCACATAGGTTTATCAACATTATGACAGTTTTATCAACAAATTTTCATCTTTTCTTCTTGAAACGCTTGTCCATGTTGGATATTCCTTTATATTTGTTGAAGTATAATTTTTTAACAAACAAAAACCATAACTATGAACAAAGCAGAATTAATTGAAGCAATGGCTTCAGAAGCTGGATTGTCAAAAGCAGATGCTAAGAAAGCTCTAGACGCATTTATCAACGCTACTACTAATGCATTAAAAGAAGGTGATCGCCTTTCTTTAATTGGTTTTGGATCTTTTTCTATTTCAAACCGTGCAGCAAGAGTTGGAAGAAACCCACAAACTGGGAAAGAAATTCAAATCGCAGCTAAAAACGTTGTTAAGTTTAAAGCTGGAACTGATTTAGCTAATACAGTAAATCAGTAAGCAATTCACTTAAAAAAATTGCAGGGAGCCTAAAAGCTCCCTTTTTTTGTTTTAAATTTTAAATTCTATGCAAGAGAAATTACTTCACGCATTATATCAAATCATAACTCCTGAAAAAGTAGAGAAATTTGAACGTATAGCTGCGGAAAGAACCCGTCATGTTACAGTAGCAGTAGAAAATCTTTTTCAAGAGCACAATGCAAGTGCTGTTATGAGAAGTTGTGATTGTTTCGGAATTCAAGATCTTCATATTATTGAACAAAATAATAAATTCAGTGTCAATAGAGATATTGCATTAGGTGCTGGTCAGTGGGTTGATCACACACACTATTCCGATGTACTATATCCGACAACTAAATGTATTGAGACTTTGAAAAGTAAAGGGTACAAAATTGCTGCAACGACACCACACACTGATGCTTACACAATTAACGATGTACCAATTGATGAACCCATTGCATTTTTATTCGGTACAGAACAAACTGGTTTATCTGAAAAGGCACTTGACTTATCTGATTATTACGTAAAAATTCCAATGGTAGGATTTACGGAGAGTTTTAATATTTCTGTGTCTGCGGCATTAACCATAAATACCATTAGAACCCGTTTAGAACAGCAAAATAATTTTGAATGGAAACTCAACAAAGAAGAACAAACTGCATTGAAAATTGAATGGTGTAAAAGAATACTTAAAAATCCAGAAGTCGTAGTTAAAGACCTCTTAAGAAGAATTGAAAATCAAGAAGTATAAAAGTTAAAACAAAACAGCTTATAACGTGTTAATTTTAGTATATTTAGCCAACATACTAATTTAAAAAGATAAACTATGGGAAGAGGTGATGTAAAAACAGCTAAAGGAAAACGTTTTAGAAGTTCATTTGGAAAGTCAAGACCTAAAAAAACTTCAGCTAGTGTTGTTATTCCTGAGAAAAAGGAAAAAGAAGTTAAAAAGACAACTGCCAAAAAAGCAACACCAGCTAAGAAAGCCCCTGCTAAAACGACTGCTGCTAAAAAAACTGAAGAGAAAAAAACCACTCCAGCTAAAAAAGCTCCAGCTAAAACAACTGCAGCCAAAAAGACTGAGGAGAAAAAGACTGAAGAGAAAAAAGCTGCTCCAGTTAAAAAAGAGGAAAAACCTGCAGCTAAAACAGCAGAAAGCAAAGAGGAAAAAGACAAATAGTATCTACTATATATTTGAAGAGTCGACTAGCAAGTCGACTCTTTTTTTATTCCCATTTTCTGAGGAATAAATGACTGAACTATCGTGAAAACACATATTTTTTAACATCTTTGTAAAAAAAAACAGATATGAAACATAATTTTGGAGCAGGTCCATGTATATTACCTCAAGAGGTATTCAAAGAGGCCGCAGCAGCAGTTCTTGACTTTAACGGATTATCCATACTAGAAGTTTCGCATAGAAGTGCTGACTTCGTTAAAGTAATGGAGGAAGCCAGAGATAATGTAAAAAAAGCGCTTAATGTTCCTGAAGGATATACAGTACTATTTCTTCAAGGAGGAGCAAGTTTAGGATTTTTGATTTCAGCATATAACATGGCTGGAAAACACAAAAGAGCAGCATATGTTAACACAGGTACTTGGGCAAAAGGTGCAATTAAAGAAGCTGTTAATGCAGGGTTGGAAGTTATTCAAATAGCATCATCAGAAGATAAAGGGTTTAATTACATCCCTGAAATTGAAGAAATTCCTGAAGAAATTGATTTTTTACATTATACATCAAACAATACGATAGCTGGAACGCAATTTAAATCCATTCCTGAAACTAATGTTCCTTTGGTTTGTGATATGTCTTCTGACATATTTTCACAGCCTATAGACATCTCAAAGTTTGATCTAATTTATGCTGGTGCACAAAAGAATCTAGGTCCGGCAGGAGCAACATTATACATTGTAAAAGACAGTATTCTTGGGAAATCATCATTGCATATGCCAAGCTACTTAGACTTAGAAGTACATGCTAAGAAGGACAGTATGTTCAATACTCCTCCAGTATTTTCAGTATTCGTTTCTAACTTAAATTTGAAACATTTAATTAAAAACGGGGGTGTTAATGAAATGGCTAAGATAAATAAAGCCAAAGCTGAATTACTGTATAATGAAATTGATAACAATCCAAATTTCGAAGGTTCAACAGCTATTAAAGATCGTTCATTAATGAATGTCACGTTCAAATTAACCGATGAAAGTAAAAAAGAACGTTTTGATAAATTGTGGAATGATGGTAATATTATTGGATTAAAAGGTCATAGATCTGTTGGTGGATACCGTGCTTCAATGTACAATGCTTTAGAGTTAAAAAGTGTACAAGCATTAGTAGACATCATGAAATCATTATAAAATAGAGTGCAATGAAAATTTTAGCAAACGACGGAATTTCGTCTGAAGGAATAGAAAAACTCGAAGCTGCTGGTTTCACAGTAGTTACAGAGCATGTTCAACAGGATAAATTGATTGATACAATCAATAATGAAAACTATGTCGGATTATTAGTTCGTTCTGCAACTACAGTAAGAAAAGATTTAATTGATGCGTGTCCTGGACTAAAATTCATTGGTCGAGGTGGTGTTGGAATGGACAATATTGATGTTGCCTATGCACGAGAAAAAGGAATTACAGTTGAAAACACACCTGCTGCATCCTCTCAATCTGTGGCAGAGTTAGCAATGGGGTCTTTATTTGCCCTTGCACGATCAACTTATGATTCTTATAAAGAAATGTCAAGTAAAGATGGCGCAGACTTCAAAGTGTTAAAAAAGAAGTATAGCGCAGGTGTTGAATTGCGTGGTAAGACCCTTTTAATCATTGGTTTTGGACGTATTGGACAATCTTTAGCAAGCTATGCTTTGGGTGCAGGAATGAAGGTTATTGGAGTTACTCAAACAGCAAGAGCAATTGATATTCCATTAAATATTGAAGGAATTGGAGAAATTATTAGTACAATTCAATCTACCACAGATTTAGACGAAGCTTTAGGAAAAGCAGATTTCATTACAATGAATGTTCCTAAAACTTTAGACGGAAAAGCAATCATTGGAAAAGCTCAGTTTGCTAAAATGAAAGATGGTGTACGTATTGTCAATGTTGCGCGTGGTGGTGTTATTGATGAAGATGATTTACTGGAAGCTTTAAATAGTGGAAAAGTTGCTGCTGCAGCATTAGATGTTTATGAAAATGAACCGTCTCCAAGAACTGATTTACTGCAACACTCGGTAATTGCAAACACTCCGCACATCGGAGCAGCAACTTCTGAAGCGCAAGCACGTATTGGAACAGAGTTAGCGGATAAAATTATTGAAGCTATTAAATAGCAATCTATTTATAAAGCAATTCAAAAGCGTTTAACCCATTGGTTAGGCGCTTTTTTTATAAAATATAAGATTGTTTTGAAGCTTTTATAAAGGGGAATTAAAATCTTACCCTTAACTGAACCCCCACCTCACTCTTCATATTTCCTTTGATCTCTTCTGGTCCACTGCTCAGAGATTCTTCTTGATTATAGATAAAAGCAGCGTATCGAACCCATAAATCACAACGATCATTCAAAAAAGTATAACGTAGCATTAAATATGCACGACTTCCTTTGTTGAAATAAGCAGGAATACTGAAAACATTTTCCAAGTTATACTCATAGGCATATACACGTGTTTCGTAGCTGTCCGTATTAAATATAGCATAACGCATTGAAACTTCTACAGGGAATTTTTTACTGCGGTACAACAAATCTTGACTTATAGCAAATCCACCTTGTTTTCCACTGCTTTCACGTTGATCTGTAACATAGTCAATACGTGACCTCCAAATCCACCCCTCTCCCAAGTCAGTCGTTAAGCCCAACTGGTATTTTCGTTGTTTATAATTTTCAATGGGACGAATATTTCCTTTATAGTCACCACTCGCATTGATCATTTTTTCCTTTTCACGAACACGTAAATAGGTTTCAAATCGTGGGCTGGGACGGTATTTTAATTGTCCCAATATTTCGTGTCCTTCACTCGGGCTATCTACTCTAAACTTTAACCATGGCGATTTAAAAAAGTCAACATATGAGTTTAAACTCCATTCTTTGCTTAATTTAAAAGTTCCTCCTAAATAGATTCCTGACTCATTGTTGGTATTACTTCCATCTCCAAACCCTTGGGCATAAAATGTATGGTAATCTTTCGGATAGTTTCTATAAAGTGCCGTAATTGAAGCCCTTCTTCCCATGGCTACTGTTAATCCCTGTATAACTGCAACAGCATTTGAACCTCTACTTTGAGCAACTTCACCATATAGACTGACATTTCTAAAAATGTAAGAATAATCTGCACTTAAATTCAAAAGTTCTTTACCTGCAAATTGATACTTATTCATCAATTGGTCTGAACGTTGATAGAACGCATCATAAGCGTGTTGAACTGCAGAAATTCCAATTTGGAAACTGCGCGTTTCATATTTAACGTTCGCTCCATAAATCAATTCCATTAAACTATTTTTACGTTCAAGTTCAGAAGTTGTTCTATGATAACCTGTCATGTTAATTGAAGAAGCCATTCTTGCCTCTTCAGAATCTATTGTATCCAACATTTCAACAGAACCATCTACACCCTTATAGGAAGCCCAAGTTGTCAAAGAGATGTTCTTAATGCCAAGCTCCACGCCTGCACCTCTCATAAATCTAACTTCGTCTGTTGAAGTGTATGGTTTTAATCCCCGTGCGTTCTTTTTAGCCGATGTTGCATCTGCAGTCTTACTAAAACCATAGCCAGTCCATAAAGCCAAACCTTGACCTATTTGAACTTGATAATCTCCTACAACTACTTTTCTTAAGAACTTATTTCCACTGTAATACGCATGGGCACTATAAAAGTCAAAACCATATGGAGATTTCTTACCAAAAAGCTGTTCTCCAGGATCCTTTTCCATCGTCACACCAATACTTAGATCATTTTTGTGGGTATAGCGTATACGGGAATATAGTTTATTTGGATCTCCCCAATAATATTTACTACTTTCCTCCCTTTCTTCATCTGTAACATCAGCATATCCTGATTTATCTTCAATGTTTCTTTGATAACGAAAGTAAGCCTCCACTTTTCCTTCTCTTAAATATTTTTGAAAATCACCCCTCTCATTTTCTTCCACTTTTGACACCCGAACGAAAGGAAAAATATTCTCTAAAGTCAGTAAATCCCAGTATTCAACTTCTTGAATTTCAAAAATAGTTTTAAAAGGTCCGTTTTTTTCTCTCCAACTCAATAAAGAATTAATTTGAAAATCGTTAACTAACAGCAACTCTTGCAACTCTTCTTTTGTAGCTTCGTTAAGGTTTAAAGGATTATCATAATACAGGTTTAAAACATCAAAGATATCCTCTAAAGAAACATCCTCAGATTCTAAGTCTTGGGCGATGAACTCTATTCGTTGTTGAATAACTTCATTTTTAGATTGACCAAATACAATCGATCCGAGAATTAAAAACGATATGAGAAGAAGTTGTTTCATTATCTTTTAGGCGTATAGAAGTCTATAATAAACGAGGCTGCTGGAGTCCAACCAAGCACTTGATTGTATTGTGTAGATAAATCCAATTTAAGACGCTCGTACTTCAATCCAAATCCAAAAGAAAAATCCATGGGGGCGCCTTGCACACCTGCACGAATGTATAATAAATCAATAGGATGGTATTCTATCCCTGCTCGCAACCGTGTGTCATATGTAATTTCTTGTTCGATTTCTGCAACAAGCAATAGTTCATCAATCAACTGATAAGAAAGTCCAAGTCTTAGTAAAGTTCCATAACGGTCATCTTTAAATTCAGAAAGTTTAGCTCGACCTATATTTACAATTGAAAATCCAACATTGACTTTATCATTTAATTTCGCCAAAGCACCGAATTCAGCACTTACACCATGTTTTACTCCATAAAACTGATCTAAACGCATACCTAAGTAGTTGATTTGAACTCCAGCAGATATTTTTTCAGACAACTTCATACTGTAACCCAACCCTGCACGCGTTGTTCTATAAGTATCATAACCATAAAACTGGCCTCCTGCTGAAATTACACCTACCTTTAAAGGAACTGCTACGGCCACACTTTGAGATTGTAATTCTTTCAATGTGTAACGACTTTCATAAGATAATCCAGCTGTTCCATTTTCAATAAATCCTAATGCTCCTGGGTTATGATGATATGAAAAAGCATCTACCAATGTAACACCATTATTTGCCATAGCTCCTACACGAGCTCCTTGTGACAACCATCCTTGAACATTAATTGAAAATGCAAAAAAGAATATAGCTACTCCCAATAGTAATGATCTCATAATTCCAGTAAATGAATAAGAAATAAAGAAAAAGATGCATCCAACGTTACGTTCATATTAATTTTCTTAGGTAATATTTAACAAATATAAGGATATTCTAAGCTTTCCAAAAACAATCCTTTAGCAGGAACAGAACAACCTGCTTCTCCCCTATCTTTTAAGGCAATAATTTCTTTTACATCTTCAGGTGATATAACTCCTTTTCCAACCTCCAATAAGGTTCCTACAATTGCTCTTACCATGTTGCGTAGAAAACGATTTGCACTAATTTCAAAACGTACCTGATCTCCTACCACTTTCCATTCTGCATGATATATTTCACAAAAGTTATTGTTCACATCCGTGTGCAGTTTAGAAAAAGAAGTGAAATCTTGCCGGCCCAATAAGAAAACCGTTGCTGCATTCATTTTCTCAATCGATAATGCCCTTGGATAAAACCAACTGTCCTTTTGATGAAAAGGTAACTTCTTTTGATGAATAAAGTAATGATAGGTTCTTTTGGTGGCGTCGAATCTTGCGTGCGCATCTGCAGTCACTTCAATTACTTGATTAATTGCAATTGAAAGGGGAAGCATATTGTTTAATTTATACTGTAGTTGTTCTAAAGAAAACAAAGGAGTTAAATCGGCATGAAAATAAGCTTGCTTGGCATGAACTCCAGCATCTGTTCTTCCACAACCAACAACATCAACAGGCTGATTTCCAAACAACATAGACAACTTACTTTCTATTACTCCTTGAATAGTTTCTACTTTTGGTTGTTTTTGCCAACCAGAGTAATCTGTACCATCATAAGTACATTGAAAAAAGAAACGCTTCTTCATGCTGCAAAACTACTAAATTCTTGGTTGATTTATCATCAATTTAGAAGTGTACTTTGGAGAATTTCAAGATTTGATTTTTTTGAAGGGTGTTTATTTTAAAAGATTCTTTATTTTAACACACAAAATAAGATTCATGAAGGTTCATTTTATTGCCATTGGAGGAAGTGCTATGCACAATTTAGCTATTGCATTGTCGAGAAAAGGATTCGAAGTAACGGGTTCGGATGATGAAATTTTTGAACCGTCGAAAGGACGATTAAAAAAAGAAGGCCTACTTCCAAAACAACTCGGATGGAACGAAAGCTTTATTACAGCAGATTTAGACGCTGTAATTTTAGGAATGCATGCTAGAACAGATAATCCAGAACTATCAAGAGCAAAAGAGCTGGGATTATCTATTTTCTCTTATCCAGAATATATCTATGAACAATCTAAAAATAAGAAACGCGTTGTAATTGGTGGTTCACACGGAAAAACGACCATCACTTCAATGATTTTACATGCTTTACAAGAATTAAACTTTCCGGTAGACTATATGGTAGGTGCACAACTCGAAGGCTACGACTGCATGGTGAAGATTACTGAAGAAAACGATGTAATTATTCTTGAAGGAGATGAATATTTAAGTTCGCCGATTGATAGAAGACCCAAATTCCATTTATATAAACCACATATTGCTTTAATCAGTGGAATTGCTTGGGATCATATCAATGTCTTTCCTACTTATGAAAATTATGTTGATCAATTTGATCAATTTTGTAATATTATTGAAGACAATGGCGTCTTGGTATACAATGAAGAGGATGCAGACACTAAAATGATTTCTATAAAACAAAAAGATAGGTTAAAAATAGTTCCTTACTCTACTCCAAAATATGATTTAAATGATGAAGGAACAGTATTTCATTTTAACAATGAGAAATTTCCTTTAAAGATTTTTGGAGCCCATAACTTACAAAATCTTTATGGAGCTTTAAATGTTGTAGAAGCAATCGGTATTTCTCCAACTGATTTTCTAACAGCAATGAAGAATTTTACTGGAGCAGGAAAAAGACTGGAGAAAGTAAACGAAACTAAAGAACGTATTTTATACAAAGACTTTGCACATTCACCAAGTAAGCTAAAAGCGACTACAGCAGCCGTAAAAGAACAATATCCGGACAGAAAGCTTGTAGCTTGCATGGAATTACACACATTTTCCTCGTTAAAGAAAGATTTCCTGCCACAATATAAAGATGCAATGAATACTGCAGACAAGGCATTGGTTTATTTTAGTCCAGACGTAGTAGCACATAAAAAACTTGATCCTATCACAAAAGAAGTTGTTTACGAGGCATTTGGAGAAAATGTACAAGTAGAAACTGAAACACAAAAGGTATTAGACTTTATTGAAAAAGAAAGTACAGATAAGATGGTGCTTTTAATGATGAGTTCAGGAAATTTTGATGGGATAGACTATAATCAATTGTAAATTACGAATTAAATTTATTTCTGGAACTCCTTTCTCCTCATCCATTTAACTCTCCCTATTTACCCTCTCCCTCATTTAGGAGTCTCTGGCAAACAAGAATTTATTTGGACTCACCAAATTCGATTTCACAGCATACATTACTATTCCCGCGGTATTTTTCGTGCCGAGTTTAGCCATAATATTTTTCCTGTGTGTCGTTATTGTATGTGGACTCAAACATAAAATATCAGCAATCTGAGCATTTGTATTTCCCTCAGCTATGAACTTAATGATCTCAAGCTCTCTTTCTGACAACAGTACAGGTTCACATGAGAAGTTTTCTAAATCGAGGTGTTCCACATCAATCGAAGCACGACGGATGGAATCTAAAATTTGTCCACAAAAGAATTTATTTCCGCAAATTGTTTCCCTTACTGAAGCTAATATTTCAGCGATATCACAATCTTTTTTTATGTAACTTGTTACTCCGGATTTTAAAGCATCCATAATTACAGACGGACTTTGCTCTGGAGTTATTGCTACAATTTTCAGCTTCTTGTGAATGTTTAAAGCTTTAGGAATAACATCAATAGTATAACCAGGAGCAGTATAGTCCAAAAGAACAACATCAACCTCTTGGGTTCTCAACTGTTCCAGAAGTTGTTCACTTGAAATAGCTTCTCCAACAACCTCAATAATTGGGTCAGAAGCTAAGATTGTACGTAATCCTACAAGAACAATTTCATTACTATCTGCTATGATTACTTTCATGTCAGCAAATATAACACTTTTATTCTCTTAATTAGAATGATTTTAAATAAAAAGTTGATATAAAAATAAAGGGCTATCGAAAACCGATAGCCCTTTAGAGTACTTAAAATAAATTATAATACTAACCGATAACTCTTACGTTAACAGCGTTTAATCCTTTTCTTCCCTCTTCGATGTCGAACTCAACTTTATCGTCTTCACGAATTTCGTCGATTAATCCGTTTGCGTGTACAAACACGTCATTTCCATCTTCTGGTACGATAAAACCGAACCCTTTTTCTGTGTTAAAAAACTTAACTGTTCCTTGTGGCATAATAAATAATTAAAAATATAAAGCACAAATATAGATCTTCAGATTGGACTATGCAAGAGAAAACAAATAATAGTTAGGTGTATTTCAATAATTTAACATTTAAAACACAATAAAACAGATTGAATTAACACCTACACCCTTTGCAAACACAAGGCTTAACTATTAAAGAAGTGCCTTTATTTTAATTTTAAAAAAAAGCATAGAAAAGACTGTCTAGACATATAATTAATCTCTAGAGCCAGTGAAATAAGAATAAAAAATGAAAGAACCCATGTGGTTTGAAGCGTTATTAATACGCTGAATTTAAACCTTAGTTCCTTTTACTCCACTTTATCCTTCTATATATAGATAGAAGATCAAATGGTTTAAGCTTAAAAAATGTCGGATAGCTTTCTATAATATGAAAATGACACAATTGTCATTAAAATATATTCTTAGCTTTCTTTATTGTTCTGTAAAAAGTTCAGTTACAAATTCATAGTGATATGAATTAATCACATTTGAACTTTCTAAGTAATTCAAGTCATTGGCATAAATAAAAAAGCATGTACCTTCTTTAATTTCATCAATAATTGCTGTTGCATCATCTTTAGGCAAAGCCGGACATCCGTAACTTCTGCCCAGTACCCCATCATTCCTTTTTAAAAAATCAGGAGTTGCATAGCTCGCACCATGCACAACAATTCCACGCTCTCGTGCCCGAGAATTAGCTTCTTCCAGTCCATCCAAACGCATAGCGTAATCAAACTTCCCTGAATATGTCTCTGCGGTTAGAAAAAATCCCAAACTGCTTTGCAAGCTACCATTAATATTTGAGAAACTTGTCGCTTTAGCTGTCCCAGTATTTTTCCCATGGGAGCACAAAGATTTCTTAATTATTTCAAACTTATTCAAATCTATAATATACATTCGTTTCTCTGCTGAATGTTGGGTAAAATCAACAATCGTCAAAACATCTTCTTGTTTTAGTACCCCCTCTTTCTTTAAAGCATAATATCCTTTCAAACCATTGTAAAACGCTTCATAGGTTAAGGTGGTATCTCCTAAACATTGATAATTTGAATACACATATTGTTCCCAATGATTTTTATCAGATAACTTTTTCTTAAGCTTATCCGGTTTGTTTATAGGATATAAACTTTGGTTCTCTTCATTGTAATTTAATTCTCTATTATCGATTGTAAAACCCCAAAAGAGGAGCATCATACCAAGAAGTACAAACGTTTGAAGGTTTTTTTTATTGAGCATAGCGATACGAAAATAACAAAATGTCATTACATTTGCACACAAATTCGAATGCGTTTATTATGTATTCGACTAATGTCCCGATATTTATGACGAATCAAAAAGAAATAGAAAAAAGACGTACGTTTGGAATTATTGCTCACCCTGATGCGGGAAAGACTACTCTTACAGAGAAACTCTTACTTTTTGGTGGGGCAATCTTGACTGCGGGAGCTGTAAAAAGCAACAAAATAAAGAAAACGGCAACTTCTGACTTCATGGAGATTGAGAAGCAACGTGGAATTTCAGTTGCTACTTCTGTTATGGCCTTTGACTATAGAGATAAGCATATAAATATTTTGGATACCCCTGGACATAAGGACTTTGCTGAGGACACTTACCGTACGCTAACTGCTGTGGATAGTGTGATTTTAGTAATTGACAACGCAAGTGGGGTTGAAAGTCAGACTGAGAAACTGATGGAAGTTTGTCGAATGCGAAACACGCCAGTAATTGTTTTCATTAATAAAATGGACTGTTACGGAAAGGATGCTTTTGAATTGTTGGACGAAATTGAAACTAAACTCGGAATTGGTGTTCGACCATTGGCTTGGCCGATCGGAATGGGTGACGACTTCAAAGGGGTTTACAATATGTTCCAAAAAGAACTCAGTTTATTTCACGGAAACAAAACAGGAATTAGTGAAGAATTAATAAAGTTCAGTGATTTAAGTGATCCTGCATTGGATGAAATTATCGGAGAAAAAGCAGCGAACGAACTGCGTGAAGAAGTTGAATTAGTGGATGGTGTTTATGATGAATTTAGTCATGAAGACTACTTGAGTGGAAAAACAGCACCTGTTTTCTTCGGAAGTGCAGTTAACAACTTTGGCGTGCGTGAGCTATTAGAAGCTTTCGTAGAAATCTCACCTTCTCCTCGTGGAAGAGATACTGATGCAGGTTTTATCGAACCTTATGACCCTAAATTCTCTGGATTTGTATTTAAAATTCACGCGAACTTAGACCCTAACCATAGGGATAGAATTGCTTTTTTACGCATCGTTTCAGGAAAGTTTGAAAGAAATACTTTTTATAAGCATGTTAGAAATAACAAAAAAATGAAGTTTGCAAATCCAACTTCTTTTATGGCGCAGGATAAAAGTATTGTTGATGAAGCCTACCCTGGAGATGTTATTGGTCTATATGATTCCAGTAACTTTAAAATTGGAGATACACTTACTGAAGGAAAGGATTTTAATTTCGTGGGTATTCCATCGTTCTCACCAGAGTTCTTCCAAGAACTTCGAAACGATGATCCAATGAAGTCTAAACAATTAGAGAAAGGAATTCGCCAGTTAATGGATGAAGGAGTTGCTCAAATGTTTGTTCAAGAACCGGGAAGCAGAAAAATTGTTGGTACTGTAGGTCAACTTCAATTCGAAGTTATTCTTTACCGTTTACTTCATGAATATGGCGCGAAATGTTCATTCACTCCTATGAACTATCACATGGCATGTTGGATTACTTCAGACAAACCTGCAGAAATTGAAAAGTTTTTAAAGGCTAAAGTGGGTAGTATTGCAAAAGACAAAGATGAAAACTTAGTTTTTCTTGCAGAAACTTCTTTTTTATTACAAATGGCAGAAAGAGATTATCCAGAAATTACATTCCATAAGACGAGTGAGTTTAAGGTGAAGTAATTACGAAGTGGTGGAGAATTACGAATTACGAATTGCTTGTAG
>Ga0209075_1002980_pt1 | contig 14449 bp, 15 predicted proteins | sample Stecom2011_FD_187523 | JGI IMG/M metagenome (GOLD analysis project Ga0209075, IMG submission 187523) | Agricultural soil microbial communities from Utah to study Nitrogen management - Steer compost 2011 (SPAdes) (version 2) | ecosystem: Environmental > Terrestrial > Soil > Agricultural land... | reverse complement strand
GAAATTATAATTGAAAATGCGTATCATTACCATATTTAAACATTGAAAAATTAAAGGCTCGAAAAGCCAAGTAGGCATTCCAATGTGTGAAAAACTATTGTCGCATTAATTGATAATTACAACTATATTTTACCTGTATGAAAAAAATTTACATTGAGTTAAAATGGGCAATTATTTTCAGCATAACATTATTGTGCTGGATTTTGTTTGAAAAAACAATGGAGTGGGACAGTGAAGACTTTGAAAGTTTTTGGTGGTTAACCATTCTTTTTCTGCCTTTCGCTATTTTAATGTTCTTATTAGCATTACGCGAAAAAAGAAGAAGAGTTTTTGGAGGAGAAATGACTTGGCTTCAAGGCTTTACTTCGGGTTTAATTATTAGTGTTTTTGTGGCACTACTCTCTCCCCTAACTGAATATGTTGCCTATAACTTTTTTACACCAGATAATTTTAATACCATAGCAGAGTCCTCTGTTACCAACGATTTAATGAGTCGAACTAAAATGAACGACCTTTTAAATATAAATAACTATCGTTGGCAGTCGGCATTTGGCCTTTTCGGGTTTGGAGTTTTAATTTCGATGATAGCTGCCATTTTTGTCAGAAGAAAATATGAAGCGGAATAGATTCATTTAAAACAAAAACGTCTTATTACTGCTCTCATTTATTTAAAAAAGTTATTTGAAATTTTAATTTTAACGTCAAAAAAAATACAATATTGGATTCGTAATAAACCAATCAATTTGGCTCTTAGCTTTTAGGAAAAACTAACAAATACAAGTTTGAGGTATAGACTCACTATCTTTTCAAGTAAAGCCTTTTGTTTAAAGGCTTCACAACTTTAAATTTTAATAAATATTTGAATTTTAGAATTTTTGAATACCAAATTTTATACTAACTTTGACGAAATTAAATGGTTATGAAAAAGAAATACGCTGATTTTGATAAATTAAACCGTTTGTTAGTAGCCTGTTTTGAAGCAGAGAAATTATACTACAACGCTGCTCAAGATGCGCAAACTACAACCCTTAAAAGGTTTCTGAATTATATGGCTGTTGAACGAAATAGAATGAGCCATGATATTTCAAACGAACTTCACTCCCGCGACATTGAACCCCTCAAACAAGATTCCGATAAAGGAAACTTAGAGCGTTCTTGGATGGAGATTAAAGAAGCACTAGAGCACTTTGATGCTAAAGCTATTATTGACTCGTGCATTAGCCGAGACCGCAATAACATTAAACGCTATGAAGAGCTTTTAGAACGTCGCGAGTTGCCTGACAATGTTCTTGAAATTCTTGAAAAGCATAAATTTCAATTACAGTGGTATATCAAGCAAGCCATTCAGCACACTAAACAGAGTCCTTTTAAAGAACCTGTTGAAGAGAAAGAAGTGGCTGTAGATAAAAAAGAAACAACACAAAAACCACCTGAGGAAAATCAAGGAGGAAAGGTTATAAATCTAAAAGCTATTTAAGGGACTATCTCATAAAGTGTGTAAATAATAAAATAGCGGGGGCCGGCCCCCGCTATTTTATTATTTAGTTTTTAATCTTTAACTTTTACACATTATGAAGAAAGATGATTTTATTTCAGATGATTTTCTGAAGCAGTTCAAGACCCACGAGGAGCTCAGCGGTTTTTTAAAGCAGATCCAGAAGCGTGGGATCGAAAAGATGCTCGAAGGTGAGCTCGACGGCCACCTAGATTACGACAAACACCAGAGGTCCAATGGAGGCAACTCGCGCAACGGGCACTCCCGGAAGAAAATAAAAACCTCCTTTGGCGAATCCGAGATTGCCGTTCCCAGAGATCGTGAGGCCTCCTTCAACCCTATGATCGTGCCCAAGCGGGGCAATATGGTCGATGGCCTTGAGAACGTCATCGTGTCGCTCTATGCCAAGGGAATGAGCAACAGCGATATTGAGGAGCAGATACGTGAGGTCTATGATTTTGATGTGTCCACCTCGACCATATCCAGGATCACGGAAAAAATATCGGGCGATATAGTTGCCTGGCAGAACCGTCCCTTGGAGCCGGTCTACTTGATTGTCTGGATGGATGGCATCGTATTCAAGGTCCGCGAGAACTCCAAGGTTATAAACAAGACCATCTACATAGCCGTTGGCCTGCGCAGGGACGGTAAAAAAGAGGTCTTGGGGCTATGGCTTGGCAAGAACGAATCAGCAGCTTTCTGGATGAGCGTATTGACCGATATAAGGGCGCGCGGCACAGAAGACATCCTTATCACGGCCACCGATAACCTCAATGGTTTTACGGATACCATCAAGAACGTGTTCCCCGAGTCCAAGACCCAGATATGCGTGGTACACCAGATACGCAATGCCTGCAGGTACGTCGTATGGAAGGATAAAAAAGCCTTTACCGCAGATATGAAGCATATCTATAGCGCCCCAAACCACGAGGCCGCCAAGATGGCCCTAGAGGATTTTGCCCAAAAATGGAACGATAAATATTCCTATGCCATCAAGAGCTGGCGCGACAACTGGGAAGAGCTCACAGTGTTCTATGAGTTCCCGTTGGAGATACGCAAGATCATCTATACCACGAACCTTATCGAGAACCTCAACGGGAAGATAAGAAAGTACACCAAGAACAAACTTTCCTTCCCAACGGACGATGCCGTGATGAAATCCGTATATTTGGCAGTAAGGGAAGCCACCAAAAAATGGACAATGCCCGTCAGGAACTGGGGCATTATATTAAACCAGTTCCTAACGATCTATGAAAAAAGGGTCAGACTCTAAAAAAGTCCAACCCCTGTTATTTTAAACTTACACACTTAACGGGATAGTGTCAAAATAATATTTTTATTTCAATTATCTCATTATGATTATTTTGGGGTGTTGGAATGTTGATAATTCCGAAGGATTATCAATATTTCAATACCCTATAACTTGCTCCGCATCCTATATGTGATCCATCGCCAAGCGCGGTCACCAGCATCTATATGATTATAAGCTATAATAAACCTGGCCACTTGCTAAAAGGGTGTGGTCCTTCCGGCTGCGGCGGAGGCCACCTACATTGTTTTGTGATACAGGTTTTTAATACTTCTTTGTGAGCTTTGTTATCTGGTTATCTTATTATTCTATGACCCCTATTGCATAGGGAGTTTCTGTTTTTATCACTGCCAAGGTCCGACTCAGTAATTTACGTGCGACCTTGATTATTATCGATTTGACGTCCTTTCCCAAATGCTTGCGATAATAGACCTGCATTACGGGATCTGTCCTAATGGCCTGCCAAGAGGCCTCTATAAAATAACTCCGCATCAATCTGTGGGCGCGCATCGTGATCCCCGTACTTTTCTGGTTGTCCCCACTTTGGTGGATGCCTGGTGCCAGGCCAACATAGCCAGCCAAATGTTTTATGCTGTTAAAGCGCCGCAGATCCCCAAGCTCGCAGATGATTCCGCTGGCCACGATCCCACCTATTCCCGGAACACTTCTTAAAAGATAATAATCCTTCTTGTAATGCTTGCGACAATAAGCGCGTATCTCTGAGGATACATCCCGTAATTCTTTATCTATAAACCTAAAACTGCGCATCCTACTGTCCAAAGTGCCTCGGGCCGAAGGGAAGTCAAACGATAACCCGTCAATCCATCCGCGGAACTTATGGCTCCAGTGATCGTTGTCGAACTCCTCGGGAACAGCAACGCCAAAATAGAGCAACTGCATCTTGATGGGGCTCTTGATACGCCTAAAATCCTTGACCAGATCATTGCGCCGTCTAAAGAGGCTGCGCAGCTGTTCCCGTTCAATGTCGGGTATATGGATACTGTCCAGTCTACCATCTTTCAGTTCCCGGCTTATAAGCTGTGCATCGATTTTATCTGTCTTGGTAAAGCGTTCCTTTCCCTTACGATGGATGTCGGCAGGGTTGACTACCAGAGAGATCCAACCATAAGTTTCAAAACTACGATCGGCATAATAGCCACAACAGCCAGCCTCATAGGCCGTGGTGACCTGGTGGTCGGGAAAATGTTTGTTGACATACTCTATTAATACCTCAGGTCGTGGCGGCATAGAAAAGGACTTGCCAGCGAAGAGATCGGTGGCGCAATGAACTTTCCAGCTACGCTTGTGTATATCGATGCCAATGAATAACTTTGGTTGGGCAGTGGGGTCCGGTTTCATATCTTATTGTTTTGGTGAACTTTAAAGATACGAGACTCGCTGCTTTTTCATAGATGCTAAATGAGAATTGGAAGAATGAATCTGGAATATCTCAAAAGGATACTTAATCTCGTAATGGTGAATAATTAACAATGACTAATTAGTTAATTTTTAAAAAGTACAAAACTTAAATTAAGCAATCCCTACCTACAATTTTTTTAAACCTTGCAGGATTAGAAATTCACATAGAATAAGAAAATTCCGTCTTTCATACCGTCCTAAATATTTCCTTATATTTGAATGAATTCAGAATCAAGAAAAATGGAAATTAAATTCCAAACCAAGGAAGAAAGCAATCGCCAGCAAGAAGAAGCCTTCTTAAAACTCTCAAAATCTGAGAGAGTTTGGCGTTATTTTGAATTGATGCAGAAAAGTAAAAGTCTACCAAGTAAAGAACGACGTATCAAATCCAACAATTTCATTATCAATATTCAATTAAAATGATTAACCAGTGGAACAGTGCCATTGAAAATTTTATTTTTCTAGCCGCAAAACACAATGTAAGAATGTTAATGGTTGGGGGTGCAGCAGTAAATTTTCATGGATATCAGCGCCACTCGGCAGATGTTGATTTTTGGATTGATACTTCCAAAGAAAATTTTAAAAAACTAATAGCTGTTTTTCAAGAAATGGATTACGATATCGATGATTTTCCTGAAGCAGTAAAAGAAAAACAACAAAATATTTCTGTAAAATTCTCTCCCATCGATCTCGATCTTGAATTAATAACTAATTTTTCTGTCAATAAGCCATTTGAAGATGCTTATAACGAAAGAGAAACCGTTTCAGTTTTAAGAAATAATAAAAAACTTATCTGGCACGTTATTTCTCTTGACGATTTAATTACAAGTAAAATAAAATCTGGCCGTTCTAAAGATCTTTTAGACCTTCAGCAGCTTCAAAAGAAAAGACAGAAGTAAAAAATAATTTTCCTTTAATCGTGTATTAAAATTCTGAATACGTTTTGCCTAAATCAAACTTGATGCTATATTCCTCTGCATAGTATTTCCTTCCCAAAGGCCTCAGTAATATTACCTAAAATCTCCAGTGCATTAGTTGATTGCTAAAACCTACACCACCTAGAAATTATATTTATATGTTCTAATACATTTGCATTCCCACAATCTCTCGCATACAACTACAATATCTTTAAAAACTTTGTACTTTTACCCGACTATGTTTGACGGATTACTCTACGCAGCATTTTACGGATTTCTATTAGCCTTTGCTGTAGGACCAGTCTTTTTTACCTTAATAGAAACAGCTATTACAAAGGGTATTAGAGCCGCTATTTTCTTTGATTTAGGGGCCATCTTCGCCGATATTGTTTTCATTCTCATAGCTTTTTACAGTACAAGTAGAATATTAGAACAAGTTAAAAACGACCCAGGACTTTTAATTTTTGGCGGTGCAATTCTTATGGCTTATGGTATTATTTCGTACATCCGTACCAATAAATCTATATTTAAAATAGTTCGTGAACACTACGCGGTTAATGTTAAGAAAAATCTTGGTGGATTATTTTTAAAAGGATTTCTTCTAAATTTCGTAAACTTTGGTGTCCTAGCTGGATGGATAGGAGTGCTTATTATGGCAAATGCACTTACTACTTCAGACAATGGTATTTTTGTATTTGTTTCAACTGTATTAATAACTTTTTTTGTTACCGATCTGTTAAAAATGCTTTTAGCTAAAAGGCTTAAAAATAAAATGACCCCTCGTTTTATTTTTAAAACTAAGAAGTGGGTGAGTATTTTAATACTAGCTTTCGGCGTTTTACTACTGTTTCAAGGTATTTTCCCAAAAGGAATGGAAGCTGGTCTTGAACGTATTCCAGGACAGGAACAACCTTTGGAAAAGCCGATACCACCTGTTGAAGTTCCGCAATAAAAAAAACCTAACAGATTTTTAAAATCTGTTAGGTTTGGTACTGAGGCATCGAGCGGACTCGAACCGCTGTAGCAGCTTTTGCAGAGCTGAGCCTAGCCACTCGGCCACGATGCCCTAATTCTCATCAGAATATTTTCTCTAATGAGAGTGCAAATATAAAATATTAAGTTGAATTGAACGAGTTTTATTAAAATTTAGCGTTTCATCTTCATTCGTACGCTAACTTCAGCTACATCACCACCAATTGGCGGGTTAACTTTGGCTACAGATACTTTTACTTCGTTTACCATTTCAATATTTTGTAATACTGAAGTCATTATGCGTTGTGCCACGTGCTCTAATAATTTAGATCGAACAGCCATTTCATCTTTCACAATAGTTTGTAATTGCACATAATCCACTGTGTCTTGGAGTGAATCGCTTTTTGAAGCTTGCGATAAATCGGCTTTTACTTCTAAATTTACGATATAGTCCGAGCCAATTAGACTTTCTTCTACTAAACATCCGTGAAAGGCGTAAACACGAATATTTTTTAATTTAATACTGTTCAAAGTTTTCTGTGTTGGTTTTAGAAGGCAAAAGTAATATAAATGCGACTATAGTTATTGATTCTTTCAAAATCCTTCAAATTTAGAAGTAGCGATTATTCACTTTAGATAATCCGCTTATTTGTTTATAATGAAATCTATTGCATGGTATTTTTTGGTAAATTTGCGCTCTCATAAATTCACACATGGAAAAAGAAGCAGCACCTCTCAATTTTATTGAGCATATTATAGAAGATGACTTGCGAAATGGATATAAAAAAGAACAATTATGTTTCCGTTTTCCGCCAGAACCAAATGGTTACTTGCACATAGGCCATGCATCCTCAATTTGTTTAAATTTTGGTTTGGGTGAAAAATATAACGCTCCCGTAAATCTTCGTTTTGACGATACCAATCCTGCAAAAGAGGAGCAAGAATTTGTTGATGCCATAAAACGCGACATTTCTTGGTTGGGCTATGAATGGGCAACCGAATGTTATGCTTCAGATTATTTTCAACAGTTGTACGACTGGGCTGTAGCGATGGTTAAAGACGGAAAAGCCTATGTAGATTCACAAACTTCTGAAGCGATTGCAGAACAAAAGGGAACTCCAAATACGCCCGGAAAACCAAGTCCGTTTAGAAATCGTTCTGTTGAAGAAAACCTCGATTTGTTTGAAAAAATGAAGAACGGCGAAACCAAAGAAGGAGAACACGTGCTTCGAGCAAAGATTAATATGGAATCGCCAAATATGTTAATGCGCGATCCTGTTATGTATAGAACTGTAAATAAATCTCACCATCGAACTGGAACTGAGTGGAAAATCTTCCCAATGTATGATTGGACACACGGCGAAAGCGATTATATTGAACAAGTATCGCATTCTTTCTGTACGCTTGAATTCTTGCCGCACAGAGAGCTCTACGATTGGTTTTTAGACCAAGTGGTCGATACAGCTAAATTACGCCCTAAACAGCGCGAATTTGCCCGTAGAAACTTAAGTCATACAGTTGTTAGTAAACGAAAACTTGCGCAATTAGTAGCTGCTGGGGTTGTAACTGGTTGGGATGACCCACGAATGCCTACTATTTCTGGTTTGCGTAGAAGAGGGTACACTCCAGAATCAATTAAAAACTTCGCAGACAGTATTGGCGTCGGAAAACGTGAAAACCTTATTGATGTTTCGCATTTAGAATTTAATGTGCGCGAAGATTTAAACAAAAAAGTTCCACGTATTATGGTGGTCTTGGATCCTGTAAAGCTGATAATAGACAATTATCCAGAAGGAATGACTGAAATGCTCGAGGCCGAAAACAATCAAGAAGATGAAAGCGCAGGCTCTCGTGAAGTTCCTTTTTCTAAAGAATTATTGATTGAACGAGAAGACTTTAAAGAAGAAGCAAATCGTAAGTTTTTTAGATTAACGATCGGAAAAGAAGTGCGTCTTAAAAATGCCTATATCATTAAAGGCGAAAGTGTAGTGAAAGATGCCGATGGAAACATTACTGAAATACACTGTACTTACGATCCAGATAGTAAAAGTGGAAGTGGCTCTGAAGCATCTTTACGAAAAGTAAAAGGAACACTTCATTGGGTTTCTGCGGAACAGGCACTTCCTGTCGAAGTTCGTCTATACGACCGGCTTTTTACTGAGGCCTCTCCAGATACTGATAAAGAAAGGGATTTTATGGAATTTGTAAATCCAGAATCTTTAAGGGTAATTACTGGATATGCAGAACCAAGTATCAAAGATTCACAGCCTGAAGAAAAATTTCAGTTTCAACGCTTAGGTTATTTTGTAGTTGATAAAGATTCTACTTCGGAAAAATTAGTTTTCAATCGCACAGTGCCTTTACGCGACTCTTGGGCTAAGCTTTCGGAATAGGTTATCTATTTCCTTTTATTGCTTTAAAACTAATTAAAACGGCTTTTACGGTGCTGTCTTTTAGTATGCGTCTGGGAGTTGAAAACCCGTGTGTTCTAACAGATGAAGTTATCCAAAAATACTTGTCTGTCGTAGGAAATGATTCGAGCATCATATCATAATCCGTATAGGTTGACGAAATAGCCAAATTAGGCTGTTTTTCAAGGATTTTAGCTATTTTTTGAAGTTCGATATTTCGTTTTTCTGAAGTCTTTTCTGTCAAGCTATGAGGTAAATAGTAACTCGTTTTAAAACCTGCAGCTGAAAATATTGATAATGCCTCTGGATATCGTGTTTCAACAAGCACTTTTTCTAGAGGATATTCTTTTTCTGAAAATAAAACAGTTAGCTTTTGAAGAATTTGGTCTTTAGTATCATCATTCAAATTTTTTATATCCAACCACAAATACGGTTTTTCTTCAGAATTTATAAAGGAAAGATATTGCTCTAAATTTAAATTTATAGAAGGAACCGGGGGATGAGTCACGTCTAGAATATCTTTTTGATTGTCATAAACTAAATCCAACTCAACGCCTTTAAAATATTTTAATGCACTTTCCAACTTTTCTGTACTGTTTACCCTATGTGCCCAAATTTTATCGTAATAACCAAGATACTCTACTTTATATGGGGAATAACGATAGGCTTTCCCTAACAGAAATAGGGAAAGAAATACTATTACAAGAACAATAATTCTTTTACCTGTTATCATAATCCTCCTGCTTTTTATTTCTATTTATCCATCTAGTTCGCTTTTGAAAATGTTGGTTGAAAACACTTCGGGTACTATCAATTAAGTTAAATTGAATGTTGCTCAGTTCAGAAAAACTATGGATAAAATCTTCCAAATTATAACTTCTATCTGAATAACTTTTTAATTCTGAAAATGTTGGAATTTGATATTCGTATTCAGGAGATAACCAAACTATAAACGGAATTTCGTGCATTGGCGGAGTTGCAAAATATTCGTTATGACCCATTAAATCCATAGTGTCATACACTTCATCGCCGTGATCTGAAAAATAAACAACATAACTCGGTTTGTTTTCTTTTCGCACCGTTTCAATTATTTCCCTTACTACAAAGTCATTATAGCGTATGGCATTATCATATTCATTTATAATTTTTTCATTGGTAGCATTTGAAAAATCTGTTTGAGGAGGTTTTCCACTGAAAAAGGCAAACTGCTCAGGATATCTCTTTTTATAGTCGCTATGCGTTCCGATAAGATGAATAAAAATCAATTTTTTAGCATCTTTCTGATTCAAAATACTTTCAAGTTTTGGGAATATATTTTCGTCATAAATATTGCTGTTATAATCGTCTGTAGCTAAAAAGATTTTTTGATCTGCAGCATTCCCAATTAAAGTCGACATGCTCTCGTGAAGCCCCACAGGTCGTTGATTCGATAACCAATAGGTTGTAAACCCTGCTTGATTTGCCAACTGAACAACCGAGGCATTTTCTTCTTTGTTTGGGTGCTTATAATCTGAAAGTGTCAATATTTTATCGAGTGCCAATATTGTATGAACATTTGGCGTTATAACATCGTCAAACACAACTAATTCATCTTGAATTTCAGTCAACAACGGATTGGTTTCACGCTCATATCCATATAATTGCATATGCCATCGCGAGGTCGATTCACCTATAACTACAACATAGGTTTGTGGAATTTCTAGTGTAGAAGTGACATTTAGAACTTCACTTTCAGGTTTAGCTAAAGTCTTTTTTAAAATAGCTTTTGTGGCTTGATAATCTGAATAAGAAGCTACGCTGGTGTAAATAATATTGTTTTCGCTAAACTTTTTATGTATTACAAAGGCAGCTAGAATGATTGTGAAAATTAAAAGAAATTTCCATTTTCTATTCTTTATTCTTTCTTCCAGCAGCGGACTTATTTTTCGTTTTAAAATAAATGGTAACGAAGCAATCCACGGAAGAAATAGTATTCCTGCAATAAATAATGTCGGTAAATCTAAATAATAACTCAAAAACTCTTTTGACTCTTCTGTATTCGTTTCAAAAATCACAAACAAGGCAGACCCGCTTAGCTTAACCCCATAATGATAGTAGAAGGTGAGTTTTATAAAAGCTAATGCAGAAAGTAAAAAACTAGCAATTATTAAAAACCATTTCTGAATCCTTGTGTTTGATATTAGGATATAGGTACAAAACACAATCGCTGAAAACAGCCCAAATGCTATAACTTCCTTTAAAAATGGTTTGAAATAGGGAATTAAAAACCAACCAGCAATTGTTACTACAACAAGTGGATAAAAAAGTATAAAACCGAAGTTTCTAAACAGTGTTATAATGATTTTCAAACTAATAACGAATTGGAGAATTCAAAGTTACCATCATTTTAATCATTTTAGGTTTCTATTTATAGATGATTATCTCAAAACCATTCGTATTAAATTCTATATTTATCATTTTACTGATAAGAACTAATCTTTTTTTCTGTTTTTTATGATTATCTTGGCTAGGATGATATATTATTAACCACTTATTAACAACAACAGGAAGCTTCGTTATGTATCTTTGATATTATTAACTAAATATAATTTAAAACTATGACATCAAATACTGGACAGACTTTAGTAGCCTTATTAACAGGAGCAATAATTGGAGCAGGAATCGGAATTCTTTATGCGCCAGATAAAGGGTCAAACACCCGCGATAAACTTAGTAAAGAAGCTAAGAAAACTCAAAAAAAATTAAACCAGCAGCTAAAAGAAACTACGCACAACCTTAGTGAAAAAGCACAAACTGCTCGCGTAAGTTTTGAGGAAAAATTGAATGAAACACTTTCTTCTGCAAGCTATAAAGCCGATGAAATTTTATTGGCAATGGAAGATAAATTGGAAGCGTTAAGAAAGCAAAACGCTAAACTTCAAATAGATTCTTCTAAAGGGAAAACCACAGCATAATAATGTTCGACGACCTTACAAAGAGCTTACACGATGTAACAGATAAAATTGAAGATTTAGGGCTGAGTACTGTAGAGTATTACAAACTCCGCTTGTTTAAATCGTCAATGAAAGGAGCTATTTCATTGGTCAATCTACTTGTTTTTGGTAGTTTGTCACTGTTTGTTTTGCTCTTTATTTCCATAGGGGCTGCAATGTGGTTAGGAACATTTTTTGAAGAAAGTTATATTGGTTTTCTTTTAATTGGCGCGCTTTACGGAGTAGCCCTAATCTGTATGTTTATTTTTGGAAGGAAAATTATTGAAAGAAAAATGCTTGAGAAATCTTCAGGGTTGTTTTATGATGAAGATGATATAGATCCTAAAGAAGCAGCTCAGCGAGAAATTGCCGATTTTGTAGCAAGGAGAAAAGAGGAAACAATGTTGAATGATACAATAGAGGAGGAAAATGTTTCAAGATAATTTTTGAAATAAATGAATTGTTCCACTTTACTTTTAAAAATAAATTTAGATATAGATGAAACGATATAGCACTTTTGAAGAAATCGAAAGGGATTTGAAATATCTTCGACTTAAAAAGAAGATTGATAAAGAGGAAGTTAAACTCGGTATAAAACAAAGCCGAGAACTTATTAGTGAAACTCTTTCTCCCGTGAATATCGTGGCTAACGTCGTAGGGTCTGTCGTGAAAAAAGCCTTCGTGCTAAAAATTGTGGATGTGTTAATTGGCAGCACAATGAAGAAGAAATAATGTCGAACCTAATTGGTTTGAAACAAATAGCCGCATACTTTGCAAATTAAAATAAAACCGTCTTGAATTTCTACTCAAGACGGTTTTACTATTTTTCCGGAATTTTAAATGGTCTTTTAGAAAGCTCTTAAAAGTAAAAATTAGCCTTTTAAATCTATTCACAAATTCCGTCTGTAGTACAGCTTTGTCCTTGAGTAACCTCAAATTTTGTTTCTGGATTTTGCTTTCTCCATTCAGCAAAAGCTACTTTTAAATTTTCTAAAAAGGCTTGTGCAGGTTGTGCTCCAGAAACTCCATATTTTCTATCTATTACAAAAAATGGAACTCCTTGTACTCCAACCCGCTGGGCTTCTTGAATGTCTTGATTAACTAAGGTTGCATATTTTTCATCCGAAAAAATTGTATTAATTTCTGCTTCATCTAATCCAATATCTTTTCCTAATTGAACTAAGGTAGCTTTATCGGCAATGTTTTTTCCTTCAGTGAAAAACGCACGGAATAACCTTTCTTCGGCTTCGTTGCCTAAAGCTTTTGTTTTTGCAAGCTGTATTAGTTTGTGGGCATTTAACGAATTTACCATTACCGCCTTGTCAAAATTATATTCTAAACCCACTTGTTTTGCAGATTGAGTAACATTTTCAAGCATTCCTTTTACTTGTTCTGGACTCATATTTTTACGCGTCACCAGATAATCGTGATAGCTTTCTTCTGCTATTTCAGGTATGGAAGGGTCTAACAAGAAGCTTTTCCAAACTACGTCAATATGCTTTTTATCTTCAAATTGTTCAAGTGCAGTTTCAAAATTTCTTTTTCCGATATAGCAAAATGGGCACATTACATCGCTCCAAATTTCTACTTTCATTTTGTTTTCCATTGTTGTTTTATTTATTGAATTAACTTTTTATTCTTACCAGTTTCTAACCGAATTAACTCCATCATTAAAATAATTCTGATAGTCGAAAACCCTGATTTTTCGTAAGTTGGTAAAGATACGACTGCTTTTAAGTATTGTCTAAACTCTACTTTGATTTAACCTTTATTTGACTATTTTTAATAGAAATTGAAGGGTATTTGATAGGATTTAAATAGATATGATTTTTTATTGAATCAGAAATGTTTTAAAATTTCGGCTGTTCCAACGCCTAATTCGTGTTTAGAGCCGTTGTTCTTCAAAACGGTTTCAATTGCACCTATAGTTGCGAGTAAATCCGCTTTGTTTACGGATCCCATATGTCCAATTCTAAAGTATTTGGTTTTTAGTTCGGGCAACAGACCTCCTGCAAATATAATGCCTTGCTGATTTGTTTCTTTTAGAAAAGTAGCTGCGTCTATTTTACTCGGATATAAGGGTGCTGTCAAGGTGTTTGAAGCTACTGCTTCATTTTTAGACAATAACTCCAGTCCAAGGGCTCTAATTGCCGCACGCATCGCTTTCCCAGCTCTTTGGTGTCGGGCAAAGCGATTGTTTAAGCCTTCGTTGACAATAAGCTGTAAACTTTTCTCTAAAGCCATTATCAGATTAACGGGTGGCGTACCAAAATACGAAGCTTGTTTGTTTTCATAAGCCTTCATTATCGGCAGCCAATTAGCCCAATCGCCATAGTAATTAGCAACGGGATTTTTGCGCTGTTCAAAGGTTTTCATTGCATTTTGTGAGGCAACTAAAAGAGCCAAGCCAGGAGGCACGCCAACTGCTTTTTGCGAGGCGGTGACTACCACATCAATTCCCCAGGCTTCTTGTTTAATTTCTTCACCAGCAACGGAACAAACTCCATCGAGAACCGTGAGCACATTGTATTTTTTACCTAAGGCGCCTATGCTTTTTACATTGTTTAAAACGGCTGTTGAAGTATCAACATGAGTGAAGGTTAAAAGTTTATACTTTTTAGATTTCAGTTGTTCTTCGATACGTTCCATTGATACAATATCACCCACTTGTGCTTCAAGTATATCGACATCGGCGCCGTATCGTTTTAGGATTTCAGCAAAGCGAAGTCCGAAGTATCCTGTAGAGATTACAAGCGCTTTATCGCCAGTTTCAATAAGGTTTGCCGCTGCCATATCCATAGCGAGTGTTCCTGTGCCTGCTACGATGAAGGCTTGTCCAGATTCACTTTGACAAACCGCTTTCAACAATTTGAGACTATTCGAAAAAACACTTATAAAGCCTGGGTCAACGTGGCTGGGGGTGGGAACAGCCATGCATTGCATAACTTCACTTT
>Ga0209075_1002978_pt1 | contig 14453 bp, 13 predicted proteins | sample Stecom2011_FD_187523 | JGI IMG/M metagenome (GOLD analysis project Ga0209075, IMG submission 187523) | Agricultural soil microbial communities from Utah to study Nitrogen management - Steer compost 2011 (SPAdes) (version 2) | ecosystem: Environmental > Terrestrial > Soil > Agricultural land... | reverse complement strand
CTCAGAGCTTATATAGATTCAACCAATTCTGTTATTCATACGGATATAGGCAATGCATCAATAGAAGTGCTTGATATAATTTATGGTGACACTACATACTAAGAAAAGTAAAAACTGATTAAAAACATAAGAGGGAATGAACGAGCGTTCAATTCCCTCTTAATAATCAACCTAACTAACCACCTAAATCGAGGACAAGATATAAATTTTAAAATAAGCGGCAAAGGAATCATGAAGTTTGTATTGAAATGGCATATTTTGTAAAACGAACCTCTAAAGAGAGATTATCTATGGCGCTATTTCGTGATTCATCTCGTGGTTCCAAACACCTATAAAACATATAATACCAAAAAACTTATTACGAATACTACAACATAAACAACGTTATAAAACTGAATACGCTTATTAGTTGGCTTCACCTTAGCATATATTAGCCAATTCATTATTAACAAAATCAAGCAAAGTAGTATTACAATACCCTTTTCTATTGTCGAAAAAAGTGTTATTAATGAATAAATAATTAGGAAGTCGATGATAGAGACTAAACATATTGCGTAAATATGTGGTACATCACTTTCATTAAATTTTGAAGCATAAAATTCACGAATATTAGATATTAATTTACTTCTCCATTTAATCATTTCCGATCATTATTAAATAATTCCGAACTCTCATTATTATCACGGAAATACAACAAATAGACACAAGCAGAAAATTAAATTTCTCAAAGAAAAAAAGATAAATTAATCGAACCAAAAATTAGTAACTAACATTATTAATCTCCCATATCAGGTATTTGCCGTATTCCATTTTAAGAACTATTTCAACTATCCTGTTAGGTACCTCAAACTTATAGACTATCAACGGACTCTCTCCTTGAATTATTCGTAAGTTTTCTTCATACTCCTTGTCTTTAATAAATTGAACAAAACTTTTAACCTTTTCATACACTCTTGAATAATCATTTTTTATCTCATTATTCCATGAGTATTCAAAGTAATTAATCCCTTTCTCATCATCGTTATACTCTATACCAGTGGATAAAATCTTGCTGATCCGTTCGTTCTCTCCTGATAAAACTAAGTTCTTAATATGTTCCATTGTTGGAATATCTTCCTTTTTAGGTTTTTCATACAATGCCTGATCATTCCATATTCTTATACTGGAAAGCTTTCCTTTATTAATTTCAACATCATAGTTTGTGTTTTCAAATTTCAAGAGTTCACCTCCAATTTCATTTCCAATTATTTCAGTAGGTTCACCGATATATTTAATAACCGTATTTTTATTCTCACCCATTTTTACATCTCTAAAAGTAGGATTAACTTCATTTGATAAGCTAAATAATTGAATAGATTCAATTCGCATTTTGTAGGTTTCAAAAACAATATAACTGTCCTTTTCATCACTCAAGAGATATGCTGATTTCTTAACTCCTGTTTTCTCATCGTTAACTACCTCATCTGGCTCTCCAAAAGTATTATCAATGCATTCATAATATTGTCCTAACTTAAATCCGTATAAAATCTCTGAAACTTTCCTACTGGAATTGATTGTAGTGGAATTATGATTAACTGTCTTCTCAATTCCGTCTTGTGTTTGATAGTCAGTTGTGTTATGTAGTTCAGCTAGAGCCATTGCCGGAACTCCAAAACTAAAACCTTGACTTCCTTGTATTTTTGCATAATTAACTCCAATTAAATGTCCCCATTTATTAAAGACAGGACTTCCGCTTGAGCCAGGCAATGTAGGTATAGAGTATAGCAGTCTACTATTATCTGGTTCTTGAGTGATTACACCTTCATTTAACTGAGATTTAATACCTTCCTTCGTATTAGCTAAGGCAAAACCTTGATTATATCCAATGATATAAACTTTGTCACTTAATTCTATATTTTCATTTGCCAAATTACTTATATCAAAAAAATCAGTAACCCTTTCTGGTGTTTGCTTATTTTTTAATTGAATAATTGCTAGATCAACCTCCTCATTGTTAGATTTTTTCTTTAAAACGCATTCAACATAATCCTCATCTTTTGTTATAAAGGAATTGTTATATCCAACACCAAGCGCAATTCTTTTAATTTCTACTTTTGTTTTATCAGGATTAAACACCAAGTCATCAATCTGTTGGGTGATTTTATCTATGTCATCTGAAATCCTATTCAAATCAGTAAAAACTTCTAATCTCTTATCTATAGTTAAATAGGGTTTGTATTCTTCATAAAGTTCCATCAAAGAATGAAAATCTTTAGATTTTTTATTCTTTGATTCTTTTAGGAATACAATCATTTCCTTAACGTTATTATTGATTTCATTATTTAAAAACTCTAAATCAACTGAAGGATGTATTACGTGTCTATTGGTTGCTATTTCACCTTCACCTGAAATAAAAAAACCTGTCCCATGGCTGACGCCAGCGTTTTCGATAGCATCTCTTTCTGTTTCTTGCAATATGGGTGAACCATTATTACCTATAGTGAAATAATATTCTAAACCATTATTTACAGATGCTTTTATATAATATGAATTTCTAATGAGGACAACACTACTTTCGTATTTTGAATAAAGCTCTGAAGGTGTTGGAGGATCTGTTTTACATCCTGATGATAAGAATAGTAAAATAAATAAAACGGAGGATTTAAGGTAATCTATGGCTTTCAATGTCTTTGGTTTTTTTAAATAGTTTTTCAAACTTATTAAAACTATTTATATATTTTTGGTTTTTCTTACTTTTTCAGGAGAAGCCAGTCATTCTAAATCATAATCCTCAAACCCCCTCTTTTTTTATTATCTTTCCCACTCGAATTGAAACAACCATGTCAGAAGATCAAAAGAAAATACTAGAAACCCAATTATGGGGTATCGCAAACCTATTAAGAGGTAAAATAAGTGCAGACGATTACCGAGATTACATATTAGGATTTATATTTTACAAATACCTATCTGAAAAACAATACCTCTATGCAAACGAGTTACTCGAAGGAGAAAAAATAACAGACTACCGTAAATTAAAAGACCAAGAAAGTTTAGATGCGATAAAAGAAGAATCTTTACTAAAGCTAGGTTACTTCTTGACACCAGATCAGTTATTCTCCGTTATGGTTGAAAGAGGAAATGCCGATACTGAAGAAGAAAGCAACTACATCTTAGAAGACCTCAAAGCTGTGCTTAATCATATTGAGCAAAGCACAATGGGTACAGAGTCAGAAGAAGATTTTAACGCCCTTTTTGAAGACTTAGATTTGAACTCTACCAAGATTGGTAGAACAGTAGGAGCAAGAAATGAGATTATCGTAAAAATACTGAGCCATTTAGATAAGATTGACTTTAAACTAAAGGATATTGAATCAGATGTTTTAGGGGATGCCTATGAATACCTTATTGCAAAATTTGCAGCGGGTGGTGGTAAATCTGCCGGAGAGTTTTATACGCCTCAACAAGTTTCAAAGATTCTTGCAAAATTAGTAACTACTGGGAAAAAGAAAATCAAAACAGTGTACGATCCAACCTGTGGGTCGGGGTCTCTTTTGTTACGTGTTGCTAAAGAAGCTAAAGTAGGGGAGTATTTTGGTCAAGAACTTACAAGAACAACTTACAACCTTGCACGAATGAACATGATACTTCATGATGTGCATTTCCGTTCTTTTAATATTGTTCAAGACGATACATTAGAAAATCCAAGGCATTTAGATATGCGTTTTGAAGCCATTGTTGCTAATCCTCCTTTTTCTGCACACTGGAAAGGGAAAGACAACCCACTAAACAGTACAGATGAACGTTTTAGTCAGTATGGACGTTTAGCGCCTAAAACAAAAGCAGATTATGCTTTTCTTACACACATGCTTTATCACTTATCAGACAATGGTATTATGGCAAGTGTATTTCCACATGGTGTTTTGTTTAGAGGTGCAGCTGAAGGAACTATTCGTGAATATATAATTAAAGACATGAATGCTATAGATGCTGTAATTGGTTTGCCTGCAAATATATTTTATGGTACTTCAATTCCTACGTGTATTCTGGTGCTAAAGAAGTGCCGTAAACAAGATGATAACATTGTGTTTATTGACGCAAGTGGTGAAGGAAATTATATTAAAGAAGGAAATCAAAACGCATTACGAAATGAAGATGTAGAACGTATTGTAAACACTTACCAAAATAGAGAAACTCTTGAAAAGTACAGTAATGTTGTTTCTTTGGAAGAAGTTGCTGAGAACGATTATAACCTTAATATCCCTCGTTATGTTGACACCTTTGAAGAAGAAGAAGCTATTGATTTAGAAGAAGTATCCAAAGAGTTAAAGGAAATTGATAGTGAATTAGAAACTACCAATGAAACGATTGCTTCTTTTTGTAAGGAGTTAAACATTTCAACACCGTTTTAAGTTATGGATGAAAAACGATTAGTACCGGAGTTGAGGTTTCCTGAGTTTAGAGAAGAATGGATAGTTAGAACTATTGATCATATTACCTCTAGAGTTGGTGATGGTATTCACGGTACACCAGCTTACAATGAAAATGGAAGTTATTACTTCGTAAATGGTAACAATCTTGAGAATGGAGAGATCGTAATTAATGACAATACTAAAAAGGTTACGAAAGAAGAAAAGCAGAAAAATGATCGACCTCTTAATGAACAAACAATACTTTTATCGATCAATGGTACAATAGGTAATTTGGCATTCTATCGTGGTGAAAATATAATGTTAGGTAAGAGCGCTGCTTATATCAACGTTGCTTCAAAACATGAAGTTAAATTCGTATACAATTATTTAAGTACTTATAAAGCTCAATCTTTTTTCAAATCTCAGTTAACTGGTTCTACAATAAAAAATTTATCATTAAAAACAATTAGACAGACTAAGATAAATTTACCTATCGATGAAAAAGAACAACAAAAAATAGCCACCTTCCTAACCTCAATTGACGAACGCATTCAACTTCTTGAAAAGAAAAAGGAAAGCTTAGAAGACTATAAAAAAGGCATTATGCAAAAAATCTTCTCTCAAGAGATAAGGTTTAAAGATGAGAAGGGAAAGGATTTTCCTGATTGGGAGAAGAAAAGACTTGAAGAAGTTTTAAATTATGAACAACCAACAAAATATTTAGTTGCTGATACCGAGTATAAGGATGAATATGACATTCCAGTACTTACGGCTGGAAAAACATTTCTCTTAGGATTTACAAACGAAACAAAAGGTGTTTTTAGAGACAATTTGCCAACAATCATTTTTGATGATTTTACAACGGCATTTCAGTTTGTTGACTTCCCTTTTAAAGCAAAGTCTTCCGCCATGAAGATGTTAATACCGAAAACAAAAGAGACGAATATGAAATTTATTTTCGAAGCTATGAAAACAATCAAATTCCCTCTTGCTGAACATAAACGTTACTGGATATCAGAATATCAAAAAGAAAAAATTTCTTATCCATGTATAGATGAACAACAAAAAATAGCATCCTTTTTATCCTCAATTGATGAAAGTATAGAACAAGTAGCGCAACAAATAGAACACAGTAAAACCTACAAAAAAGGGATTTTACAGAAGATGTTTGTATAAAATATATGTTAAAAATAAACCTATAGGTTGATAATATGAAGATAGTTGATATATTTGCAGAAGAATACCCTGGGCACTTGCATGCATTTATGTATATTAAATATGACACAAATGAATACGACAGACTCATGGAGCTTTGGACAGATGTTGACTATTTAAGAACATTTGCAAAGAAAAATAAAGTAGAGAATATTAATCAGTTCGTAAAGCAGAGATTAAGAGATGCAGAGAATATTCAAGATCTTATTGATGAATTACTCCAGGAGTCTCAACCTTTAGAACATTATTTTAGACCTTTACATGATCAAGAAACAGGAATCAAAATATTATCAAGACAAAAAGGAAAAACATCGTCTAAAGACGGTTTACGTCTTTACGCTATAAAAATTGATACAAATTGCTTTGTTATAACTGGTGGTGCGATAAAAATGAGCCAAACAATGGATGGTCATGAAGGCACACGAGAAGAGTTGAAAAAGATAAACAAAGCAAAGGATTACCTTAAAGAAAATGATGTTTTTGACGAAGACTCCTTCTTTGAGTTTAACCTAGAAAATGAATTATGAAAACGAATCAAGAAAAATTTAAATCTTTAGTTTCTAAAGAGAAAACGAATACAGCTCAAAAAAACAAGGACAGAATAAAGAATAGAATGAGATTAAGAGAATCTCAAGACATTGCAATGAAAGTGCTTGATAAATTAGATGAATTGGGCTGGTCTCAAAAAAGATTAGCTGATGAAATGGAAGTTTCTCCACAGCAAATCACAAAAATAGTGAGCGGTAAGGCGAACTTGACATTGGAGTCAATAGTGAAGATTCAAACGATTTTGGAGATTCCTATTTTAGTTTCCCATTTAGAAAAACAATTGAATGACTTTTTTGAAAAGCTTATTGGTAGTTTCTCAGAGAAGTACATACCTGCAGAAACATCTGCACCTGCAGATTATACCTCTTCCGATAAGAAAGAAATTAAAATGTCTTATGACAAAGAAACCGATGATTACAGTTTTGAATCAAATTATAATCTAGGCGCGTAATGGAAGAAAATATAGGATTTGGTTTAATTGGAATTAAAACTGAACAATTCGCCATCATAGAAAAGGCTTATTCAGAAAGTGGGAAAACAAAGTTTGGTGCTGGTCTTCAATTTAAAATCGATGAGAAACAAAAGCAAGTTGGGGTTTTTCTTACTTTGTCTTTTGAACAAAAGAAAAGTGTATTTCTGAAAATTGAAGTTAGTGGACATTTTAAAATCAAAGAAGACTCTTGGAAGGGCTTTGTAGAAAATGATAAGCTTAGCTTCCCTAGAAACTTTATGGCACATTTAACCATGATCGTTGTGGGTACAGCAAGAGGTGTACTTCATGCTAAAACAGAAGACACTAAATTTAATAAATTCCTTGTTCCAACCATTAATGTTAATGATTTGGTAAAAGAAGATGTTGTATTTAGTTTAGAATAATTATGACATCACAACCTGAACACATACTCGAACTAAACCTAATTGCCCAGCTTGAAAAGTTAGGATATGAAAAAGCTGTAATCAAAGATGAAAGTGATTTATTAATTAACTTAAAAAGTCAATTAGAAAAACACAATAAAGTCAAGCTTTCTGATAATGAATTTAAGCAAGTCCTCAATTACATCAACAAAGGAAATGTTTTTGAGCGTGCTAAAATATTAAGAGACCGCGTACCTTATACAAATGACCAAGGCATAACAAAAACGGTTGAACTCATTAACCAAATCCATTGGTGTAAAAATGAATTTCAAGTTACACATCAGGTTTCGATGGAAGGTTCCCATAAGAATCGTTACGATGTAACTATCTTAATCAACGGTCTACCTTTAGTTCAGATAGAATTAAAACGTCGAGGGCTAGAATTAAAAGAAGCATTCAATCAAACCAATAGGTATGAACGTCATTCATTTTGGGCTGGTCATGGCTTATTCCAATTTGTGCAACTATTTGTAATTAGTAATGGTGTAAATACTAAGTACTATGCGAACTCTCCATTGAAGGCAAGGTCGTTTAAACAAACCTTCTTTTGGGCTGATGCTAAGAATAAAATCATTACACAACTTGCTGATTTTTCTGAGCTGTTTTTAGAGCCATGCCATCTTTCTAAGATGATTACAAAGTACACAGTACTGAATGAATCACATAAGATTTTAATGGTGTTAAGGCCTTATCAGTTTTATGCCGTAGAAGCAATTGTGGACAGAGTAAAAACGACAACAAAATTCGGATATATTTGGCACACAACAGGATCTGGAAAAACCTTAACCTCGTTTAAAGCAGCTCAAATCCTAACAAATCTAAAACAGGTTCATAAAGTAGTTTTTGTTGTAGATAGAAAAGATTTAGATTATCAAACCACTAAAGAATTCAATTCATTTAGTGAAGGAAGTATAGACGGAACAAATAATACAAACACTCTAGTAAAGCAATTAGCAGGGGAGAACAAGCTAATTGTTACAACTATTCAGAAGTTAAATACAGCCATAAGTAAAACACGTTATTTGGGGCGAATGGAAGCTTTAAAAAACGAACGTATTGTATTTATTTTTGATGAATGTCATCGTAGTCAATTTGGCAAAACACATGAAGACATCAAGAGCTTTTTCCTAAATAGTCAAATGTTTGGCTTTACGGGTACACCTATATTTAAAGATAATGCTGGTACTAATCAATTCGGGAAGCGCACTACAAAAATGCTGTTTGGTGATTGCTTGCATAAGTACGTCATAACTGATGCTATAAAAGATGGTAATGTTTTAAAATTCTCAGTGGAGTATATCCGAACTTTTCAAAAGAAAGATAGTATTTTAGATATTGATGTTGAAGCAATAGATGAAGCGGAGGTTATGAACGCACCTGATCGTTTGAATAACATTACAGACTATATTATCAATAATCATAAGCGTAAAACTCACGATAAGCGATTTACAGCGATATTTTGTGTTTCAAGTGTAGATATATTAATTGAATACTATAAAATATTCCTTCAAAAGAAAAGAGAAGGTCAACACAGTTTGCGTTTAGCAACTATATTTTCCTATCAAGCCAATGAAGACGATAAAGATGCAGTAGGTTATATAGATGAAGACGATTTAATGATGGCTGCAGAGCCGCAAGAAGTGTATGCTACTAAGCACACTCGTGACGAGCTAGAAGGCTTTATTCAAGAGTATAATTCTGAATTTGGTACCAACTATACAAATAAAGATAGCCAGTCCTACTATAATTACTACAACGATATTTCAAGGCGTGTTAAGAATCGTCAAATTGATGTGCTAGTAGTTGTTAATATGTTTCTTACTGGTTTTGATAGTAAACATTTGAATACACTTTATGTCGATAAGAACTTAAGGTATCACGGCTTAATACAAGCGTATTCAAGAACGAATAGAATATTAGACGAGGTAAAATCACAAGGAAATATAGTTTGCTTCAGAAATCTAAAAGAAGCAACAGACGAAGCCATTTCATTATTCTCAAACAAAGACGCCATTGATGAAATAATCATGGAACCATACGAGGAGTATGTTAAGAAATTCAACACTTCATTCATTTCCTTACTGCAAATTGCACCAACCGTCAATAGCGTAAATGATTTAAAAGACGAAGAAGAAGAGGTCGAATTTATAAAAGCTTTTCGTGAAATCATGCGATTAAAGAACGTGCTTTCAACTTTTACTGAATTCAAGTTTGATGATATATCTATGAATGAGCAAACGTTCAATGATTATAAAAGCAAATACTTAGACTTATATGAAAAGTCAAAAAGTGATAATAGAAAGGAAAAGGTTTCCATTTTAGATGATATAGACTTCGAACTAGAACTAATACACCGTGATGAAATCAACGTATCTTATATTCTGAAGCTCATTGCTAACATTAATATCGCTACCACACAAGAGGAAAAAGATAAACAAAAGAAGCAGATTCTTGAAATTGTTGGTGGTGATACCACATTAAGAAGTAAACGAGAATTAATTGAGAAATTCATTCAAGAAAACCTTCCAATGATTCAAGACTCCGAAGACATTCCAGAAATTTTTGAAACATTTTGGGATAAAGAGAAAAAGGAAGCCTTAAATCAAATAAGTAAAGAAGAAAGTATTGATCAAGCTAAAGCAGAAAAAGTAATAGGTCAATATCTATTTACCGAAAAGAAACCATTAAGGGATGATGTTATCAACTTACTAAAAGAACGTCCATCCTTAAAAGATAGAGCTTCAGTAGCCGAAAGAATTACAAATAAGATAGTTGGCTTTGTTGAAACTTTTATTGATGGGATATCACGTTAAAATCACTAACCATGGCAGACATAAAACTATATCAAATTAAAGACGGACAAGCAACATCAAAATCTATTGCAGATTTTAAATATGAAAGTGAAATCCAAAAACTATGTGAGCAAAATTTAGAAACATTTTTCGGAATTCGTTTTCTTGCATCTGAATACAGCACAGGAAATAAGCACAGAGGAAGAATAGATTCATTAGGAATAGATGAAAATAATTGTCCTGTAATAATAGAGTACAAGCTAGTCAGCAAAGAGAACGTAATCAATCAAGGTCTTTTCTATTTAGATTGGTTAATGGATCATCAAGCCAACTTCGAATTACTTTGCATGAAAGTATTGAAAAAAGAAGTTGAAGTAGACTGGTCAAATCCAAGATTAGTTTGCATAGCCAAAGATTTCACAAGGTATGACGATTATGCCATAGGTCAAATAAACAGAAACATAGAATTAATCCGTTACCGCTTATTTGAAGGAGGCAATATCATATTTGAACAAGCAGGAACATCCCAAGTTCAAGACATATCAAAACCAACATCCCCAGGCATTACTAAATATCGAGACATGGAAGATGCCATAAGCGCATCATCTAGCGAACTACTTTCTTTATACCAAGAATTAGAAAATTACATCCTTTCACTAGGAGACGATATTCAAAAGAAAGAACTGAAATACTATCATGCATTTTCACGCATTAAAAACTTTGTCTGCGTCGAAATCCGCTCCAAAAAACAAGAATTAGTACTCTTCCTAAAACTCAACTACAACGAAATAGAAAACCCACCCAAAAACAGCCGCGACGTCTCCAACATAGGCCACTACGGAACTGGTGATACAGAAGTAACGATTAAGTCTATTGATGAACTTGAGGGGATAAAAGGATTGATTGAAGAGTCTTATGAGAATGGGTAGCTTTAATAAAGTAGGTTTCCTTTAGTGCAGGTGATTTTTAGAAATAAAAACTCACCTCTTAAAGACTTATTTCTGCCAAACATCTTGTGTGAGTAGCTCCTCCAGATTTGAAATCTTCTCGTTTTTGTTCTTGATTATAGTGTCAGAATCATAAATAAATTTAGTTTGTTCAAAAATACTTTCATATTCTTTTTTCCAATCTCTATTTGGAAAATGAACATCTAAGTTACCTGACAATATTATAGCAGCCAATTTATCAGAGCTCGCAACGTAATTATTAAAGGATTTATTATATTCAAAATAAATGTGATCTGCTATACCATTTTTATGTGCGTTTTTAATAGCTAAATTAAAATTCCTATTTGCTTCTAAAAAATGCGCGCTTCCTTGCCTAACATCCTTTTCTAAAGTAATTAAATTCATTTGAGCTTGTAATGCATGCGAATTTTTGACACTTTTCAAATTTTTTTGTGCTATTTGTAAAGCATACAAGGCAATCAAGGCACTCCCCCCACTAATTACAATAGATGTTAATGTGGTAGCGGGTGTAATTTGCTCAATACAATCAAAACAGAAAACAGACATATTAATCTAGTAATTCGTTTATGTATAATCTCGCTTTTTCGGCTCTTTCCATTGCGGCTTCTCCAAGTTCCTGTCTATTAAGAATCGCATTTAAAAATAAAGTATTCATATGTGATAATACATCATTTTTTTCCGTAATTGGTCTCACATCATTTGCTTTAATGCTTATTTCTTCATTGATTTCTTCCTCACTTAAATCTGTCAAAAGAATATGTTCAGCAGTGTCGACAGCTATTTTGAAATTATTAAAATTTGTTATCATTGTCTAAATAATTTATTTTCGCAAAATAACAAATATTCTAGCTTCGGTCTAAACTTAATGTTGTTTTTGTATAAAATGAACACATAATAATCTATTATATTGTTTATTCAAATAGATAACCCCCGCATACAGCATCTTCTTTCCTTTCGTGCCTCAATCCATTCAGAAGCTTCCAGCTCCCCACAGTCAGAGCATTCCTTCATTCGTTCCTCATTTAGTCATGCACTGCCTTAATGCCATCACACATTTGGTTCCAATCTTCGTATAATTTTGGTTCCAACTAAAGAATTGATTGGAACAGGAAATAAGGTCTTCAGTCATCACCACCTCCCTGCTCAAAAAATATAAAAACAAGCCTATACAAAGCTCCGTTGCACTACGGGCTTGTTTTTACCGTTCCATTGTGTCGTGCTCGGAAACTCCGCGCGCCACATTCCACTTATTTTTCTCACGTGGGTGTCTCCTCCTTCAGTTGCTGCTACTCTGCCACCCCAAACCCCTTAAAGGTGAGGTAGCGTTCTCGTTCCTCATCCTCTCCCTCTCCCTATAAATGGGGTGTCACCGCAGCGTCGTGTTTGGCTCGCCTGCTAAGTCTCTCAGGCTTCAGGGCGGTTCCAGTTTTTGGCATAACCCTAAGAGGTGCTAGCTGCCCGAAAAAGGTCAGCAAGCACTTAAACTCTACGTTCCATTTAACATTAAAGAAGTCAAGCGTGAGCTTATTTTTTTGTCTCCATTGCATTGCATCAAAAAAAACACCCACCCTTGTAAAACATTATCCCTTCGAGTCCAAAAAACTGGAAACGCCCCTCGTGTGCTAAGGCACAGAGGTTGCAACCTGTCTGCTTCCCAGCCACTTGTTGCGCCCCCCTTCGTTCCACTCGCAGACGGCTCGCGTTCTCCGTGTCTAGCTTTATCCTAAAATAAAACATATTCCCTCCGTACTTAGTCTGATTGAATAGCTGAAGGCTCCATTTCCTGTTCAATTGTTAAATACATTGGTTCTAAATGAATATAGTGTCCAAAATTGCTCCGAATTGAAGATTTACATAAATAAGACACTTTGCAAAATCGTTAAAACAATATTAAAAGTTCCAGGCTATAATTATCCAGTTGAATAGCATCTAGCATGGAAATACCAGCCTCCCTTCGGTCAGCAGGTATTTTTTTAAAATTACTGTCCCATCTAATATTCTCGAAGTCAAGAGTGCTTTTTTCATATACACTAATACTCTTTGCGTTGCAACGAAAATATTCCCTTTCACCATAGTTAAACCAGTAAACAATCAAAAAGCACACTTGAAAAACTTTCTTCCTTCGAACTGACTAACATTTTTGCAAGGAGGTATCAGCTGCCTGAAAAAAGGCAGCAAATACTTAAAGCTTTTCTTGCTAAACTACGTTGGTAGTAAGTCAAGAGTAGCTGTTTTCTTTTATCAATAACTATTCTCTTGGCTCACTCATGCTTCCCATAATCTTATGTGTTATGCTATAATTTTGAAACATCTACACTTGAACCAAAAGTTCTCGCTTCGTTTTATCATTATAGCTAACTCTTTAACTACACCTTCGTTTCAACGGTTTTTTTGACTAGGCTTTCCCTATGGATTAAAAATAAAAAAATAAAAGCAAAAATAGGGCTGTGCACAGCTTTATAAAGGTCAAGCCCTTCGGGTTTTGCAATAATAATTTTGGCTATCTTTTTTCAACTTAAATCTCCCCAACTCTAAAATTTGCCATCCATTCCTTTGTTCACTCATGGAGTCAAATTTTTTATTGTCAAAAACCTTGACAAAGCTGCTACTTAGCCCTAAAAAATGAGCTTTCTTTTTTCCTTTTTTTTCGGCCTTTTGGTCGTTTTCTTTGGTTTTTTCTTTTGGAATTCATGGCGGAGCGAAGCGACGATGAACATGACTTAATTTTTAAACCTAAGTTATGTCTAATTTCAAAATGATTACCTATCGACCAGAAGGCGTGTATAAAGGTCCCCACTTCTTTATCCTAAACAAAGGATTAAACAGCGGAAAACCACTCAAAAATCCCTGCCCGAATTGCTTTGTGATAAGCTGCAATTCGGAAAGTGAAAAAGAAAGCCTGTACTGGATTGTTTACTCCTTGCACCAAGGAAAACGGTTTCAAATTGCTTTAGTAGGATCAGTGATTCCTTTCATTCGGAAAAATGACCTCATCCAAATAATCACTGAAGCACATAGCGCTACTTTCCACAAGCCCGAAGCTATCAAGAAGACAGTTTCATCACTTTTGCAATTGGAGCAGCAAGAAGAGAATTACAAGCGAATCCAGAACACGTTAAAGCAATTAAGACAAGTTCTCGTTCACCAATTAATCAAATCGTAATTATTAATCAGTTCGGCACGCGTCATTTGATGAGGTGTGCCGAACATAAATTCAAATATCATGTATCATATTAATCCAGCATGCACAAAGAGTATTTTAACATCAATGCCCAGGAAAGAAATTCCTGCAGAAATGGAAAAACTCAAACGGAAGATTGTTGAAACTCCTCCAGGAACTGAAAGAAGTAAATATATCAGGCTTTACCTATTTTGCCAAAAGCTGACCTCCTAGCGATAACTGAAAACCAAATAACGCAAACGGGTTCATTGGTTGGCCCGTTGGGTTCATTTGTTTCTCTCAGCAGCTCGCTTCGCGGGCTGTTTTTTTTAACGTTTTAACGTTTTTCAAATAGACACATGCGGCTACGACGTATGAACGTTCGCCGCTTGTGTTTATTTGATGTTATAGGTATTTCATTCATTGTGATAGTTTAGATTATATTTCTCGTTCAAATCAATATAAT
>Ga0209075_1002977_pt1 | contig 14457 bp, 12 predicted proteins | sample Stecom2011_FD_187523 | JGI IMG/M metagenome (GOLD analysis project Ga0209075, IMG submission 187523) | Agricultural soil microbial communities from Utah to study Nitrogen management - Steer compost 2011 (SPAdes) (version 2) | ecosystem: Environmental > Terrestrial > Soil > Agricultural land... | reverse complement strand
TACCAATCTTAATTAACAGTTACTGTTAAGGAACAGAAAACTTTTTAAATCAGAGTCATACGGGCATCTGCCGCAACCGATTTTTCTTTATCTGTAAAAGCCATAAACGGATTGATATCAAGTTCCTTAATTTCCGGAAAATCATTAGCCAGACAGCTTACTCTTGAGATTGTCCTTGCGATCGCCTCGACATCAACTCCTGGTTGCCCACGGTATGAAGCCAGAAGAGGATAAGTTTTTATCTGTTTCATCATCTCAAGCGCTTCTTTTTCACTGACAGGTGCAAGTGCGAACTTTACATCTTTGAGCAACTCTACAAAGATTCCACCCAAACCGAACATCACCATCGGTCCAAACTGCGGATCTCGCATCATACCAATAATAGTTTCCCTGCTTCCCGATGGACACATTTTCTCAATATATACACCCCTGATCCGTGCATCAGGCATCTTGCTTTTAATATTACCTATCATGGAATCAAATGCAGCTGCAACCTGTTGTGAGTCCTGAAGATTGAGAACAACGCCACCAACATCAGATTTATGAATGATATCCGGAGAAACAATTTTCATTACCAACGGGAACCCGATTTTTTCTGCTCTGGTAACGGCTCCCTGAGAATTAGTTACAAGTGCTCCATCGGGAGTTTTTATTCCGTAAGCCCGAAGAATTGATTTTGCATCTGCTTCATTAATCTGAACTTCTTTTGATTGACGATATCTTTTTATGATTTCAGTAACTTTTTCCCGTTCTCCCTTAAATAATTCCTGTACTGTTTTATCCCTGTTACGCCACTGAGCGTAACCATTCATCGCTTTGAGAACATTTACCGCTTTCTCGGGTGAACGATAGTCTGGAAGATTGTGGGCAAGCATATAATTTCTGGCCTGAGCAACATCCTCTCCACCCAAAAAACATGCCAGTACCGGTTTTTCATTTACTTTTACATCACAGAGCTTTTCAGCTGTTCCCAGACAATCAGTCACAGCCTGCGGAGTAAGCAATATTATGATAGCATCTACATTTGGATCGGTAGACAAATACTGCAGAGCCAGGGCATAACGCTGTGGATCAGCATCACCCAACACATCAACCGGATTTTTTACACTTGCAGCACCGGGAAGAACTGCTTTTAGCTTTTTTGTTGTTTCGGGATGTAAATCTGCCATCTTTAAACCGTTAAGCTCAATAGCATCTGTAGCCATAATACCCGGCCCGCCAGCATTGGTAATTACAGCTACGCGATTACCGGCAGGAAGCGGTTGTGAGGAGAATGCTGTGGCATATTCAAACATCTGCTCATACGTTTGAGTGCGAATGATTCCACATTTTTTAAATGCAGTATCATAGGCAATATCTGCTCCGGCAAGACTGCCAGTATGTGATGAAGCAGCACGAGAACCTGATTTTGTTACACCAGATTTAAATATAATAACAGGTTTTTTCTCAGATGTTTTTTCTGCAATTTTTACAAATTCCTGCCCCGCATCAATACTCTCTAAATAACAGACAATTACATTTGTCTCACTATCCTCTGCCAGAGCTGCCAGAAGTTCACATTCGCCAAGCCCGGCTTTGTTACCGATACTAATCATTTTCGCAAGTCCAAAGCCCCTTTCAACAGCCCGATCCAGTACTGCCGAGCATAAAGCACCAGACTGGGAAACAAAAGATATTTTGTCCCGCGAAGGCCATTTTTTACCAAAAGAAAGATCCATATTGAAGTGAGTATTAAGGTGTCCAAGACAATTGGGCCCCAGTAGACTCACACCTGCCTCATTACATATTTTGGCCAGCTCTTTTTCCAGCTCTGCACCCTCACTGTCCTGTTCTTTAAATCCAGCAGTAATAACTGTAATTGCCTTTGCACCAGATGCAATTGATTCTTTAACTGAATCCATAACAGCAGCCCGTGGAACCACAATTACACTCTGATCAATATTGTCTCCGAATTCAAGAAGACTCCTATAACATTTTTTGCCAAGAATTGAATCGGCGGATGGGTTGACAGGAATTATTTTACCAGTGTAACCAGCCCGTATCAAATTCTCAAGGATTTTATATCCTACCTTGTTGGGTTTCTGAGAAGCTCCGATTATTGCAACCGTTTGCGGTTTAAAAAAGGCGAGAAGTTCATCGGTAATATGCTCATTCCTGACATCTTCAACTATCATGTCGTTTTCTCCTTAATCTGACAGTTTTATTGGTTTGAATACAATAACAATATAATAAAATTGCTGATGCTTTGCAAAAATCGGGCCATGCAGAATCCAACTGTATTTGCTACTTGTATTTCATTTTGAAATAATCGTATTTTTCATTTTGAAATACTTTATACCGGGAGATAATATTTGATTGCAGAAAACCTTTCCTTATCTGAACTTGTAAATTTTACAAATGAAGGAATCAGTCTTCAGGGACGGCGGCTTGTTATTCATGACATGCATGCAATAGCAGAACTTAGAAAAGATCTTTTCAAGATACTTGGCGCAGAAAACACACGAAGAGTTTTAACCCGTTTTGGATACTGGTGGGGTAAAGCTGACGCCGCAGCAATGAAAAGAATATTTAAATGGAAAGATAAGAAAGAATTATTGAAATCTGGTCCCAGACTTCAAACCATTTTCGGAGTATCAAAAACAAAAGTAAAAGAACTGATAATCGGAAATACTCCGGATAGTTTCAGAATGGAAATAGTTTGGGAAAACTCTGTTGAAGCACAGGAACAGATTATTGCAAATGGACATACCAATACTCCTTCATGCTGGATTCTTACAGGATATGCAAGCGGTTTTGTATCATTTTGCATGAATGACAACATTTTCTTTATCGAAAAAACATGTAATGCATCCAAAGGTCCTTTTTGTTCAGCTATCGGCCGTACAGCATCAGCCTGGGGGGAAAAATTAAACCCTCACCTGCGATTTTTTACAATTGAAGACATTCAGTCAAAGGTCGAAAAACTTACCGACAGTTTAAAAAAACAATCAAGAGATAATGATAGACATCGTCACAAAATCCAGAATAAACTTTGTAAAGGTACTCTTTTTCATACAGAAATTAAAAGCAGATCATTTCTACGTGTACTTGATATTGCAAAGAGAGTCGCCCCTTACGACTCATCACTACTGATTACAGGCGAAACCGGCACTGGTAAGGAAGTTCTTGCAAATTATATCTATTCTTTTTCTTCACGGGCAGGCAAAATATTTCTCGCAATAAACTGCGGTGCCCTTCCTGAAACTCTCCTGGAAAGTGAACTGTTTGGGCATACAGAAGGTGCTTTTACAGGCGCAAATCATGAACGAGCTGGAATTTTTGAGGAAGCAAATGGAGGTACTGTCTTTCTTGATGAGATCGGAGATATGTCTCCTGCTTTGCAGTTAAAGCTGTTGAGAGTTTTACAGCATTATCAAATAGTACGTCTGGGAGAAAACCATCCCCGGCCTATTGATGTACGGATAATGGCTGCAACAAACAAAGATTTGTCTTCTCTGATAAAAGAAGGTACATTCAGAGAAGACCTTTATTACCGGCTTGCTGTAGTAGAAATACAGATGCCGCCATTGCGAAAAAGAGCTGAAGATATTATTCCTCTGGCCCGGCATTTCGTTTCGAAACTCTCCAGAAAACTTCATAAACCCAATTTACGTCTTGACGTATCTTGTCTGGATTATCTTCTCTATTATAATTGGCCTGGAAATATTCGGGAACTGGAGAATGCAATGGAACGGGCTGCACTATTTTGTTCTGGAGATTGTATATATCCCGACGACCTGCCTTCCACACTTCTTTTATCAAACAAACAACCAAAACCGTCACAAAATACCAGAAATACGACTCTGCTAAGTGAGCTTGAGATGCAGCATATAAAAAAAATATTGCGAATAACAGGTAATAATCGCCGAAAGGCATCTGAACTGCTGGGAATCAGCCAGGCAACTCTATGGAGAAAATTGAAAGGTAACCAATAGTTTAGATTGGCATTCGTTTGTATGCTTTTCAACTGCTGAAAGCTTCTTGTACATCACCTTGTGCTACTGGATGCACCTGCTGTCGCCTGATAATCTCTTCACTAACCTGTCTTCGAATAGAACGGATATCGAGAATACCAACGGGTTTACACTCTTTTTCATTATTAACAACAGCAATCTGCTCAATATTCAGTAACTGAATTGTATTTATCGCATCTTTCAGAGGCATAGATTGTGGTATCGTTTCAATCATTGGACTCATTACATCCGCAGCAACCAGCCATTCCCATGTATCCCATTCAGCTACGACTTCTTTTAGCGCCTCAAGTGTTAATACCCCTGCGATTTTACCGCTATGATCAATTACCGGATACATAAGGTTATCACGTTTTGAAAACTCTTTAAATATACTTGCAACCGAGTCACTCTCTTTTAAAAATTGCAACTCCCCGCTAAGAACATCATTAACGGTCCAGGATGTTATTATATCTTCTTCAGTGATATTCTTTCCTGCTTCTCCGGCCAGTTTAATTGCCAGTTTAACCAATGGAGGTCCGATGATCTGTACTATCAGAGTTGTAGCTGTTATTGTAAAAATAACTGCTTCACCCAAAGACAAGCCTCTAGCAAAAGGTATATTCTCCAAATGCTGACCGGCCATAATAGACAAACCTACAGCCACTCCACCCTGCGCAAAAAGTCCCATACCTGTATACTTCTGCACTACAGGTTCGGCTTTACTGACTTTAGCACCCAAGTATGCTCCTGTCATTTTACCGACACACATGCATATTACATATAACGCTACTATCAACCAAAGCCATCCAGGCATTTCAGAAATACCCAACTGTGCACCAACCAGAACAAAAAATATCACGTATATCGGTACTGAAGAACTTCTGATAAGAGTCATAAGCTCTTTACTCCTTTGAGGAGCAAGATTTGCGATTGTAGCTCCAAGGGTCATTGCCCCTAAGATAACATCTATTTCAACAGCTATGGCAATACCAATTACAAGAAGTATTACTCCCACAGCAAAAGCTAAAGTACGCTCTTTTTCACGATTACGTTTGAGAACATAATTCAAAAGCAGTCCTGAAATCAATCCTGTGGCAACAGCTCCAAACAGCTCAATAAAGGTAAAAAACAATTGCTTTGTAATCGATGCTGAATTACCGGTAAGTATTCTGGCAACACTTGTTGATAATCCGTAAAGCGTCATAGCAAGTGCATCATCAAGAGCTACAATGGCAACGATTGTAGTTGTCAAAACGCCCCGAGAACGATACTCCCATAAAACTTCCATTGTTGAAGCAGGATCGGTTGCCGAAGAAATCGCGCCGAATACGATTCCACCTGCAATTGCAACAGCAATTACAGGATATACAAAATAGATAACAATAGCAGAAGCAGAACTTACTAAAAGAAATGCCATGAGGCCTTCTCCAATAAGTATTGCTGAAAACTGTCGTCCATATTTTTTCAAAGTTTCAAAATTAAGTTCCCCACCAACCAGAAACCCGATTATTCCCAAAGCAAAGAAATTAAACTGGGTCAGGTTCTGGATATCTGCCTGTGTTACAATTTTAAAACCACTTTTTCCTATTATCAACCCAGCTACAATATATCCTATTACCTTTGGAATATGTAAACGCTGAAAAAGAACAGCTCCAAAAGTACCACCAAGTATTCCAATACCTAAAATTAAAATTATACTGGTGTGAACCTCCATCAGATTTCATTTCCTGTTAAAATTTTATAAATAAAATTCGTATCATCTGTTTCGAGCAGTTTTTCTCTTATTCTGGTTTGTTTGAGAATAGAACTTAGCGAAGCAAGCAATCTTATGTATTCCTGGTGCTGTCCTTTTCCGGCTGCAACCATAACAATAATTCTTACAGGCTGGTTGTCCAGGGATTCATAGTCTGTAATATCGATTTTGTTAATACCTACAGCCATACGCATAGTCTTAATAGATGCAAGCCGTACATGGGGTACTGCAACACCAAGTCCGATACCGGTGCTCATCAGTTTTTCTCTATGATAAATAGCCTCTTCCAGTTCGTTGCGTTTTTTTAAACCACCTGCATGACATAAAATATCAATCAGCACCTTCAGTCCTTCATTTTTATTTTGTGCATTCATGATTTTTACATGCCTGGGGTTCAGTACTTTTTTTAATAGCACAATACTGTTTGTAGCTTCGTTTCTGTTCGAAAAACGTTTTTCAACCCACTGTTCAATTTCATCCCGTTTAAACCGCCATTCATCATCTATTTTACAACAAGGAATTGTTTTATCAAGTGCCCATTGAATCAGGGTTTTCTGTGATATTCTCAGGTATTTTGCAACCTCGTTTGATGTCATAATCTCATTATTCATAACACATCCATGCTTTTTGAACCTGTAATTTTGGCTATAAAATATACATTATACAATTCACAACCAAGTAAAATCTATGTACTACACTAAATGGAGACGATTAAACTACTATGAGCCTACAAAAACGGCACTACCGCAGAAAGGGTTTTATGGCTGCGAAGGTCATAGCTATCTGGTAACCACAACCAGGCAGCCACGAACTCTTTTTACCAATATCCACAAAGCAGATTGCGTAAAGAAATCGTATGATTTAGGTACTATTATGTTTCGTATACGACCGGATATTTATTACTGAATCCAAAAAATTACTAAAAAATGAGTTTTTTGTTGATTTCACTGGACAGCGGATCAAGCACTGATTTATAATTGATACATAGTTATTGTTCTTTTCCACTTTGTCTCAACAGAAGGAGTGCGCATGGCAGGTAAAAGCCTGACGCAGTCTCAAATAATCGCGAAGCTGTCTGAAAGCGAACAGCTCACGAAAAAGCAGGTTAAGTCTTTTCTTGACTCTATCGCTCAACTGGCTTATAAGGAAGCCAAGAACGGTTTTACATTACCAGGTCTTGGAAAACTTGTAGTGGTGCAGCGTAAAGCTAGAAAAGGAAGAAATCCCGTTACTGGCGAGCAGATTAAAATTCCTGCAAAAAAAGTCGTCAAATTCCGGGTAGCAAAAGCTGCTAAAGACTCTGTTTCCGGAGTCTCTAAAAAAGCAGCAAAACCAGTCGCAGCAAAAAAACCTGCGAAAAAGAAAAAAAAGTAATGCTTTGAAACGGGGTCTTTAAAGATCCCGTTTTCTTTATCATTTGCAATCATACTTCACCTTTTTCAGTTTCATTATCAGCTCCTTCATATCAGAGGCTGTTTCAGATTCAACCACAACTCTTTTACCATAATAGGGATGTATAAAAGAAAGCATTCTGCAATGCAGAGCATGACGATTGATCATAAATTCAGAAGTAAATTCAGAAGGTGATTCCCGCCATTTTAGATAGGCTTTCTCTTCCATACCATACAGTTTATCACCTACAATAATGTTTCCAACCGCAGCCAGATGAATTCGTATCTGATGAGTTCGTCCGGTAAGGGGACGCAATATCAGTAATGAATATGAATTACCTATCATAACACTTTGAATAACCAGAGTTGAAGCAGCTTTGCCTTTGGGGTCAAATTGATATTTATATGGTATTGAAGAGCAAACAGCTTTACATATAGGTAAATCTATTCTTTTTATTGATGTATCAAATTTTCCGTGCACTACGGCAACATACTCTTTTTCCAGAGATTTTTGAGCAAACTGTTGTGATAATTTCGCGCAGGATTCACCACTTTTAGCGACAAGTACTACACCGCTTGTATCACGATCGAGCCTGTGGACAGTGTGAGACTCTGGAAATGGTGGATTGTTGACATATCTTAATTGGTAAATTAAATTATTTTTAAAAGAACGACCAGCCCTGTGCACCAGAAGGTTTGCAGGCTTGTCTATTCCAATATACCACTCATCTTCATAGATAATCTTATACGACAGGTTTGCAGGCGGCTCTTCAAAATCACCAGGATCATATATGATTTCATCATGCGCCAACACAGTATCTTCGAGTACTGCTATTATACCATTTCTTTGAACAGACCCGGATTTTATTATATTCCGCCACTCTTCAATACTGTGATATGTAAACCTGTTTGCAAGATAGTTATCTATAGCAGTTTTTTCAGGAATATTGGTGGGAACTTTTGATGAAAATTTCATAGCTCATTTATGTAGAGAGGTTTATAACCTTTATATGTATCGGAGTAATAATTGATCATGATTATTTCAGTTTTACAAGACTGATATATATTAACAATAAGCCTGTCTATGTACTTTCGTGCAATAAAAAAACCTCTGCCATGTGAATCGTATAATCCCAAAGGTAACCCATTCTGATCTGTAGCGATCTGCCTGTTTAACCAATAAAGAACATCATTTTTTTTTAACTTGCCACCAGTATCAGTTATTGATATGCCATATTTTTGTTCGTCTTTAGCTGCTACCACTGTAATCGCTTTATCTTCCGGAAGAACAAAATTATGCTCCCAGTGTTCTTTATGAGCCGGCTGTTCATTGCAGATACCGTAAAATATTGCATTGGTAAGCAATTCCACAAGTACCAGTTCAAGCTTATTTATCTGAGCTCTACTTCCAATAAATGAAGATATTCTGCAGACATCCTTATCTAATTTTTTTGATCTCCTTATTTTGAAACACATACATTCTGCGTTGTCGGAAAAATAATGATTAAGACCAAAAATATTCTCTTCAAGAAGTTTTTTAAGTGTTATAGACAATTCAGAAAAATTGAACGGACTCGTTTTTACAAAAATATTTCCTATCCCATGCGAAAGTGCCAGATCCAGGTATTCTTCCACATTACAAGCTGTTATTAATACTCTTTTTACCAATGGATATAATTCTTTAATTTCTCTAAAAAGATCAAACCCCTTCATCCCCGGCATATTGATATCAGAAAGTACCAGATCAATTTTTTCATTTTTCAGTATGTCAAGCCCACCGATTCCATTAGAAGCACTGTAAACATTATATCCCTCAATTTCACTCAAATAATCACAGATCATTTCCCTGATACCGTTTTCATCATCAATAACAAGAATTGATCTTTCAGAATTTTCCATTACAGAACATTTTCTTCTGAACTAAACAGAATGTAATTTATACTTTAAAAAAGGGTTAATCAGATGAAGAATCGTTTCAAAATTTTTCATGCCCTTTTCCCTGAACTAATCCTCTGGATCAATTATCCAGCTTTTTTAAGCTGGCTTGCGGTTTCAGCGGGTATATGGGTTGCTTATTCACTTGAAATACCCCGATCTTTTTCATTTATTTCATATGATATATTTTACATCGGTTCCAGAACATTTGCAACGATTTCTTTATTCTGCGGTGTTTTAATCCGTAAAAAAGCAATCCGCCTGTTAAGTTTTTTCTTCCTGGCAATCATAACCTGTGCAATAAAAGAACAGAGCAATTTGCGTCTTGCAGAATTCCTTTCAGAACTCAACAAAAATGAATCAAGTTATGAAACCACTGCTGTTTGTGCATCATTCCCTCTGAAAAAAAACAACCATTATATCTTTCAAATAAAAAAACCTTTTGTCCCGGGTGATAAATCTGGTATCTTCAAATCAAAAACAATACTTTGTAAAAGTAAAACCGCTCCATCACTCAATCACGTAATGAAGATTAATGGGAAAATTCAAATACCACAAAAACAGATCAATCCTTATGCATTTGATGAAGCTGCATATTTGATGGCAAGTAATATCAGTGCAGTTCTACATGCCGAAACTTTATTTGTTGATACAAAACGAGAATCATTTATTTCTGATATTTCGATTACATTCCGCAAGAAAGTAATCACATTTTTAAACCACTTTTCGAAACCGGATCATAAGGCTGTTTTAAAATCTGCTTTTTTGGGTGATAAACATGATTTAACACCTCAAATCAAAAGTGCCTTTCGCAAATGTGGTATCTACCATCTGCTTGCAATCTCAGGTCTTCATGCAGGAATGTTTATCACTGCTGCTTATGCTTTTTTATCGATATTTCCATTGAGCAAAAGGTTCAAATTGTTACTTTCCATATTATTTCTATGGCTATATCTGTTTTTTATAGGCCTTATACCTTCTTTGTTCAGAGCTACTATTATGGCCAGTCTTATTATACTTTCATTTCTATTTCAGAAAAAAAATTATCCTTTACACTCTCTTGGACTTGCTGGAACTGCCTGGTTACTATTTTCTCCAAAAAGTCTGTTTTTACCTGGATATCAGCTTTCGTTTTTTGCAACCTTTAGTATACTTACAATAACTCCTGTTTTTGAGCGGTTTTATATTCGGGTTCCTTCTCCCGGGTTCAACTTCCTGATTACAAAAATACAAACAGGGCTTTATATTTCCATAAGTGGATTTTTAGGTACTGCTCCGGCTCTTCTATACCATTTCGGAACAATTTCTATTTCTGGTATTTTTGCCAATATCGTAGCTGTAGCTGTCATGACTGTATGTATGTGGGCTTTTTTTATATCGTTAATTCTGTATTTTGTTTTTCCGATTTTTCCAGCATCTTATATTTTACCCCAAATAGTCTGTTCTTACGCCCTGGACTTTCTTATTATCTTAACAAAAATCTCTTCCCGCTTGAAATGGGGCGAACTCAGTTTCTGTGCTCCCTTTCCCGAGTTGATAATTATCTACACAGTTTTTCTATGTCTTCTTGTAACAGCCAGTAAAGAACATTTTGTAAAAATTCTTAAATGGAGTGTACCAATATTTCTATCTTTCTGTGCTATTATCTTTTTAGTAAAAAAATCAGATACTGATGTAAAAATAGTACGCTTCTACAATAAAAATGTATCATTATCTGCAATCTGCTGGCCTCATAACGGGATATGGTTAACATATCAGGGCGACTATAAAAGACTTGGTAATACCTGCAAATACCTCCTTACTCCATGGATGCATTATAACAGCGGTACTTTTATAGAAAAATTTTTCCTCATTGCCAGGGAAACTGATAAAAACCGTTTAACAGATTTCGATACAAAATGGATTTATCATTTATCTGAAAATGATACTCTGTCGTATATATATCATACAAATACAAAAAGGAAAGGTTATACTATTGATATATATTGGGATTCGGGCGGTTATATATTCGAAGTTAAAGGCCAAAGTACACGAGCAAGTTTCAATACAGCAGATACACTGATTTCATTTGGAAATTTCCAAAATTTCAAGACTGTATCCGTTCCTGCACAGATAAATATTGGGTTACAAACTGTTCACAATAAAAAATTTAATTAAAATGATTATCAATGTTTTTATTTTTTTTATCCTTTTTGTAATTTACATATTGAGTAACACTTGTCCCAAAAATCATTTGAAGAGGTACAAAACCTTGTTGATAGTGTGGAAATGCAAATTAACTGACTTTGACCTAATAATAACGAATCCCTTGCGCGAGTCTCAACGTGTTTCTCCAGTGCCTTAGAACAAAGAGACAGGAAACCTGTTTGAAAATTTATTTTAAATCATTGTGATATCTATTATATCAGTATCTAAAAGGTTTAAATAATGGAAATCAATACCCGCAGATTCGGAAAATGGTTTATAATAGCTGTATGCGGAAAATTTGTACTCAAAAATCTTACTGAAATCAGAATGTTTTTTGAAAATAGTGAATCAAATCTGTGGATTGCCGTTGATCTGAAAAAAACGACTATCCTTGACTCCAGCGCCTTAACCATTTTAACCAATTTTCATAAACGACTTCAGAATAAAGGGGGTAAGCTGGTGATTTTCGAACCAGATAGATATATTGCAGACGTTTTCTCGATAGTTGGATTTGACCGTCTGATCTCTATTTATAATACTGAAGAAGAGTTTCGCAAAAGCTGTGAATAAAAAACAATGAACTTATCAGTAGTGTCCGGTTAATCTACAATGCATAATAAAGCTGCACACAGGATCGTATTTGAGTAATTTGTAAAACCCTGTACACTAAAAGGATATTCCAGTGTTGCTAAAATAATGTTCTAACCCTGACCATACATTTTTGCGAGTGCTGCTGCAGAAGTATAAATAAATCATTTTACTGCAAAGCTTTCAATATGATTGACAAACTCTATTTAACAATTACAGGAGGCTTACCATGAAACATGTTATCACAATACTTGCTGATGGTTTTGAAGAAATTGAAGCTGTAACAGTTATTGATTTGCTTCGTCGTGCAGAAATTAAAGTAACCATATTAGGACTCGATTCACTTGAAATCAGTGGTGCTCACAATATTATAGTCCATGCAGATAGCCTCCTTGATTTTTTCGATAAGGAGTATGATGGGATAATTTTGCCAGGTGGAATGCCAGGTACCACAAATCTTGCGAACTCTTCAAAAGTCATAGATCTTGTTAAATCGAGTTTCAATAAAGATCTTCTTTGCGCTGCAATATGTGCTGCTCCATCAGTGCTTGGCAAAGCAGGTATCCTTGAAGGTAAAAAAGCCGTATGTTTTCCCGGTTTCGAAAGTTCTTTACACGGATCCATTACAACAGAAAAAAAACCGGTAATTAAGGATGCCAATATCATTACAAGTCAGGGTCCAGGAACCGCTATACCTTTTTCCCTGGAAATAATCTCTTATCTTGAAAATCCTGATATTGCAGAAAAAATCCAAAAATCCATACTTTATTGAGCTAAAAAACGTAAAGCAATATCTCATGACCAAAGGTCATAGCCTGACTTGATGGGCAATACCTGAAAAAATGGCAATTCAGGAACACTATTTGTTCCTGAATCGCCTTTGTACCTCACATATACAGGAACTTGATCATTGTATACCACATCTAATCCATGAAAAGTTTTTTTATGCATACACTCACCGGTTCCGGATAGATAACTTTATTAAATTCTCACCATATTGTATTTTAAAACGGTTTTATTCTATACATTGAATACAGGATTAAATTATGAAAAAAACTGTACTTTTTGAAAAACATATTGAATTAAAAGCGAAAATGGTTCCCTTTGGTGGTTACATTATGCCCATTCAATATAGTAGCATCATCAAGGAACATAACGCGACCAGAAACGGAGTATCAATATTTGATACATGCCACATGGGTGAGTTTGTCATTAAAGGTGAAACTGCAGTTAATGATCTTGAAAAAATTTTAACCTGTTCAGTTTCTGATATAAAAACCGGACGATGCAGGTATGGGTTTATCTGTAATGAAAATGGTGGTGTGATTGATGACCAGATTTTGTACAGAATTTCTGAAAATGAGTTTTTTATGGTAGTTAATGCATCTACCGAAAGAGCTGATTTTGAATGGATTTCAAGTCATATTTCAGAAAGAACAGAGATTGAAAATCTTACTGAAAAAACTGCAAAAATTGATATTCAAGGCCCACAATCTGCAAAACTGTACCAAAAACTGATGAGTGAACCTGTTGATGACATGAAATATTATAATTTCAAGTATAATTATTATCATGGGGAAAAAGTTCTTACAAGCAGAACCGGCTATACGGGTGAAATCGGTTTTGAAGTTTATTGCACACCGGATTGTGCCCTGGAATTGTGGGACGAATGCCTGAAAAACGGTGCTGTTGCTGCTGGCCTTGGTGCCAGAGATACACTTCGGCTTGAAATGGGTTTTTCTCTATATGGTCATGAATTAAATCAACAAACGAATGCAGCATCAAGCGGAGCTGCTCGCGCCATATCAGAAAAACCGTTTATTGGCTCGCAAATCGTTCTGGACGAATCTAAAAACCAGCTTAAACTTGTTGGAATTAAACTTGATGGCCGTAGAAGTGCCAGAGAGGGAGATCTGATATTCGACAAAAATGGATCACGAACCGGTTATATTACAAGCGGCAGTTATTGCCCATCAGTACAGTGTGCCTGCGCACTCGGATATATTGATAGTCAACAACTATCCAGTGAGTTTATTATAAAAACAGAGCGAGGTGATGAACTCAAAGGCTATATTGAAGCTCTTCCGTTCTACAAACAGTCTACTGGTCGCAAAGATATAAAAATTTTTATGTAAAATTATAAAAGGAGATACAAATGACACCACAAGATCGCAAATATTCCAAAACACACGAGTGGATTAAAATTAAAGGTGATCTGGCTGTTGTTGGAATTACTGATCATGCCCAGGAATCTCTTGGAGATGTTACTTTTGTTGAATTACCGTCAACAGGTCAAAAAGTCGCACAAAAAGCTGAATGCGCAGTAATAGAGTCGGTAAAAGCTGCAAGCGACATTTTTTCACCTGTAAGTGGAGTTGTTTCAAAGGTTAATGAGGACCTCGAATCATCTCCGGAAAATATCAATACCGATCCATATGACAAAGGATGGATTTTCAAACTTCGTGATTTTAATAAAGAAGAGTATGAAACACTTATGGATGCGGCTTCGTATGATAAGTTTGTGGAGAGCGAACAATGAGTTTTATTTCAAACACAGCAGATCAAAAAATTGAGATGCTTAAAACCTGCCATGTGGACTCGATCAATGATC
>Ga0209075_1002976_pt1 | contig 14460 bp, 17 predicted proteins | sample Stecom2011_FD_187523 | JGI IMG/M metagenome (GOLD analysis project Ga0209075, IMG submission 187523) | Agricultural soil microbial communities from Utah to study Nitrogen management - Steer compost 2011 (SPAdes) (version 2) | ecosystem: Environmental > Terrestrial > Soil > Agricultural land... | reverse complement strand
AGCCCCAGGATCAGGGTCACGAAGCTCGCCCCCAGCGTGCCCACCAGGGCCGCCGTGGTGCTCCAGTTCACGCCGTGCACGAAGTAGATGGCGAGGATCAGGATGCCGCCAACACCGAGCATGCTCACGAGGATGGGGTTGTAGCCCGCGATCATGGCGGGGATGATGAACGCGATGATCAGCGCCAGGCTGGCGCCCGTTGCGACGAAGGCCCTGAGCCCCTTGAAGCGCGCCACCACCACAGACACGACGAGGAAGATGGCGGTGAGCAGCAGCAGCGTGGGGCGCCGCACCCAGTCGGCCACGGCGTACTGCACCTGCCCGCCGGGACCGGGGGAGTAGTAGAGCTCCACCCGGTCACCGACCGCGAACTCCGGCATGCCGGCGTCCAGCGGGCCCTCGGCCACGTCGTAGCCCAGCTCGGCGCGCACCACGCGCTGCCCCGAGAGCTGAACGATGGCCTCGTTGGTGAACTCGTCGATGGAGATGATGCGGCCCTCCACGTAGCCCAGGTCGCTCACCTGGTAGCTCTCCTGGGCGTGACCCTGGCCGAGCAGCGCGAGGGCAGCGAGCAGGGTCAGGAAGGCGAGGGCGGCGCGTAGCGGCGCGGGGGCACCGTTACCTGTACCCGGCCACCAGCCGGCTGGCCTGCGGGTGAGGTTACGGGATCTTGTGCCTGTCCGAGTGGGCGTGAAGGGAAGCGACATATCAGCTGGGCGATCATACCCAGCGTCCGACCCCGCTCACCGTCCTACGGGCCGATGAGGAGCCCGAGCTTCACCACCTGGCCCTCCTCGATCTCTTCCCGTTGGCGCACGTCGGCCTTGATGGGCACGATGTAGCCGCCGTCCTTCGGGAAGATGGCGGTGCGCCACTCGGTCGCGCCGATCCGCACGCGCGCTGGCACCATGCCCCAGCCGTAGCTGACGAGGCGGGCCGCGGCGCGCAGACCGTCGCACAGCTCGGTGGGAACGGAGACGAAGTAGTGCGGCGCCGGCCCGCGCCACTGCCAGACGGCTCCTTCGAACTCCAGATCCATTTGGTGAAGATAGCGCGGGAAGCGGTCAGATCCTGGCCGCTTACTAACGCCGTTCGTTACCGCGCTTGAAGTTCCCCGTAGCCCGGCGGAGCAGCGACTGGGTCTCGCCATCGCCGGCTCCCCGCAAGGCAGCGGCCAGCTTGCGCCCGCGGTCGCCTCCCACCACCACGACGCAGCGGCCTTCCCAGAACACGCGCACCGCGCCGTCCTTCGTGATCCTGTGCTCGAAGCGCTCACCGCCCAAGGTCATCACTCCAGAGCGCGGGCGGCCTTCTCGAGCTCACCCAGGTTGCGCTGCTCTACCTTGGTGCGCTCCGCTTCCAGTTTCCGCACGTCGGCGGCCTCGAGCACCCACTCGTCCTCGGGTCCCTCGGGCTCCAGACCCGCTTCACGGATGAACCCGGCCAGGTCGGCCGGGTTCATGCCTATCTGAGCTGCGGCTTGCTGCAACGTGAGGTGCTTCTCGGCGCCCTCTGCTGTGGCCTTGCGGCTCCGAGCCTTGCGGTTAGGGCCTCGCCTCTTCATGCCCTTGAGAGTACCGGGCAGGAGCGGCCCGTGTCAGGACGTCCGAGGCTCACGCCCCGCGGACCCTGCTCAGCGTCTTAAGGCCGGAGCGCCTGCGGTTGCTCTCCCAAGTGGAGGAGGCGCGGGCTTCGAGCGCCTCGACCTGGGCCTTCAGGGCCTCGAGCCTCGCTTCGGTGGCGTTACGGCGCTTCTCGGCTCTCACGGCCCGCGTCACGTTGCGTGTGGCGGACTGTTCGCGTAGGTCCTCGATGCGGCTGCGGGCGGCGAGGAACCTGGATTCAAGGTTCTCTATCATCGGTGGGGCCCTCCTGGGCTAGTGATCTTCGGGTTGCGGCCCACCACCGATTCACCTGATGCGTTTCACCTGATGGATCAGCGGTTGGCCCAGTGGCGGGGCAGGCGGGGCTGGCGTTCGCCGTCGGCGTAACCGACGCGGCGCAGGTGCTCCGTGCGCTGGCTCATGGCAGTCTGCGGAGGCGTGAGCGGACGGCTCGGCGCGACGAACTGGCCGAATAGGACGTTGAACATGGCTACCTCCTTCCTTGGAGAAAGATCAGGGGTCAGCAGGCCCACGAGGGCCCAGGACGGCGCCACTTGCTAAGTGAGGCAAGGGGGGCGCCGAGGACGGCAGGGGGGAACGCTGGGGCGGCAGGTCAGTGACGCCGAGACGGGAAGACTGGACTCGACTTGCGGTTTCGCAGAAATGTTCGACTAGGTGGTGGCGCTCAGATGTGAGGCATACCGAGGTGGAGTCGGTCGGCGACGGCCTGGCGCCGGCAAGTCGGCGGTTCGAAGACAAGGCTGTTCATCGCTTCACCTCACTCCTGCTCCGCCGGCTTTCCGCCTGGCGGTGGGACATCATCTCCCAAGCTCAAGAACAGTAGCAGGCCGGCTGGCGTTCGTCAAGAGCAGCCGGTGGGGCGTGACACCTGGCGCTCGGAACCGCCACCAGGAGAGCATAAACTTCCCCCATGCCTGATGGAGAGCCTCCCATAGAGCGCCACGAGGCGGCACCGAAAGACCCGCTCGGTGAGGGCGACCCGGTGCCGTAGGTCAGAGCCGCACGGCCGCGCCCGAGCGCAGCGCTTCCTCCACCGCAAGGCTCAGCGCCACGGAGGCCCGCCCGTCCTCGGCGCTAGCCAGCTCGCTCGCTTCGCCCCGCACCGCCGCCATGAACGCTGCCGTCTGCTTAGGCACGTCGAAGGCGTGTCCGCTGGGCGGCACCGGCACCCGCACCACCTCGGCCTCCGGCGCGTGCCCGCGCTTGAGAAGCAGCGACTGCTCGGGGTGCGGATCCAGGTCCATCTCGCCCTGCCAGGAGGCCTCCAGGGCGCCGGCGGTTCCCACCAGCTGTAGACGCACCTGGTGACCCCAGGCCGCGATAGAGCGGGTCACCAGCGCCTGCGCCGCGCCGAAGTCCAGGCGCACGTCGAGGTTCTCCCACGCCGCGCCGCCCTCCGGTCGCTCCGTGGCCCAGGCCGTCAGCGCCCGCGGCCCGCCCGTCATGGGCGCCAGGTACCAGCGCGCCAGGTCCAGGTAGTGGATGGGCTCCTCCAGCACGGTGCTGCCCACCTTGCTGGGGTCGCTCTTCCAGCCGCCCGAGCCCGCCCGGTACGGCCTGCGCCACAGGTCCAGGCGCAGGTGCAGCGGCGCTCCGATGGCCCCGTCCGCGAGGAGCTGCTTCACCCCTTGGAACAGCTGGAAGAAGCGCATCTCCAGGCCCACGGCCGCCACCCGCTCCGCTGCGGCGGCGGCCTCCACGATGCGGTCGCAGTCCTCCACCGTCAACGCCATGGGCTTCTCGATGAGCACGTGCCGGCCGGATCTCAGTACTGCCAGCGCGTGCTGGGCGTGCAGGTAGTTGGGGCTGGCCACGATGACCGCGTCGAACTCGCGGTCCAGGAACTCCGCCAGATCGGTGAAGGAGTGCACGCCCCATCCGCTGCGTACCCGCTCGGCCGAGGCGTCACTCGATACCAGCACGGCCGCCAGCTCCGCTCCCGCCGTGGCGAGCGCGTCCCGATGCACCTGGGCCCAGCGGCCGCCGCCGATCAAGCCGAACCTCATGGGAGCAGCCTCACGCGCTCTCTCACCCGAGCGCCTCCGCAGGTATGGGCGGCATGTGCTGGATCTCCTCCTCCAGGTAGACGGTGCGCTTCTCGGCCACCGACTTCAGCACGGCCAGGGAGACCCGCAGGGCGTCTATGCCGTCATCTATGCCGGCCACTTGTCGGGGGGCGCCCTCGGTGAGTTCGCGGTGGAACTGCTCGATCTGCGCCCGCCAAGCGTCGAACTCGGGTGCCTTCCACGACTCGGCTGCGCTGGAGCGGTAGAGCGTCATGCCGGAGTTCCAGTTCACCACCAGAAGGCCGTCCGGACCCACGTAGCTGTGGCGCTCCTGGTACTCCACCCCGCTGGGCAGGCCCCAAGAGATCTGCACCTGGCCCACCCGGCCGCCGGGGTAGGTGAGGGTGAAGAGCGCGCTGTCCAGCGCCTTCTCCTCGATGCTGGCCAGTTCGGAGCGACCCTCGCCGAAGGTGTAGCCGTGCGCTTGCACGCTCTCGGGCTGGCCGCCGAAGATGACGCTCCAGAGGTCGAAGAGGTGGCAGCACATGTCTATGACCGGGCCACCGTTGCCCCGCGCATCGTGCATCAGGCGCTTGGGCCTCAGGCCGGCCACGATGGTGGCCTGCGCCAGCACCGGGCTGCCTAGCTGTGCGTGGTTCTTCAGCAGCTGCTCGTGCGCCGGGTCGAAGCGGCGCATGAGTCCGATGCGCAACTCCTTCCTGTAGCGTTCGGCCGCCGCCTTCATGCGCAGAGCCGCGGGCACGGCCAGCGCCGCCGGCTTCTCGCACAGCACATGCTTGCCCGCCTCCAGCGCATCTATGGTGTAGCTCTCGTGCAGGAACGTGGGGGTGCAGACCGAGACCACGTGCACGTCGCTGCGCTTCAGGTAGTCGGCGGGGTGCGTGGCCGCCTCGGCGCCCACCATGGCGGCGACCTCCGTGGCGCGCTCGAACCAGGGGTCGCACACCGCCACCACACGCGCACCCGCCGCGCACCAGTGCTGGGCGTGGCGGGTTCCCAGATCGCCGGCGCCCACCACAACCACGCCCAGCGGACCCTCGTTCAGATCGTGATGCACGTTCGCCTCTTCACTTCACCCTTTCACACCACCGGCGGTGAGGCCGCTGATGATCCTCTGCTGGAAGAAGATTATCAGCAACACCAGCGGGATGACCCCTAGGGTAACTGCGGCCGAGATCACCGCCCAGGGGAAGGAGAACTGGCCCTGGTAGAAGGTGATACCCACGGGCACGGTGCGCATCTCGACCGCCGTGTTGAAGGTGAGCGCCAGGAGGAACTCGTTCCACGAGTTCACGAAGACGATGATGGCCGCCGTGACCATGCCAGGCGCCGACAGCGGCATGATGATGCGGAACAGCGCCCCCAGCCGGCTGGTGCCGTCCACCGTCGCGGCAGCCTCCAGGTCGTCGGGGATCAACTGGAAGAAGCTGGTGAGGATCATGGTGGCTATGGGCAGGCTCAGCGCCACGTAGGGGATGATCAGCGCCCAGTAGGTATTGAGCAGGTTGGGCGTGCTGAAGCCCTCGGGGAAGAACAGGAGGCCGCTCAGCCACGGCACTTCCACGCCCCGGAAGAGCCGGTAGAGGGGCACCAGCAGCACCAGGGAGGGGAACATGCTGGTCATGACTATGCCGGTGAGGATGATCCGGCGCCCCTTCAGGCGCAGCCGCCCCAAGGCGTAGCCCGCCAGCGAGGCGAAGAGCACCGTGATCAGCGTGGCGACTATGGAGACGACGAAAGAGTTGCGCAGGAAGGTGGCGAACGGGTTGCGCGCGAACACCTCGACGTAGTTCTGCAGCGTCGGGTCGGCAGGCAGGTAGCTGATGGGCAGCCGCGTAAGCTCGCCATCCTGCTTGAACGAAGTGAGCAGCAGCCACACCGAGGGGAACAGGCCGTTGACTATCACCAGCAGGAGAGCGATGAACAGGAATATCCGACCGGTGAGCCCGCGTCTGCCGGACCTGCGTGCGCTGCCGCTCATGCGCTCCTCCGGTCCGCCGGGTTGATGTAGGGAAGTGAAGGCATCAGTCGTCCTTGTAGACCCAGCGAAGGTAGAAGACGGTGATGGTGAGCGAGATGGCGAAGAGCGCCACAGCCAGGGCGGCGGCGTAGCCGATGTCGAGGCCGTTGACGGTCTTGTAGATGTAGATGCCTAGCGTCTCGAGGGTGCGGCCCGGACCGCCGCCCGTCATGGCGAACGGCTCGTCGAACGTCTGCACCGCCGTGAGCGTGCGGAAGATGAGCGCCACCGCGATGGCGGGCCGTAACAGGGGCAGGGTGATGCGCCAGAAGCGCTGCCAGGCGTTGGCACCGTCTATGCGAGCGGCCTCGTAGAGGCTCTCGTCGATGGATTGCAGGCCGGCAAGCAAGATAAGTCCCACGAAAGATGAGGTCTTCCAGATGATGGAGATCGACACGGCCACCACCGCTGGCACGTCGCGCGCCAGCCAGTAGACGCCGCGCGGGCCGATCCACTCCTCGGGCAGTACTAGCGCCAGCACGTGGTTGATGCCCATGCGGCCCAGTAGGTCGTTGATCACGCCGTAGTCGCTCTGGAAGAGCCAGGCGAAAGCCAGACCGCTGAACACGCGGGGCATGGCCCAGGGCAGCAGCAGCGCCAGCCTCACCAGCCACTTGAGGGGGTGGTCGACGTTGGCCAGCAGAGCCAGCGGCAGACCCAGCAGGAAGGCGCCCACCACCGTGACCACGATGAGCAGCAGGGTGATGTTGAAGCTGTTCCAGAAGCGCGGGTCGCCCCAGCGGGTGCCCTCGGCGGGCTGGTAGCCCAGCAGCCAACCGGCCACCACGACCAGAGCGATGGTGGCCAGCACGGCGGCTCCGCGCTTGAGGGTGCCCCGACGGACGGCGTACCAGACAGGCCAGATGGCGGTGAGCATTGCGGCCCGCAACAGCCACAGCTTGCTGGCGCTCCAGGCCATCTCGTCGCGGCCCCACAGCATGCGCACGAAGTTGTCGAGGCCGATGAACGGCGTGCCGCGCTGCGGCTGGTTCAGACGCTCGAAGTGCAAGCTCTGCCACAGCACGGTAAGCACCGGGTAGAGCATCACCACCGCCAGGGTGATGAGCGCTGGAAGGAGCAGCAACACGGCGAGTTGACCCTCGCTCGGGTTGCCGCTCCTCAGGCGTCGCCAGAACCCCGGACTGCGGTACGGGGCGTCAGGGTCGTAAGGGGCTCCAGCTTGCCGGAGCCCCGTTCGGCCGTCTCTCACTCGATGGCGTCTTCGAGTCCAATCTGCATCTCGGTCAGCGTGTCGTCGATGCCCTGGGTGCCCGCCAGGAAGGCGTTCATGTTGCTACGGATGATCTCCGAGACGTCTGTGTAGAACTCCGTTACGGGGCGGGGGCGGGCGTTGACGATGACGTCGTAGAAGGCGCCGAAGTGCGGGTTGGCTTCCAGAACCGCTTCGTCCTGGTAGAGCGCCCTGCGCGCGGGCATGCGGCCACCAACGATGGCCAGGTCGCGCTGGAACTCCGGGCTGGAGTAGTGGCGGATCACGTCGAACGCCACATCCTTGTTGTCGCCGTAGGGGTTGAGCGCCCACTGCCAACCGCCCACGCAGGTGTAGCTGTCGCCGCCCTCGAAGGCGGGGATGGGGGCCACGCCGACGTTGCCGCGCACGGCCGAGTCCTCGTCGTTCTGGAAGTGCGCCCAGGCGTAGCCCCAGTTGATCATGAAGACCGCATGGCCGGCCTGGAACTCCTGACGCGAGTTGTCGGTGGCGGTCTCCGCGATGTTGGGCTTGGTGATGCCCGTGTCCAGCGTGCGCTGGTACCACTCCAGCGCGCGGCGCCCGGCGTCGCTGTCCACGTTCACGTTGCCCTCGTCGTCCAGCCAATCTCCTCCTGCGCTCCAGAAGGGCTGGAGGAACGTGCAGACAGCGCCCTCGATGGCGGCGCCCTGGTAGTTGAAGCCCTGCAGGTTGGGGTCGTTCTCGCCCTCCATGATGGCCAGGGCTTGGCTCTCCAGTTCCTCGAGCGTGGTGGGTGGCTCGAAGCCGTACTTCTCGAGCAGGTCGGAGCGGTAGTAGAGGAACATGGCGTCGGTGTAGGCGGGGATGGCGTAGAGCGTGCCGTTCACCGTGTCGGCGTTCACGGGGCCGTCCAGGAAGTCGCCCAGGTAGGCGTCCATGTCGTCGCCCAGGTAGGAATCCAGCGGCTCGGCCCAGCCTGCGGCTGCGTACGTGGCCGGCCTGATGACGTCGATCTGGAAGATGTCGATGTCGCCGGACTGGCCACTAAGCACCGTGTTTAGGTACTGCTGCTGCTGGTCGCTGGTGGCGCCGCCCGACTCGAACGTGATGGTCACGTCGGGGTTGGCCTCGTTGTAGCTGTCGGCGTACTGCTGGTAGAGCTCCATCGGCTCGCGCGGGTCCAGGAACATGACCACGTTCGTCTGCGCTAACGCCGCGGACAGCAGCCAGGCAAGAGCGAGTGTGATGACGGGACGTCTCATGCGTGTCCTCCCAAAAGTAAGTCAGGCGACTTTACAACGGCCACCCGGAGAGCGACGCCCCGGTTCAGGGCGGACGCAGGACCCCGTCAGGGACCGCTGCGGCTAAGGGGCGGGCACGTGCGCTCAGCTAAGGATAGAGGTAGATTCTTGCGGATGGACGGAACCGTCACTGAGTACTGGCGTAGCGGGCGCGGCCGTTTGGGCATCTGTCCCATCGGTTGGGTGAACGGTTTCCTCGGTTGGGGCCACGCCAAAGGCGCCCAGGTGATGGACGAGATCGGGCGGCTGGGCTACGCCGCCAGCGAGAACAGCGCGGTGTACCCAACTGACCCGGCACGGCTGCGCGAGGAGCTGCAGGCTCGGGGCCTCGTCCTGTCGGGCGCGTACCGCTGGGTCAACTTCGCATACGAGGAGCGCCTGGCGGACGAGATCGAGGCCGCCAAGCGGCACGTGCGGTTCTGCGCGCAGGCGGGCGCTGACGTGGCCAACCTGGCCGAGGCCGCGCACTCGGTGTGGGACGCCCGCGGACCGGTTACCACGGTGACGCCTTTGAGCAGCCCGCAGTGGCGGCGCGTGGCTGCCGCCCTGGAGGAAGTGGGGACGTTCGCACGCGGACTGGGCGTGAGCCTGGCCGTGCACCCCCACGGCGGCACGGCCATCGAGACGCCAGGCGAGATCCTCACCCTGTTGGAGCTGACCGATCCGGAGCTGGTGGGGCTCTGCCTGGACACGGGGCACGTGGTGTACGGCGGGGGAGACCCGGTGGGGCTCGCGCGGCAGGTGGCCGAGCGCGTGGTGTACGTGCACCTGAAGGACGTCAGGGCGGACGTGCTGGCGGAGTTGCGCCGCGGTACCGAACTTGGCCTCTCGGAGCTGGGAGTGCCGTTCGAGGAGGCCGCGAGGCGCCACCTCTTCTGCCCGCCCGGTCAGGGTTACCTGGACTTCGGCGCCGTCGTGGCGGAGCTGCGGGCTGCCGCCTACGACGGCTGGTACGTGGTGGAGGCCGAGCAGGATCCTGAGCTCCACCCTCCTCTCGAGGCCGGGCGCAGCGCTCTCGCCTACATGAGCGAGCTGCTGGCCCGGCCCGCTGCGGGGGGAGGCGGCTAGCGGGCTAGCCGTCGGCTCGGCTTCTCCTAACGGGGCTGGCCGGTTCGGTCCCGACCTGCCCGTCGCTGCCGCAGCCGTTCAGGCGCCCAGCCGCTGCCAGAGGAACTCCCACATCATGGCCTGCATGTGGGCCCGCTGCTGGTTGGTGGCGGCGCCGCCGTGGCCGCCTTCGATGTTCTCGTAGTAGGTCACGTCGTTGCCGGCCGCCAGCATCTTGGCCGCCATCTTGCGGGCGTGGCCGGGGTGCACGCGGTCGTCGCGCGTGGAGGTGGTGAACAGCACCGGCGGGTACTCCCGGCCCTCCTCATGGAGATGGTAGGGCGAGAAGGTGCGGATGAACTCCCATTCCTCCGGCACGTCCGGGTCGCCGTACTCGGCCATCCAGGAGGCGCCCGCCAGCAGGTGGGAGTAACGCTTCATGTCCAGCAGCGGCACCTGGCAGACGGCGGCCGCGAAGAGCTCCGGGTAGGTGGTCAGCATGTTGCCTATCAGCAGCCCGCCGTTGGAGCCGCCATGCACGCCGAGCTGCTCCCGGGTGGTCACGCCCCGCTCCACCAGGTCCTGCGCCACGGCTGCGAAGTCCTCGTACGCGCGGTGCCGCTCGCTCTTGAGGGCCGCCTGGTGCCAGCGCGGCCCGTACTCCCCGCCGCCGCGGATGTTGGCCAGCACGTAGACGCCGCCCTGCGCCAGCCAGGCGCGGCCGATGGAGCCCGAGTAGGCCGGCAGCAGCGGCACCTCGAAGCCGCCGTAACCGTAGAGCAGCGTGGGCGCCGGGCCCGAGCGCCGCGCGGCGCCGATCTGGAAGTAGGGCACGCGCGTGCCGTCGGCGGAGGTCACGAAGTGCTGCTCCACCAGCAGGCCCCCTTGGTCGAAGTAGGCCGGCAGGCGTCGCAGGACCTGGGTAGCGGTCACGCCCGCAGGACCCACCTCCACCAGTGCCAGGGTGGTGGGCGTGAGGAAGCCCTCCACGGTCACCCAGAGGGCATCCTCGTGCTCCGCGTCGACCGCGCGCACGCTCACCGTCAGCGGCTCAGCGGCCCATCCGCCGTCCTGCCTCCCGTCCTGCCCACCGCTGTGTTCGCCGCCCTCCGCGGGCTTACCGCCCCGCAGTTCGCTCAGTTCGAGCGCGCTCCGCTGCCAGCCGTCAGGAGTGTGTGTGAGCACCTCGAGCCGGTTCTTCACGTCTTCCAGCACGTTCAGCACGATGTGGCCGCGGGTGGGCGCGCTCTGGATGAGGCTGCTGTTCTCGGTCGGTTCGAAGAGGGTGGCGAAGTCGCGGTCGCCCGCCAGGAAGCGCTCGAACTCGATGGCCAGGAGCGAGCCCGGCGCGTGGCGCCTGCCGCCCACCTCCCACTCCTTGCGCGGCTCCACCAGGAGCCACTGCCGGTGGAAGCCGGGTTCGCAGTGGGGCGGCAGGTCCAGCTTCACCGGCTTGCCGTGGTCGTCCAGCACGTGCACCTCGCCCTCGTAGAACGACTGCTTGTGCCAGATGAAGGTGCGCTCGTACCCGGCCGTGAAGTCGTGGTGCGCCCACACGCCCATGTCGCTCGGCTCCACCGAGAAGATCTCGCGAGCCTCCTCCAGCGGGGTGCCGCGGCGCCACAGCCTCACTGAGCGCGGGTAACCGGAGGTGGTCATGCTGCCCGGCCCGAAGTCGCGCGACACTATCAGCAGGTCGCCCGACGCGTCGGCCCAGGTGGCGCTGCCCTTCGATTCGGGCAGCTCGAAGCCTTCCTCCACGAACGACTTGGTCCGCAGGTCGAACTCGCGCATGGTGTTGGCGTCCGAACCGCCGCGTGAGAGCCACACCAAGGCGTAACGGTAGTCGTGCGGCAGCAGAGTGGCGCCGTGCCACACCCAGTTCACGCCCTCGGCTGCGCCCAGGGCGTCCAGGTCTATGAGCACCTCCCACTCCGGGGTGCCCGTGGCGAACGACTCCGGTGTGGTCCTGCGCCACAGACCCCGCGGATGCTGCGCGTCCGTGCGGTGCTCGTAGAGCCAGCCCCCGCGTTTGGTCAGTACGGGGATCTTCTCGTCGGCGTCCAGCACCTCGCGGATGCCGGCTTCGAAGCGGCGGAAGCGGTCGGTCTCGAGCTGGGCTGCGGCGGCCGCGTTGCGTTCGCGCACCCACTCCAGCTGCGCCTGGCCCTCGACTTCCTCGAGCCAGGCGTGCGGGTCGTCGGTAGGTAGGGCGGTCTTCGCCCCGCGGTCGTTCGGGCTTTCCATGCCGCAAGGCTAACCCGCTCCGGGGCGGTGCCTCAGGGGAGCAGGTAGAGCCACTCCTCGGAGCTGAACTTCTCGCGCGCCAGCTTCTCAGCCGCCGCTACCTCGTCCTGGGTGACGGCGCCCTCCGTCAGGCCGTACAGCTCGCGGAACTTGTCCACCAGCCGGTCGAGCACCGCTTCGCGGCTCATCTGCGTCTGTTCGCTGAGCGGCGTGACGCGCTTGTTGGCGCTGACGCTGCCCTTGTCGGAGAGCTTCTCGCGGCCGATGCGCAGGACCTCGAGCATGGTGCCGGGGTTCATGTCGTAGGCGGCCATCACGTGATGTAGCACGGCGCCGCCGCGGCGGGTCTGCGCGGCCCCGCCTATCTTGCCCTTGGCCGAGGAGATGTCGTTTATGGGTTTGTACACCGCCTCCACGCCCATGCTCCTAAGCGCCTGCAGCACCCAGTCGTCCATGAAGGCGTAGGAGTCGATGAAAGACATGCCCTTCACCATCTCCTCGGGCGCGTAGATGGAGTAGGTGATGGCGTTCTGCGGCTCGGTGAACATGGCGCCGCCGCCGGTTATGCGCCGCACCACGTTCACGTCGTGCTTGGCGGCGCCGTCCGGGTCGACCTCGTTCTTGACCGACTGGAACCGGCCCAGTATCACCGCGTTCTGGTTCCACTCCCAGATGCGCAGCGTGGGTTTGCGCCTGCCGCGGCCGACCTCGTAGGTGAGGACCTCGTCCAGCGCCATGTGCATCTCGGCCGGCTGCGGCCCCTCGCGGATGAGTTCCCACTCGTAGTCGAACCAGCGCGCGCGGAACTCCTCGGCGCGCGGGCTGAGCTCCCAGGCGCTCTTCTCGTAACCGGAGCCGCTCATGCTCGCTCCCTGGGGCTGCCGTCCGTGACGGCGCGGCGCACGGCCACGGCCACGGAGCGCGTGTCGAAGCCGATGAGGGCGGCGTCCTCGCGCAGGCCCTGGTCCATGAGGCTGGCCAGCTCCGACTCGTCCGCCTCGGCGGAGGCGCCCTCCAGCGCCGCCACTATGTCGTCCAGCGCCCCCTCCGGTTCCAGGAAGAAGTCGCCGCTCACCTCCACGTTGCGCAGGCGGCCACCCTCCACCTCCAGGTCCACCACCACGAGCTTGCCCCCGGGAGTCTTGTACTCACCATGCAGTGCCATGCCCCGATGATAGCGCCGCCGAGCGGCCCCGCTGGTTTACCTAGGTCAAAGCCGGCGCTGCCCCAGCGGACATAGCCTGGGTATGACATGGCAGACTCCCACATGACCCGCGGCGCCGCTCCGGGCACCGGTCCGGCCCCAGCTACGTTCTCCCGCGCGGTGATGACGAGCGGCGACCTCGTGAGCCGCCCGCTCGAGGCGCCGGCCGGCAGCCGTATCACGGTGAGGAGCGAGACGCCGCTCCTGCCGCGCGCCGCCTTCGTGCTCATCACGTTCGCCTCCCTGGCCGGGGTCTACTTCACCGGCCGCATGCACGGCCTCACCGGCTTCGGGCTCTTCTGGCGCTGGACGGCCATCTGGAGCCCCGCCTTGGTGACGGGTTTCCTGGCCTGGCGCCTCTTCTACCTCCGGTCCGCGGAGTCCGGCCTCTCGCAGGAGCGGGTGGGCGCGCTCCACACCGCGCTGCTGGACCGCGTGCGGGTGGTGGGCGGCTACCTGGCGCTGTTCTCCCTGGTAGCGGCCAGCGCACCCTTCGTGGTGCCGTACCTGGCAGGCTGGCACAGGTTCGGCCTGGTGAGCGCCAGCCTCTTCGCGGCGGCAGTGATGCCTTTCGCTTGGCGCAGCAAGCTGCTGGCCGGGCTCGGTCTCGCCGCCGGGGCCGCCAGCATGGTGCTCTGGAGCGTGGCCGACTCGGCTGGCCTCCCTTACCTCACACTGGTGCGCGGCGCCCACCTCCTGGCCTTCTCGCTGTGGCTGGGCGGCGCGCTCTTCAACCTGGGCGCTGCCGTGCCCGCCGGCAGGAAGCACGCCAACCTGCACGCGGTGGTGGCGGGCGCCCGGCAGCTGGAGCGTTTCCGCTGGGTGGTGCGCACGTCGCTCCCCACCATCGTGCTCACGGGCCTCTGGATGGCGCTGCGTTACGCGGGCGTGGGTAGCCCGTTCTGGCGTGAAGGGATCGGCCTGCTAATCCCGCTGAAGCTCGGCCTCATCGCGGCGCTGGTGGTCATCTTCATCACCTGCCCGCTGTACCGCGCCTGCTCGCCCGTGCGGGGCGTGTGCAACGTGGAGGACCTAGGAGACGCATCGTGACAATCCATCTCTTGGACAACCGCAACGTCGGCTGTGCGTTGGGCCTGATCCGGGTTAGGCAGACGCTATCGGAGCTGCCCTTGGGCGACCTGCTGGAGGTCCGCACACGCGACCGCTTCGCGCCGTACGAGGTGCCCGCCTGGGTGGAGCGCGTGGGTCTCGAGCTGACGTCCCAGCGTCGCAAGGGGTTCTGGCTCTTCGCCACCTACGAGTTCTGCATCCGTAAGGTCAGGCCCGTGGAGGCGCCCCGCGCGAAGATCGACTGAACTGCCACCAGCGCCTGGTCGGGCGGGCTCCTGCCATCAGCACCGCTAGGGAGAGCACCTGGTTCCACTTGACGGCTAGGGCTTGCTGCGGGCCCTCGTCCCGCGCGCCGCTCCGGTGAACCTGCGCGGCGGCGCGTGCCAAGCGGGCCGCCAGCGCCCCCTCCGTGCGCTCCACCAGCACGAGCTCGCGCTTGGCGCGGGTGAGAGCCACGAACAGTAAGTTCCCCTCGGCCTCGGCCTCTGCCTCGGCGTCGGCGTCCGGTGCGGCGTTGGCGCCACCTATCGAGCTGGCGGCCGGGATGACCGCTGGAACGGAGCCGGATGCCGGCGAGGCGTGCTGCTCCGTGTGGCCCTCGTCGGCGTAGGCCGGCCCGTCCCCATCGCCCCCTGGCACGAGTTCCTCCGGGAAGAGCAGGAAGACGCGCTCGGCCTCCCTGCAACTGTTGAGATCTAGGCCGTTCAAGATATCAATGACCATTTA
>Ga0209075_1002974_pt1 | contig 14465 bp, 10 predicted proteins | sample Stecom2011_FD_187523 | JGI IMG/M metagenome (GOLD analysis project Ga0209075, IMG submission 187523) | Agricultural soil microbial communities from Utah to study Nitrogen management - Steer compost 2011 (SPAdes) (version 2) | ecosystem: Environmental > Terrestrial > Soil > Agricultural land... | reverse complement strand
CGCCCATTAAGGCTTCACCCGATAGTTTTAGTAGTATTCTTTTGTATTGCATAAATTGGCTTTGTTGGGCAAAAATAAAGAAAAAAATTGATGCTACAGAGGAATATAAAAAAGTAACTTTTGAAAAGAAACCTAAATGTTTTTGATGACATATCGTATTTCTCTCGATAGGTAGATATTAACCATTTATAATCCTATCAATTTATGAAAACGTCATTATTTTATTTGCTACTTGCTATGAGTTCGGTGCTCACAGCCCAGAACAAAGGGGTTAACACCCCCCCGTCACCAGTTACTTTTCATCCCATTCACATAGAGCCAACGGAATGCATTCCCGAAGAAGTTCGAATTGAAGTGAACCGGACTGTAGAAGAAAACAAACTGGCTATCCTCAAAGAAAACCCAAATGCCTTTAATACCCGTACTGCCCATCCACTTTTTATTCTACCCTTTCGCGCAAAGGCCGATTTTGATGATTATGGTTATTATTCAATCTTTAACCAAGTAGATCAGAACCTGGTTCCAAATGGAAATCTCCTCGATTATAATTGTGGGCAGCGTACATATGATTGGGTCACTGGCAACCACGGAGGGACCGATTATGTTGTGTGGCCTTATCCTTGGAAGAAAATGGAGGATGATGTTATGGAAGTAATCGCCGCCGCTCCGGGAATTATTATGGACAAACGCGATGGAAATTTTGATCATAACTGCGACAACAACGGAAATCCACTCTGGAATGGAATCGTCGTGGAACATGCCGACGGTTCCCGCGCTTGGTATTGGCATTTTAAGAGCGGGGCGATCACTTCCAAAATCATCGGCGATTCAGTAGCTGAAGGAGAATATCTTGGGGGAGCTGGAAGTTCCGGCAGCAGCACCATTCCACATTTACATTTTGAGGTGTTTGATTCTGCGGGACATCGTATAGATCCCTATGCCGGACCCTGTAACAGCATGAACTCTGATACCTGGTGGCAGAACCAACCGAACTATTTTGTGCCGGAAATGCTAACTATTTCTACCCACAATTCCCAGGCTTTTGACGACGAATGTCCACTAGTGGAAAACACCTATGAACATTACAATTTTGATACTGGCGACGATATTGTTTTCCGTTCCTTTTATCGGGATCTACAAAACGGTGCACCAATTCATTTTACGTTTAAAAAGCCGGATGCTAGTATTCTTTATGACTGGGTGCTTGAGTCTCCTTGGCCGGATAGTGTGGTTGCGTGGGCGCAGTACGTTTTCCCGGTGGATAGTTCTTGGCCTACCGGCGTTTATACCATTACCGCAGTTTTTGCCGGCAATACTTATGAATCCCAGTTTGGCATCCGTACCCCATTGGGAGTGGAGGACCTGCAAAACTCTGAGATTTCAGTATATCCCAATCCCACTAACGACCAAGTAAACGTAGAAGCAAGATCGCTTATTGAAAAAGTGGAGGTATATGATCTTCTAGGCCGAATGGTGGTGGAAGAATTTCCCATGTCCAACAAAACTCAATTGAATCTCGGTCATCTAAAATCCGGAATGTACATGGCCATAATTTCCTCTGAAGGAAAAAAGACAGTAAAGAAATTGCTAAAGGAGTAATTGCGATTAACTCCCCGCAAAAAGAAAGAGGCTGAGAAATCGAACTATCGGCCTCTTTTGATTTGTGGAGGAAACTAATTATAGCGAAATATGTTTCTTCAATTGAGTTTTTAGAAATTATTATTCAAATAATTAACTTCACTTTTAAACAAAAAAAGAGGCTGAAAAATTTTCAACCTCTTTTTAGTTTGTAATATCTTGTTCAAAAGCTTACGCCAATGAAACTCTTTTAAAGCTAACAACTTCAACATCGCCATACGTCTTAACATATTCGGCAACGCTTTTCTTTTCGTCCTTGATAAAGTTTTGATCAAGCAACGCTTTTTCATGATCCAATGTAGTATTGTCGCTGATAAAACGATCAATCTTCCCCGGGAGAATACGGTCCCAGATGTTTTCTGGTTTGCCTTCTTCCTTCAACTCAGCTTTTGCATCTGCTTCGGCTTTTGCCAAAACTTCTGGGGTAAGCTGTGCTTTTGAAATATACATAGGTACGTTTTTAGGAGTTTTTCCCAAACGGCCCAACTCGATGTTCTCTTTTTCAATAGCGGCAATACGAGCTTCAGTTTCTGTTTCAATAAAAGCTGGATCAAAATCTTTATATGACAGGGTAGTAGCGCCCATTGAAGCTACCTGCATGGAAACGTCCTTCCCTAATTCCTCTGCCTTGTCCACCTTTTTGGAAAAACCTGTTAATGCTGCAATCTTGTTCACGTGAACATAATATCCAACATATGGAGCTTCCAAGATTTCGAAACCGCCGATTTCGATTTTCTCGCCTATAACTCCGGTTTGCTCAATCAATTTTTCTTGTACGGTGAGGTTGTCAAATTTCTTGTTCAAAAATTCTTCTTTGGAATTGGTATCCAAAGCAATCTCAGCCATTTTGTTTGCCATTTCTACGAATGAATCGTTTTTGGCAACAAAGTCAGTTTCGCAATTCAAAGAAATAGCTACCCCTTTTGTGTTGTCGCTATTTACTTTTACTGTTGCAACTCCTTCGCTGGAATCACGGTCGGCTCTTTTCTCGGCAATTTTCTGTCCTTGTTTTCTAAGGATAGCAATCGCTTCGTCCATATTACCACCTGCTTCCACCAAAGCTTTTTTGCAGTCCATCATCCCGGCACCGGTGGCCTGTCTTAATTTGTTTACTTCTGCTGCGGTTATTTTCACCATTTTTTATCGATTTTTAAAATGGGGTTGCGGAGACGCAAAGCATTGCGCCTCTGCCAACCCATATTATTTTGATTATTCTTCTTCCTTTAAAACTTCTTTCTTAGACTTAGGAGCAACTGGCTTTTTAGCCTCTTTCATTGCCTCTACATCTTCCTTGTCTGTTGAAGGAACTTCTGCATCATCAGTAATTCTTGCTCTTCTTGGCGCTTTCTTAGCGGCCGCTTCCATTTTCTCCTCTTCATCATCCTCTTCATCTTTTCCTGATTTTCTTTCAGAAAGACCTTCAATTAGGGCCTCAGAAACAAAACTCATGATGCTTTCAATGGATTTTGAGGCGTCGTCATTACTTGGGATAACATAGTCAATCTCGCGTGGATCACTATTGGTGTCAACCATAGCAAAGATTGGAATGTTCAATTTTAAAGCTTCTGAAACAGCAATTCGCTCTCTTGTAGTATCAACCACAAATAGTGCAGCTGGAAGACGGCTCATATCAGATATGGATCCGAGGTTTTTCTCCAATTTTGCACGAAGACGATCAACGGCCAAACGCTCTTTCTTTGAAAGGGTGTTAAAAGTACCGTCCTGCTTCATTCTGTCAATGGATGACATCTTTTTTACCGCCTTGCGAATAGTCACAAAGTTAGTAAGCATTCCGCCAGGCCATCTTTCAGTAATATAAGGCATGTTAGCAGCTTGTGCCTTGTCAGCAACAATATCCTTAGCCTGTTTTTTGGTAGCTACGAAAAGAACTTTTCGTCCACTGGCTGCAATTTTTTTAAGGGCTTCAGTAGCCTCATCAATTTTTGCAGCGGTTTTGTATAAGTTGATAATGTGGATCCCGTTGCGCTCCATATAGATGTAAGGCGCCATGTTAGGGTTCCATTTGCGGGTAAGGTGGCCAAAATGCACACCAGCTTCAAGTAAGTCTTTTACTTCTACTTTTTTTGCCATTTTTGTTTTAGTTTACGTTCTGTGAAAGGATAGCAACCTTTTTCGTTCGTTCGAATTTGGTTTAGATGCTAAACTAACTCCGCCGAAGGCAGATAACAGCTTTTTGATTAATAATAAATATGAACTTAACAACTTAAATTGGGTACCTCCAGGAGATACCCAATAAAGTTGGGTAATATTAACGTTTAGAGAACTGGAATTTCTTACGGGCTTTCTTCTGTCCGTATTTCTTGCGTTCTACCATTCTTGGATCTCTTGTCAATAAACCTTCTGGTTTCAAGATACCGCGATTTTCATCGTTAAGATCGCACATAGCGCGCGAAATAGCAAGACGAATGGCTTCTGCCTGTCCAGTGATTCCACCGCCAAATACATTTACCGAAATGTCGAAAGTATTTTCGTTGTCAGTAAGTGCTAACGGCTGTTTTACTTTGTATTGAAGCGTTCCCGTTGGGAAGTAGTTTTCAAATTCGCGCTTGTTGATGGTAATAGTTCCCGAACCTTGCTTAAGGTACACTCGCGCAACTGCAGTTTTTCTTCTGCCTATTTTATGAATTGTCTCCATTATTTGCTGTAGTTAAGGTTAATAGTTCGTGGCTTTTGTGCTTCTTGACCGTGATTGGCATCGGCATAAACCTTTAGATTTCTGAACATTTCTGCTCCCAATTTGTTTTTGGGAAGCATTCCTTTTACAGCTTTTTCAACAATTCTGTTAGGGTCTTTTTTGAACATCTCGGCAGCAGTAAGGCTACGTTGTCCTCCAGGATATCCTGTGTGGCGGATGTAGGTCTTGTCTTCCCACTTGTTGCCGCTTAGGCTGATCTTACTGGCGTTGATGATAATTACGTTGTCACCGCAATCTACGTGTGGGGTGAAACTTGGCTTGTGCTTTCCACGAAGTAATATTGCAACCTCGCTAGCAAGACGACCCAATGCCTGGCCGTCCGCATCTACCACCAACCATTCTTTTGTAACGGTGTTTTTGTTGGCAGATACTGTTTTGTAACTCAATGTATCCATTTAGTCTTTGTCAATTGTTAATAAATCATTGTTTTCTCACCCAAAACAAAATAAATTTCGTCTTAGAGGGGTGCAAATGTAGTGTTATTTATTTGAAATGCAAGGGGGAAGAAGTAAATTTTCTTGTGAAAATAACATAACATTCCTTGCCAACTGTCGTGCCTTTTTTCTTTTCTCATACATTTCTGATTCTAAATCCACAATCATTCCATCGTTAAAATTAAATCGTCTTTCATAACCATAGTCCCAGACTTGAGGGATATAGATTTTACACTTCCTGATTTATTTGCCGTAATCGTGGTTTCCATCTTCATGGCTTCTATGATAAATAAGTGGTCGTTCTTTTTAATTTTCTGGCCTTTCTTTACCAAAACCTTATAAAGACTTCCCTGCAATGGGGCTCCATATTGATTCATGTCTTGTACGTCGACTTTTAAGTGAACCTCTTTTTTTACTTCTATGCATTTGTCCTTGATTTCTACAAATCGATTTTCTCCATTTACGGAAAAGAATACAATTCGAATTCCATCTTCATTTGGTAACCCTATCGAGAGAAGCTTAACCAAAATCGATTTACCCGGCTCCAATTCGATCGTGGCCTCCTCTTGAGGTTGCATTCCGTAAAAGAAATTCTGCGTGGCGAGGATTGCGGTATTCCCATATAGCTTGTATCGTTCGTGGGCATCTTCGAATACCCGTGGGTATAAACTATAAGAAAGAAAATCTTCAAATTCGAGCGATCTTGAAAACCCTTTTTGGAACTTTTTATTAAATGCGCTGAATTCAGAATCAAAATTTATGGGCTCTAAGTGAGCGTTGGGTCTTTCTGTATAAGGAATGGCGTTTTTGAGAATTATGTTCTGAAGCTCCTTGGGGAACCCGCCCAATGGTTGCCCTAAATCGCCTTTAAAGAAACTGATTACCGATTCAGGAAAGGATAGCGTTTCTCCTCGCTCCATAACATCTTCAGGTTGAAGATTATTGGTCACCATAAAAATGGCCATATCTCCTACTACTTTCGAACTTGGTGTCACTTTTATTAAGTTTCCGAACATTTCGTTGACCTTTCCGTACATCGTTTTTACTTCATCAAAACGATCTCCCAATCCAAGTGCTTCAGATTGTGGCCGCAAGTTTGAATATTGCCCTCCCGGGATCTCATGTTGATAGACTTCCGCAGTTCCCGATTTTAGACCCGATTCAAACGGGTAGTACATTTCTCGGACATCTTCCCAATAATTTGAAAATTCATTTAATTTGTTGATGTCAAATTTGTGTTCCCGTTCTTGGTTGCGCATCATCTCCACAATTGAATTGAAATTGGGCTGGGAGGTAAGCCCCGACATTCCGCCCAAAGCAACATCCACTACGTCCACTCCCGCTTCAATAGCCTTTAAATAGGTGGCAGATTGGATGGAGGAAGTGTCGTGGGTATGCAGGTGGACTGGGATATTTAAAGTGTCCTTTAACGATAAAACCAGTTCGCTGGCTGCATAAGGTTTTAACAATCCGGCCATGTCTTTTATCGATACTATATGGGCACCAGCATTTTCAAGATCTTTTGCAAGCTGGGTGTAGTACTTTAAAGTGTATTTCGTTTCTTTGGGATTAAGAATGTCACCGGTATAACTTATTGCCGCCTCAGCAATTCCCCCGGTTTTGTCCCGAACGAAATTGATGCTGGGCTCCATCGCTTTTACCCAGTTTAAAGAATCGAATATTCTGAAGATATCAATGCCGTTTTCCCAAGATTTCTCAATAAACTTTTCAATTAGATTGTCGGGATACGCTTTATAACCAACCGCATTCGATCCGCGCAGGAGCATCTGAAATAGAATATTTGGAATTCTCTGTCGCAGTTCCCGAAGACGAGTCCACGGACTTTCATTTAAAAATCGAAGACAAACGTCAAACGTAGCACCGCCCCACATTTCAATGCTAAAAGTGTTGGGATGGTTCTTGGCAAAACTCTCGGCAACTTGCAACATATCGTAAGTTCGCATTCGTGTGGCAAGCAGGGACTGATGGGCATCGCGAATGGTAGTGTCTGTATAATGAATCTTTTTTTCATCCTTTAACCAAGCACAGAACTTTTCTGGACCCAATTCGATGAGCAAATCCTTTGTGCCTTTTGGATAGCTTCCGGAGATATCGAATTTTGGGATTTTCGGAACCCGGAAAACTCTGCTTCTGTCAAATGTCTTCACATCTGGATTTCCATTGACGATAACCTCGCCTAGATAATTGACGATTTTTGAAGTTCGATCTTGAGGAAGCTTCACAACAAACAAAGAGGGCGTGTTAGCGATAAAGTTGACCGTCGCCTCCCCATTTATAAATGTTTTATGCTGAATTACATTTTGAAGAAAGTGAATATTTGTTTTTACGCCCCGAATTCTAAACTCCTTTAAAGCACGGATCATTTTGCGGACCGCCCCATCCAAAGTCCGTCCATGCGCAGAAACCTTAACTAACATGGAATCGAAAAAGGGGCTTACACTATATGACTGATAAATACTTCCCGCATCCAGCCGAATGCCCATTCCTGCAGCACTTCGATAGGTGGTTATAGTTCCGTAATCTGGGGTGAAATTGTTCTCAGGATCTTCTGTGGTCAATCGGCATTGCAACGCAAACCCATAGGTGGCGAGGACGTCCTGATCGTATATTTTAATTTGCTTATCCGAAAGTTTGTAACCTCCAGCGATGAATATTTGGGTTTTTATAAGATCGATCCCCGTCACCATTTCCGTAACCGTATGCTCTACTTGAATTCGCGGGTTTACCTCTATGAAAAAGATTTCGTCGTTTTTGTCAACTAAAAATTCTACCGTCCCCACGTTGTTGTAATTTACCTCGTGTGCGATTTTTAGAGCATAGTCATAAAGAGAATCCTTGACTTTTTGAGAAACGTTGAAAGAAGGCGCAATTTCAACTACTTTTTGATGCCTCCGTTGCACCGAGCAATCACGCTCAAACAAATGCCGAATGTTGCCGTGATTGTCGGCTACAATCTGAACTTCCAGGTGCTTTGGTTCTTCAACATATTTTTCCAAAAACATAGTGTCATCCCCAAAAGCATTGAGAGATTCACTTCGGGCAGAGTCAAAGTGGTTGTTCAAATCCTCATCATTTCTTATCACCCGCATTCCCCGTCCACCCCCGCCGAAAGCAGCTTTGAGCATTAAGGGATAGCCAATGGTCTTTGCTTCCGAAAGAGCTACTTTTAAGGAAGTGAGCTTTTTGATGTTGCTTTTTATAATAGGAACCCCGCATTTTTCCGCTATTTTTTTAGCGGTTATTTTATCGCCCAAAGCATCCATTACTTTGGGATCGGGACCTATAAAAATAATTCCGTTTTTTGCACAATTACGGGCAAATCCAGAGTTTTCCGATAGAAAACCATATCCAGGATGAATGGCATCCACATTTTTTGCCTTGGCCATGGCAATAATGGCATCTCCATCCAAATAGGGCTTTAAAGGTTCATTGTTTTCGCCAATTTGATACGATTCATCTGCCTTGTAACGATGTTGTGAATAGCGGTCTTCGTGAGTGTAAATGGCAACTGTGGTTAAGTTTATCTCAGTACATGCCCGTAAAATCCTGATGGCGATTTCACCTCTATTGGCAACTAAAACTTTTTGTATTTTCATGAGACCGCTAATTAAGGATTAATTTTAAGTTCAAAGGTAAGCTAGTCAATAGCGAGCAAAATAAAATTCATGGAAATTTTTGAAATAAATAACTTTAATTCAAAATGCTCTCTTTCACCTACACGAAATAGGGTTTTGTATAAAATATTGATCCTCGTATAGAAAGGGTAACTAAATGATTATAAGCTTAATGTCTATTGAAATCGATTTTAAAGCTTTCCAGGAGGTCTCCTTCCAATTAAATAAGGATTTTCATTCTTGTAATTTCGTATCACAAAATCTAAAGCACTTTGCAATATTTCTCCCATATTGGTCGACTTTTTAAAATTGACATCCCCCGTTAAATCTAGGAGACTCATTTTTAATTGCTCTACTTTTTCGGGAGGGGAGATAGTATCATTTTTCATGCAATTCATCAGACCTCGCAATCTTTTTCTCTCACTGGTAGCCCTTTTTGCTAGTAACGATCGTTCTTCGTTTTTGTATTGATCTACAGAGGCCTGCTGTAATAATTCCATCGTCATTTCCACAAATCTGTTGTTCTCTTTTAAAAATTGGGGCTTATAAACTTTTGAGTTGCCTTCATAACTCTGCTGATCGAAGTCAATGGCCCGGAAACGGTATTGGATCCGGTCAAAATCGTGGGTTAGGACCACTACGTAATTATATGAACGCATATCGCCCAACAATCTCACGAAACAACGTTCGTTGAATTTTACAAATTCTTTGGCGATTTCGGCTTTGTCCCTATCGGAACAATTGTCGAGATGATTTTCAATAAAATCATCCCCGGGAATACCGGATATATGCTCTTCAATTAAAGTGTTTTTGTGGACTAAGAAGTTTATGTGGTTGGGAGAGAGTATATCCTCCAATTCCAAACCGTAAATTCTGGAAGCATCGGCTTTCTTGACATAGAGAAAAATGTAGTTGTCATTGAGGATGTTTCGCACTTTTACGCGGAAAGGTTTTGAATTTCCAAATGTGCAAAAGTCAACACTGTCGATACTTAGATAAGGCAAAATAGTATCGGTACCATCGGAGTGTAAAACGGAATACACTTTTTTAAGACTGCGGTGAATCTCCTCTGTCTCCAATTCAGAATAATAAACACTTATCCATAAAGTATCCTTTCCGTTTGCATCAAAAACCGACACAAAACCTTGAAACCGCAACAAATCATCATAATAAATCGGGATTTTTATGGTCCGTCCCTGTCGTCTTAGGTAATTAAACAGGGTTTCGGTAATGGGATACGTGGGTTTCTTTTTGGAAATGAGTTTGTTTTCTATGTCCATAGTTTTTGGGAAATGTTCTTCCGAGATAAAGATACGGATTTAGAGAGGGACTCTATAGATGTTGAGGAAGGCAATATCGTTTCTCGCTTCCATCTTGCAATTTTGAAATCCTTTTCTCCTGGGTGTATCAAGTAGGAAAATCGTTAAAGCCTTAATAAATCTCTCACAAACCTATTACAAAAAAATAGCTCTGTATTATTGAATACACTTTATTTGAAGCTCCTAACAAGTAAACATATATATTATGAAAAAATTATTGAGTATTTTATTTATCGCAGTTTTGTTTGCTTCCTGCTCCTCGGTTGATGATAATGATTCCGCACCTAGTATTGTAGGAAGTTGGACTTTAGTGGAATTGAATGCCGCAATTCCAATTGACTTAAATAATGATGGCACCGCAGATCCTAATATTTTAAAGGAACTTCCCTGCTTTAAAAGTAATGGCGCCTTTACGGCCGATGGCAAATTTCTCCTGACTATCAGTAGCGTCAAGGCGGAAGAAGTAAATGGAGTAATGGTTTATACTTGTGATGGTAGCAACGTGAGTTCGGGAACTTATGTTCTTAGTGGCGATAAGCTTACAACCACTACCGACGGTCCTGAGCCTGAAACTACTACCACAACTATCGATTTAAGCAATGAATATCTGAAAACTACCATGGATGCCGGAAATCTCGGACAGCTTAAGGCGGTGTTTAAGCGTGACTAAAACAAACTAATTTTTATAAATAAAAGAGCCCTTATTTTGGAAGGGCTCTTTTTTTGATGTCTCTTCACCAAATTTTCATCTATGTAAGTCCTTGGCATTTGGAATTTGGAATTTGGTTTTTGGTTTTTGGAATTTGGTTTTTGGAATTTGGATTTAATGTGCCTCCAACCAATTCTCCCCAACTCCCAAATCAACATCCAACGGCACCGTGAGCTTATGTGCGTTTTCCATTTCGTGCTTTACTATGGTTTTTAAAGTTTCCAACTCCGGTTTGTAAACATCAAATACCAATTCATCATGTACCTGTAACAGCATTTTGCTTTTGAGGTTTTCTTCCGTCAATCTCTTGTGAATATTGATCATCGCGATCTTTATAATGTCTGCGGCACTTCCTTGTATCGGGGCATTTACTGCGTTTCGCTCCGCAGCTCCCCTCACTATTTGATTGCCGGCGTTGATGTCTTTTAAATACCTTCGCCTTCCCAAAACGGTTTGTACATAACCGTTTTCGCGGGCAAATTGTATCTGCTCACTTATATAATTGCGCAGTTGTGGATAGGTTTTGTAATAGGTGTCTATCAAATCCTTGGCCTCACCCCTAGAGAGGTCGGTTTGGTTACTCAAGCCAAAGGCTGAAACTCCATAGATAATCCCGAAGTTTACGGTCTTGGCATTACTTCTTTGCTCCCGAGTCACTTCCTCTATAGGCACATTAAAAACTTTTGAAGCGGTAGAGGCGTGAATGTCCTCGCCCTTTTTAAAAGCCTCTATCATATTGGCTTCTTCACTCAAAGAAGCGATTATTCGCAGTTCTATTTGCGAGTAATCCGCAGCCATCATTATATAATTTTCATCTCTTGGCACAAATGCTTTTCTCACTTGCCTTCCCCGCTCCGTACGTATGGGAATGTTTTGAAGATTGGGATTGTTGGAACTCAAACGTCCCGTAGCGGCAACGGTCTGCATATAATCTGTGTGCACCCGCAGCGTCGATTTTTCCACTTGATTGGGCAAAGCATCTACATAAGTGCTTTTTAGTTTTGCCAGCCCTCTATACTCCAAAACATCGCGGATTATTTTATGGTCTTTCGCCAAGATCGATAGTACGTCCTCCGCGGTGGAGAATTGTCCTGTTTTGGTCTTTTTAGGCTTCTCGATCAGTTTTAATTTGCCAAAAAGAATGTCGCCCAATTGTTTTGGAGAGGCGATGTTGAAGGTCTCCCCAGCCTCTTCATAGATTTCTTGCTCCAGTCTTAGGATGTCGGAGTCTAAATTTTCTGAAAGACTTTTTAGGAAATCGGAATCCAAGTTGATACCCTCCAGTTCCATGTCGGCCAAAACTCTGAGCAATGGGATTTCAATGTCGTCAAAAAGACTTTGGGTATTGGCTTCTCCTAGTTCTTTTTCAAAATGTTGCTTTAGCTGAAAAATGATATCGGCATTTTCAACAGCGAATTCAGTTTGCTTTTCGACAGAAACTTCCCGAAGATCCATCTGATTTTTCCCTTTCTTCCCAATCACATCTTCAATGGCCTTCGGCGTGTGGTTGAGGTAGGTCTCACTCAAAACATGCAGATCGTGACGCATATCGGGATTTATCAGATAATGGGCAAGCATGGTATCAAAGAGCTTTCCTTTTACACTAAGCTCGTATTTGGCTAATGTCTTCAGGTCATTCTTTAAGTTTTGCCCTATTTTCTCGATGGTTTCATCTTCAAAGAAATTGCGTAATTCTTCAATTAAAAGCTGGGCCTCCATTTTGTTCTCCGGAAAAGGAAGATAAAACCCTTTCCCTTTCTCCCAAGAAAATGCGATTCCTACCAATTCTGCTTCAAGACAATTGGCACTTGTAGTTTGAAGGTCGAAACAGACGCTTTTTTGCCTCATCAAATTCTGAAGAAAAAGCTTCTTCCCCATTCCATCCTTCACAATTTGGTAAAAATGTTCCGTGTTGTCTAAAGTGTTGCGTGAACTGTACTCTTCTATGGTTTGGGTGGGTTCCCCATCTCCCCCGAAGAGTGAAAATTGGCCGCTACCTGCTTGCCCACCTTTAGTTCCTCCCAAAGTGGCAGAAAGCTTCTCAGCAGTAGTTCCTAGGGCGGTATTACTTTGGTTTCCGTCTGCTTCCTGCGCCGAAAACAGATTTAGGAATTGATCCTTGAGTCTGCGGAATTCTAAATCCTCAAAAATCTGTTGCACCTTTTCCCCGTCGGGCATGGTGAGCTCGTAGTCGGTTTCGTTAAAAGTGACATCGCAATCGGTGTTGATGGTGGCGAGTTTTTTTGAAAGGATTCCAAGCTCGGCATGTTCCTCAATCCGCTCCTTCATTTTTCCCTTTAGCTGATGGGTATTTGCCAAAAGATTTTCCATAGAGCCGTATTCCGCAATAAATTTCTTCGCGGTTATTTCTCCTACGCCGGGCAGTCCTGGAATATTGTCGCTGGCATCGCCCATCATTCCCAAAAAATCTATTACCTGTTCGGGTCGTTCCACCCCAAAGCGTTTTTGCACTTCGGCTATTCCCCAGGTTTCAATACCATTGCCCATTCGGGCGGGACGATACATAAATATATTTTCTGTCACCAATTGCGCAAAATCCTTGTCGGGTGTCACCATAAATACCTGATACCCTTCCTTTTCAGCCTGTTGTGCCAAAGTGCCGATAAGATCGTCGGCCTCCAGCCCGGAAAGCTCCACACTGGGAATGTTCATGGCCCTTAGAATTTCCTGTATAATGGGAACAGATTGCTTGATAACCTCAGGCGTGGCATCGCGATTGGCTTTATAGTCTTCAAAAAGTTCTGATCGCTCCGTACTGCCGTCCTTGTCAAAACAAACGGCAAGATGGTCGGGCTTTTCTCTTCTTATTACGTCGAAAAGTGAATTCATAAACCCCATTATCGCAGAAGTATCCTGCCCTTTGCTGTTGATGATTGGGTTTTTTATCAGCGCATAATACCCGCGAAAAATAAGGGCATAAGCATCGAGAAGAAAAAGTCGTTTTTGGGTGGACATGAATGATTGTTTAATTTAAAACTTTATATCCCTGCGTGTTGTCGCGGGTTTTTGTGAAACGGCACTATTGGGTAGTCTTCAAAACATAACAAGTTTCACAATGACTTCAAAAATATAAAGAACCCTTCACAAAAAGATGGTTTTATATTAAAAAAGAAAATTTACAGGAAAGACCTCACAGTTTTCAAAACCTGAAAGAACTTAAACTACATATATTAAAAGCCAAAGCGTACTTTTGTGCCAATAAATAATAACAATGGAAAATAAAAAATACAGCATAGCTATCCACGGAGGAGCCGGTACCTTGGTAAAAGGTTTGATGACCCCTGAAAAGGAAGAACTATATAAGGCAGCTCTCAACAATGCCCTGGAAAAAGGATATGTCATTTTGGAAAAAGGAGGCAGTGCTATCGATGCCGTGGAGGCTTCGGTAATAGCTTTGGAGGATTCTCCACTTTTCAATGCAGGAAAAGGTAGTGTCTTTACCAATGAGGGCACCCACGAAATGGACGCCGCCATCATGGATGGGAAAACTTTGGAAGCGGGTGCTGTTTCCTTAATTACGGGTATAAAAAATCCAATTTCCCTGGCTCGGGATGTAATGGAAAAAAGCGACCATGTATTTCTGGCTGGAGAAGGAGCCATGCGTTTCGCAAAGAGCTTGGACTACAAATTGGAGTCTCCGGATTATTTCTACGACGAACTTCGTTATCAACAGTGGCAGGAAATTAAAGATTCTGACTCCTTTCAATTAGACCACAGCGTAAAAAAGGACAGCAAATTCGGTACTGTAGGTGCCGTAGCTTGTGATCAGGACGGGAATATTGCCGCCGCTACTTCTACTGGTGGTATGACCAATAAACGCTGGGGCAGGGTAGGAGACAGCCCTATAATTGGCGCCGGCAACTACGCCAACAACCAAACTTGCGCCGTTAGCTGCACAGGAAGTGGCGAGTTTTTTATTCGTGGCGTAGTAGCCTATGATGTTTCCTGCCTTATGGAATATAAAGGAATGCCGTTAAAAGAAGCTGCCGAGGA